>Ga0307513_10009956_pt1 | contig 11990 bp, 12 predicted proteins | sample 15_EM_MG_FD_202174 | JGI IMG/M metagenome (GOLD analysis project Ga0307513, IMG submission 202174) | Populus trichocarpa ectomycorrhiza microbial communities from riparian zone in the Pacific Northwest, United States - 15_EM | ecosystem: Host-associated > Plants > Roots > Unclassified | place... | reverse complement strand
ATCGTGTACGCGGTGAGCGCGGTCACCGCCGCGGGCCGGGGCGACGACGTCGGGCCGGTGGTGGCCACGTTCTTCGTGCGCGGCTTCCTGGCCGGCCTGTGGAGCCACACGCTCTTCAGCGCGCTGGCCGGTGCGGGCGTGGCGTCGGTGGTCGTGCGGACCGACCGCACCATGCGGTTCCGGATCGGCGTCGCCGTGCTCTGCTTCTTCGGCGCCTGGGCCTGCCACTTCGTCTGGAACTCACCGTTGCTGGCGGTCGACGTCGGCGACAACGGGTACCTGCTGATCGGGGTGATGCTGGCCAAGGGCGTCCCGCCGCTGCTGGCGATCCTGCTGCTCGTACGCACCGCACGGCACCGCGAGGCGGACTACTACACCCAGCAGCTCGCCGCGCTGAACGACCAGCGCATCGCCACGTCCGGCGAGCTGCACGTGCTGAGCATGGGGCACCTGCGGGCCAACGCGCGGCGGTACGCGTACGCGCGGGTGGGCGTGCAAGGGAAGCGGGCGGTGCGTCGCCTCCAGCGGGCCCAGGCGCGGCTGGCGTTGGAGCTGAGCCGTGCGCAGACCACACACGACACGGCGGCGGTGGCGCACTGGCGGGACGAGGTGCTGCTGCAGCGAGGGCGGCTGAGGGCGCTGGGGCACCCGGAGGCGATCGTGCTCAACGAGCGGCGCGGCTCGATGCGCCGCCGCATGCTGATCCTGACCATCACGCTGCTGGTACTCACCGCGCTGTGCGCCACGGTCTCGCTCTGAACACACATCAGGGGCGCCCCTCGGAGGGACGCCCCTGACTCTGAACTCTTCTAAGGGGTAGGCGGGAGGCCGCCGTCGCCATCGACCACCAGGTCCGGCGTGCCGTCCTCGTCCAGGTCGGACATCGTGATGTTGACCTTGCCATCACCGTCCGTGTCGAACTGGTAGAGGTCGGTCTTGCCGTCGCCGTCAGTATCGGCGGCCCACAAGTCGGTCTTGCCGTCGTTGTTGGTGTCCATCTTCAGCAGGTCGACGCGCTCGTCGCCCCTGGTTTCCACCGTTTCCTGCGGCTCGCTCATGGTCGTCCTCGCTCTAGAGTGTTGTCGTCCCAGGTCCTACGGCACCCTAAGCGTCGGTGACGATCCGTGCCAGCCGGGCGGCAGATCAGCTGGCGGCGTACGGGTTGACCGGCTGCTGCTCGGGCGTGCCGTCGTGGTTGGTGTCGACGAAGGCCACGTCCGGCTTGCCGTCGTAGTCCACGTCGGCGATCCAGGTGTCGGCCTTGCCGTCGTAGTCGGTGTCCAGCGTGACGTGGTCGACCTTGTTGTCGTCGTTCAGGTCGGCGGCGGCGTAGTCGACCCGGCCGTCAGCGTTGGTGTCGGCGAACGCGGCGTCGAGGTCGCCGTCGTCGTCGTAGTCCTTCAGGATCGTGTCGAGCCGGCCGTCGTGGTTACTGTCCACATAGGTCGTGTCCGAGTGCCCGTCGCTGTCGGTGTCGTGCTGGACGACGTCCGCGTACCCATCACCGTTGAGGTCGACAACCACGTCGGTCGAGCCGTCCACGTTGTGCTGGACGATCGAGTCCGGCTCGCCGTACTGCGGCTGCTCGTGGCCGGGCGCCTCGTAACCGGGCTGGTCGTAGCCAGGCTGCTCATAGCCGGGCTGGTCGTAGCCGGGCTCGTGGCCGCCGTCGCCGGCGGTGCCGAAGCCCTCGTGGCCCGTCTCAGCACCTTCGGTCAGGGTCGGGTCGTCGAACTCGCTCATCGTGGGCTCCGTTTCGGTGTTTGCTTCGTTGATGGGGGAACCGTACGGCGCGATGACCACCTCAGGGATCCCGGAAACGTGCCACCCCGACCGACTGGGGCGTGTCTGATGGATCTTGTGGGTGCGAGGCGAGGTCCAGGCGGCGGTCCGGGCGTGTCGGGCGGAAGGTCGCATACCGGTGTTGTATGTGGCCTTCCGTCCGGTGCGGCTGGTCGTCGTCTGGACCCGCCGCAGCCCCGCAAAGATCCGTCAGACACGCCCTAGTGGCGGAGCTCCACACCAGCCGCGACGAGGGCCTTGATGACGTTCGCCGACTCGCCGAAGCCGATCACCAGTACCGCATCAGCCTTGAAGTCCTTGATCTGCTTCGCCCCGTCGCCGAAGTCGAGCGCGGCGGCCGGATCGGCCGGCGGATCGTAGGTCAGCATCTTCAGGTTGCTCCCGTTGATCCCGGCCTTTTCGAGCTCGGCGCGGACGTTGCCCTGGAGCCCTTCGCCGTACGAGTCCTTGCGCGCCACGATCACGATGTGCTGCGACCCGTCCCGCATGATCACGTCGGCGAGTGCCTTGCCCTGCAACAGATCGGAGGGGGCGGTACGGAAGTAGAGCCCCTTGTCGTCGATCTCGCTCAGCCCGGCGTCGGTGTTGCACGGCGAGAAGAGGATCAGGCCCGCCTTGACCACGTCCGGCAGGACGGCCCGAGAGATGCCCGAGGCACCCGCGCCGATGATGACGTGCACGCCGGCGCTCACGTGTGAGGCGACCGTCTGCGTGGCCTTCTCCGGGTTGGTGCCGTCGTCACCGTCGACCCACTCGACCGGCTGGCCGAGCACGCCGCCCGCGGCGTTGACGTCGCGGATGGCGAGGGCGCTGCCGGCGGCGAGCGGCGGGTTGGCCAGTGCCAGGTCACCGGTCTGCGGCAGCAGGCCACCGATCTTCAGCGGGGCGCCGGTCTCGGCCTCGTCGCGATCCCCGGCGGGACGCGGGGCCGGTGCGCGCTTGGTGGTCGTCGACGACTCGTCGCCCGCACCCACGAACTCGGTCTTGCCGTCGTCGAGCTTGTCGCTGGAGTCGAAATGCAGCGTCGCGTAGCTGGCGGTGGACGGCTCGCCGGCGTCGGTGAAGCCGCCGCGCTTGAGCGAGACCCCGCGGTACTCGATGTCCTTGCCGGCGCGCGCCAGGGCTAGGCAGTCCTTCGCCGTGTCGCAACGCTCACCCTCGGTAGTCACTCCGTTGATGTACTTCGCGATCTCGCTAGGTGCGGTGCTGCCGGCGAGCTCGGCGGCGAGGGAGCTGATCACCACCGCGTCGTAGCTCTCGCCCGCGTACACATAGTCGCCCAGGTCTCTGTCGACCGAGCGGAGCCGCTCCTTGAAGTCGTCGGAGAGCGGCGTCAACGGGGTCGTGCCCTTCATGCCGGCGAGTAGGCCGGCCTGATCTTTGAATGCCTCTCCGAACGAGTTGATCATGTTGCCATCCGACCCGTAGAGGCGAACGGGACCGGTGGTGATGCCCTCCGGTGTGTCGTCCGTCCTCCCGCAGCCCGCGATGGCGAGCATGAGTGCGGTGCAGGCGGCCAGGGCGGCGCTGCGCGAGCGGTACATGGTCTGTCCTCCCTCCCCGGGGGTCGGCGGGGGTCCGCTGGGGACATTAGCGTGCCGCCGGCACGCAGTGTGACTGTGGTCGCTGGCCATTCTGGTATGTGCAGGTAACCTGCCCTGCGTGGAACCTGCGGCAGAGGTGACGACGAGCCCGTACCCACTCGAAGCGGGTGCCCTGGCCGAGCGGATGGGGATCGTCATCCTCGAGATCACGGCCGAGCGCGTGGTCGGCACGATGCCCGTCGAGGGCAACACCCAGCCCATCGGGCTACTGCACGGCGGAGCATCGGCGGTGCTGGCCGAGACGCTCGGCTCGTTGGGCGCGGTCATGCATGGGAGTACGGTCGGCCGCCCCCTCGCGGTTGGTGTTGATCTCAACGCGACTCACCACAGGGGCGTGCGCGCGGGCACCGTGACGGGTGTGGCGACACCGGTCCACCGGGGCGGGACGATGGCCACCTACGAGATAGTCATCACCGACGAAAAGGGTGACCGCGTCTGCACCGCCCGCTTGACCTGCCTCTTGCGGCCGGCCAGGTAAAACGCGGCACGCCGTTTCGCCGCGTCGCTTGACCCGGCGGCATACCCTTCGGCTCGTGACGGAAGTTCCGCCAGAGGCGTTCGACGATGCCGCCCAGGTGCTCCGCAGCGCGCTGGCCGGCGACAGCGACGCCGTCGTCGGGGCGTTCGACGCGGTTGTCGACCGCTCCGGCGTGGCCGGAGCCTATGACGTGGCCTGGTGCATAGCGGCGACGATGGTTGGCGACAACGTGCAGCGGGGGCGCTGGACCCTCGACTTCCCCGGCATCGACGAGGCCGGCTACGACGCCCGTTGGGTGGCGCGCTTCGTCAGTGCGTACGCCAACGCCGACGCCTCGACCGGCGAAGCCCTCTTCGGCGCCGCGATCGCCGACGGCCAGCTCCCCGAGTGCCTCCTCACCCTCGCGGGCTCCGCCGTCGCCACCCTCCGCCGCCGCGCCGCCTAGCTTCGTGATCAACGGTCCGCTCAAGTCGCTAGAACGACTTGAGTGGTCCTTTGATCACAACGGGCGGGCCAGCAGATAGCTGGCCAGGACAGGTGCGAGCGTCTCGTGCGGCACCCCGTGCCACTCACCGCTCAAGCTGCGGTGCGTGCCGTGGGGGAGCGCCTCCACCACCACCCTGGACATGCCCGCCAGCTCCTCTGAGCTGCCAAAACTGTCGATCACCAGCGTCGGCACCGCCACCGAGCGGATCAGCGAGAGCGACATCGAGTCGGAAAGCCGGCTGTCGTACACAAGCGTGTGCGCGACAGCCTCCAGCGCCGCCCAGGTCTGCGACGCCATGCCCTCGATGATCTCGTCCGGCACCCCGATCCCCCGATGGAACGCCTCGACCGCGTCGCGCAGGCGGCCCGCCCCGACCAGCGCCGCCACCTCCGCCGTGAACGCACTCTCGCCGGCAGCCGGCTCGACCGGCTCGACGGGCGGCTCGAATAGCGCCATGCGTGGCACGGCCAGCCCGCTCGCCGCCGCGTGCAGGGCGAGCAGGCCACCGGAGGAGAGGCCGTAGAGGAACGCCGACCCGCCCGCCGCCTCGATCAGGGCGGCGATGTCGTCCACCTCCCGCTCGATCGCGTACGGCGGGGTGTCGGTGCTGGCTCCCCGGCCGCGGCGGTCGTAGACGTACACCGTGAAGTCCGCGGCCAGCAGCTCCACGGGCGCCGGCAGCGCCCGGAAACCGCCGTAGTTGGCGGCCGCGTCCACCGCGATGAGCGCCGGTCCGGTACCCACCCGCTCGTACGCGATCGAAGTGCCGTCGTCTGAAATGACCTTTTCCATCTCGCGTCCCTCCGTCTGGTTAGCTGGTGCTTCGGGACGTAGTCGAACGGTGAGAGCGAGAATCGACAGTGAAGTACGCCTGCCTTTTCTACGCCGACGAGGCACACTTCTCGCGGATGTCGCGGGCCGAGGCCGACGCGCTGATCGACGAGGTCACGGCCACCGAGGAGGACCTGCGGGCGAGTGGCCACCTGATCGCCGGCGAGGCGCTCGAGCACGTGGACGGCGCGGTTACGGTGCGGGTGCGTGACGGCCGCCTATCCGCCACCGACGGCCCATTCGCGGAGACGACCGAGCAGCTCGGCGGCTTCATGCTGATCGAGGCTCGCGACCTCAACGAGGCGATCCAGATCGCCGGGCGGATCCCGAGCGCCCGGATCGGCAGCATCGAGGTCCGCCCCGTGATCGACCTGCTGCGCGAGCACTCGTGACCGATGTCGAAGCCGCCTACCGTGCCCACTCCCGCCGCGTGCTGGCCACGCTGATCCGGCTGCTCGGCGACTTCGACCTGGCGGAGGAGGCGGTGCAGGACGCGTTCGTGGCGGCGGTGGAGCAGTGGCCACGGGACGGCGTGCCGGCCAACCGTACACCTGGCTGGTCTCCGCGGGCCGCTTCAAGGCCATCGACCGCCTGCGACGCCGGGCCCGCTTCGACTCGCTCCTCTTCGACCTGGCCACGAGGCTCTCCGAGCCTCTCGCGGAGCCGCCCGACCTCCCGGACGACCGCCTCCGCCTCATCTTCACCTGCTGCCACCCGGACCTACCGCCGGACGCCCAGGTCGCGATGACGCTGCGCGAGGTTTGCGGCCTCACGACCGAGGAGATCGCAAGAGCCTTCCTCACCGGGCCGCCGACGGTAGCGCAGCGCATCGTGCGGGCGAAAAACACAATCAAGACCAGACGCATCGGGTACGCCGTACCAGCCCCCGAAGCGCTGACGCACCGCCTCGACCCGGTCCTCAGCACGGTGTACCTGATCTTCACCGAGGCCTACTCACCCACCGCGGGTGAGGTCGCGGTCCGCGTCGACCTCGCCGACGAGGCGATCCGCCTGGGCCACCTGCTGGCCGAGCTGCTGCCCGACCCCGAGGTGCTCGGGCTGCTCGCGCTGATGCTGCTGCAAGACTCGCGACGGGACGCCCGCACCACACCCGAGGGCGACCTGGTGCTGCTGCCCGATCAGGACCGCTCCCGCTGGCATCACCACAAGATCGAAGCGGCCGCAGCCCTGCTGGAGCGCGCCCGCGCCGGGACGGAGATCGGCACGTACACGCTGCAGGCCGAGATCGCCGCCGCCCACGCGGAGGCGCAGACCGCCGAGTCGACCGACTGGGCAAGGATCGTCCGCCTGTACGACCTGCTGGCACAGGCCGACCCGTCCCCCGTGGTCCGCCTCAACCGCGCGGTCGCGCTAGCCATGCGCGACGGCCCGGCAGCGGGCCTGGCCGAGCTCGACGCCGTACTCGCTGGCGGCCGGCTGGACAGCCACCACCTGGCCTTCGCCGCCCGCGCCGACCTGCTCCGCCGCCTGGGCCGCACCGCCGAGGCCCGCGCCGCGTACGAGCGGGCACTGAGCCTGGCCCGGCAGGCCCCACAGCGCCGCTTCCTGGAACGCCGCCTGGCCGACCTGGACCAGCGGTAAAGCAAAACGTCCACCCGCGTCTCCGCTGGTGGACGCTGCTGTAGCCCGGCGAAAGGCTATGTGGCCAGGGGCGGGGTCGAACCGCCGACCTTCCGATTTTCAGTCGTTTGGTCGCGGTGAGGCCCCGCCCTTTGCTGTCCCGGTATTGCGGTTGACCTCGGTGCGCGTTGGTCGCGGGTCGGTCGTGGCCTTATCTCTCCGCGCATGTCCGGTGCCGCTCCCTGACACCGCCCTGACAACACCCTCAGGGCTGCTCTGGCTTGGCCGCCGGGGGACGCTTGGGCAGCGTGACGCCTTCCTCCCGGCAGTACCAGCGCATGAAGTGACGTAGGACGGCGGAGCGGTCGGGCTCGGCAAGCTCGCCAAACCGATCCCATAGCGCGTCATCGCATCGGAGGCGCTTGAGCGGCGTCTTCGGCTGGTTTGGCACATTGACCTCCCGATGTGTCTACCGATCCGCCGACGCGGTCAAGGGTCTCAAGTCCAGACTGTTGACTGCTGCCACACCCGTTGAAACTCGGCGAGCACAACACGGCGCAGATCCTCGCCGGCCGCGATGACGAAGCTCTGTTTCTTGCCGAGCGAGTTAAGGCTGGTTCCGAATATTAGCATTCTCTTGTCGTCAACGAGGTAGCGATCGTGGAGAACGCCCTGAGGGCCAGTTCGAACCTCGATGGGAATGGTTGAGTGTTCTTGCCGGAAGGCTTGTAGGTCTCTTCGGAATGGCGCCGGCTTATTGATGTTCATTGTTAGCAGCAAGATTTCGCTGACTGACCTACAGTTGGCGAGGAAATCTAGGGTGCGTCCATCGACATACGGATCACAAATCGAGACGACACCGTCACACTCAGCCAGAAGGCTTTCGACCTCCCTGATGCGACTTAAAGCCTGAGAGGGTTCAATGAACGTAACCGTGTCCGGAACCGACTCCAGTTCCCGAAGTCCGTCCTGCATTAGTTGGTAGGCCTGAAGGCCGTTGATTCGCTTCCGTGCAACGAGTGGAGGGGCGATGAGACCGGGAATCCTCTGGCGAGGAATGTGTATTCCGAATACGTCGCGAAGGATCTCCGAGATTTGTCCAGGCGTAAGCCAAGGTGTGTCGACGCGTACTTTACCTATCCACAGGACCCATAGGACTCTTGTCCGGTCATCCGCGTATGACGTAATCTGCGGAAGATCGGATATGTCGGCGCTAGTGAAGCGGGACGACAGATCGTTCACTCGCCCGAATCAGCCTTTCGGCGGCTCGCCCGCTTACGCGGGCTGGCTGCCTTTTTGGAACCCGTGAAGCCAGAGCGAACGGCAGCCAAACCGGTAGCGGTGATGTAGTATTGATCCTTCCCTGCAGGTGGGTCCGGCGCGATCCACTTGTTCGCTACAGTTTGGCGAAAGTCGCGAGAGAAGTTTGCCGGCAGTGCTTCGCCTGCTTGCGGGAACTGATTCCTAATGTCTTCAGGGCTAAACCGCAACGTTCCTGCTTGCTTGAGGTACGCAGCGATAGCCGTGATCTTGTCCGGGTTGGACTTGGCTGACGCGTCAGCGAGGAACTCTCCTACGGTCAGAGGCGGTTCGCCATCGCTCCCAGCCGCTGGGGGTGTGCCCGTTGGCGCCTTCGGGATGGCGAAGCCAGGCGACGCACCAGCCGGCGGCGAGGCAACGCCACCACCCATGACAACGGCAAGTACCTGAAGGGCGACCGACTCTTGCACCGTCCGCTCGAACGCGAGTCCGCCGCCCCTGACCGAGACCTCGTACTCGATGCTCGCGGGCTTGGTCTGTAGCTGACCGTCATCCAGGCTCTCGACTGACACTCTCCGTCTCCTTTGATCGCAATCAGAGTGCCCGTACACGTTCCAGCCGTCAAGCAACGCGCCGCGCCGCGATCAAAGCAATGATCACCCGATCGGGTAAATAAGGCGCTCGGCTGGACCCTGGTGCAGCACGTCTCGGGACGCCTCGATGCACCAGGACGTCCTGGCCGAGGTGGTGTAGGCGTACCACTACGTTCCGCAGCATCTATTCCGTCAGGTTGCGACTGGCCCCCAAGCCCGAGTCGGCGACCCGCAAATCCCCGACGGGACTCGGCAGCGATCTGGCAAAGGCCCCGGCCGCACACGGCCCGAGACTCCGTGCGGCCGGGTGCCACCTATTCGCCCGGAGGGATAGAGCAATGGCTGAACGCAGTCGGCCTCTTCTTTCCGATCCGTACATGCAAGCTGTGGCGATAGCCCGCCGGATACTTGGCTCGCATATCCGGATGTTGGACGGACGGTGCCGCGGTTGCGTCGAGGAGCGAGGGCATTTGGTGCGGCATCCGTGCGGCCCAGTCACATGGGCGGCGAAAATGGACGGTCACGACATGACAGTGAGGTTTCTGACAGGTGAGCGTTGATCTGATTCTGACCAATTCTCGTCGCTTCCAGGTCGAGCTTGGTGCTGATCCCTATGCTAGCCTTCTGGAGGCTATACGTAATGCTGAGCTGAAGGGTGCACGCCCACTGCGCGTCAACGCGCATGACTGGCTTACGGTCGCGGATATAGCGGCTCGTCTCGGCAAATCGCGTGAGTTGGTCAGGCGCTGGGCGACAGGGCTGCAAGGACCTGGCAACTTTCCGCCGCCCCTCAATCCCGACTCTCTGACTAACTTCTTCAGTTGGACCGAAGTCAGCGCTTGGGTACGCCGATACACAAACTACGGTCCAGAGACTCGTGATGATCCTGTGCTTGTAGCCATGAACCTTGCTCTGCAACTACGGTCGATCGCTCCCCGGATCACACGGCTTGATGCCGTGGTGAATTGCATTCTCCCTGAGGAAGGAGGCAGCCTTACGAAATAACCGACGGATTTGTTTGTCACAAGCCTCTCGGGTGTCGCGCCCGAGAGGCCACATCTGCTATCTGGCCAAAAGAAGCTGCCGAGCCCCGCTCCATACGGCTTCGAAGCTCTCGACGTAGGTTGCCGCCATCCCATCGGGGCGGGTGCGACGCATGTGGAGCACTGGACCATGGGAAGCGGGACAGCCGTACACATGCGTATTGATGAGGAGATCGTCGTCCGCGAAATAGATCGAGCTGTAGAGAATCGTGTCGTGGAGTCGCAACTCGGTATTCGGTTCGTCCACTAGTGGGCGGAAAAGCGCAAGCGCGTTGTGAATACGCGCCGCCATTAAGCCAGCGCCGATTCCCTCCTCGTTTCCCCTCATCGCTACACGCTCGCCCGCCGGATCGCCCATGGCGATGCGTACTCGTATTCCTGATCGTGCCTTATCCCGCAGTATGCGGGATAAGGCGACATCCTCGGCGAGGAAGAGGCTGCTGTATGCGAGTATGCCAATCTCGCGCTCGGCGCTCTCGAACAGATGCCGCCAAGCATCTGTTGGTACGGCCGAGCGATGTGGGTACGCGACGCGTACCTCGTGGATCGCCCAACCAGACAAGGGCTGTGCGCTCAGACCGGGCCACAGGTCACGCTGCGACCAACCGGTGAGCCGTGCGAGAGCGGCACGGTTACGTTCGTACGGCACCCGGCCGGCCATCCAGCGCTCGACCGTCTTCGGATCGACGCCCAACCTGGCCGCGACGTCCGCGGCGCCCATGCCGACACCGTGTAGGGCTCGCGCAAGCGGGTGGTTCACACCGCTCTCCCATCGCTGGTCAACGACGTGAGCATAGTCAAGAAGTCCCAAGACGTCCCTCAGACGCGGTTACGGCTCCATACCGGTCAGTGGAGGCTGTTGATCGTGATGCGCGCGACCGAGCTGGCTGCGGCAAGAGAGCGGGTGAGCGATCGTGGAGCAGGATGCAGGCCCGGAGGCAGATGCACGACAGTCGGCCGACAGGCTTGCTCTCGCGCTGGAAGACGTCGGGTTCGATGTCGGCCGCGCCTTCCCCTTGCTGCGCGTCGGGCAAGACCGGGCCGGCGTCCCGGTCGTTGATCTGGGCCGTGTGAGTCCCTCGGTTGCGTCGCAGCTGTCCACTGTGCTCTCTCAAGCCGCGCAGTACGGCATCGGCCTTCCCGACTAAGCTCTAGCTGATCAGGGAGACGCACTTACCGGAGACCCATACGTCGGCCATGATGATCCGCTGCGGCTAGTCTCGGATTCATGGACCGCACTGGTTGGGCTCGCGACTTAGCGGAACAACTCCTCGCCGAGCAACTTCCACGACGCTGGGCACACGTCCGAGGGGTTGCGCGTAAGGCTGAGTCGGTCGCTCACATACTAGGCGACGATGGTCATATTCTGGTTTGTGCAGCCTGGCTACACGATGTTGGATATTCGCCACACCTGATTGTGAGCGGACTGCATTCGCTCGACGGCGCACGTTATCTTCGAGACACTCAAGGTGCGGACGAGCGAGTATGTTGCCTGGTTGCATATCATTCTTGCGCCACAATCGAGGCACGCAACCGCGGCTTGCTGCGGCAATTGGTTGACGAGTTCGCCCTTGGCGATGAGCTTCCTCATGATGTATTGACGTATTGCGACATGACCACAAGTCCGGATGGACGCGCGGTCACTGTGGAGGAGCGTCTTGATGAAATCGTGAGCCGCTACGGAGAAGGCGATCTGGTAGCTCGGTCGATTGTCGAGGCCCGCCCATTAATCATGCGGTCCGTACGAGCAGTCGCGGTTGCCATTCGGTGACCGTACCTACTCGAAGAGAACGACAACCTTCTGTGCTAGCGGCTTGAGTCGCCGGGACCTTGCCCGTCCCTCAAGTAAATCGAGAACGTAATCAGGAGGTCTCTGGATTAGGGTGGGGTCGAGCCATACAATGCTACGGTCACGCCGTTCCTGACTCCAAGGGGGCCGACTCCTCGCTAGACCTTCGGGCAAGTATGGGGGCTCGCGCCAGTCGAGTCGCAGAGACTCATTCATCCAGTTAGACAGCTTGCCTGCAATTGCGTAGAGGTCCGAGGGAGCTGATCCAGCAACCCCCCTTATCAGGGACGACCACGGCCGGATGTGAGGAAGGTAGGTGTCACGAAGAGTCCTTCGTCTTTCGTATCTTTTTTGGCTAACGATCTGCCTCACGAGCTGCGCGTCGGCTACGGCACAACCGTAAAGTGGTAGATCGTCGTTGGTTACGGCTCGATTCGGCTCCGCCGAATAGAGAAGGTTTGGCATACCTCTCGGCCATCCGCCACGCCAGTTGTTATAGAAACAGTAGAGCGGCCAAACTG
>Ga0307513_10009955_pt1 | contig 11991 bp, 14 predicted proteins | sample 15_EM_MG_FD_202174 | JGI IMG/M metagenome (GOLD analysis project Ga0307513, IMG submission 202174) | Populus trichocarpa ectomycorrhiza microbial communities from riparian zone in the Pacific Northwest, United States - 15_EM | ecosystem: Host-associated > Plants > Roots > Unclassified | place... | reverse complement strand
CGGCCACTGCGGAGGCCCTTGCGCAGAGGTATCCCAACGTGCCAATCGCAGTAATCACCTACTCGAAGCGGCTTCAAATGGACACCAGGAAGCGCTTGGAGAAATATCCCAACGTCGACACCTATACTTTTCACGGCCTCGCCGGTCGTCTTTTCGGTCGTATCATCAAAGATGACATTGATCTCACCACGGAGAGAGTATCCCAATCTATTCCACTTATCGATGACTCTCAGAAGTACCGCTTCGTCGTGCTCGATGAATTGCAGGATTTAACCGATAATCTTTATTGGTTGGCGAGCACATTTATTGGCTCAATAGCTCGCTTCAGTGGCAGATCTCCCAGGATCCTCGCTCTTGGTGATTCACGCCAAGCGATTTACGACTATCGTGGAGCCGACTTTCGGTTTTTAGAACAGGCTGAAACAATTTTACGCCCTGTTTCTGACTACGATTGGAAATCCCTTTCTCTTTCTCAGAGCTTCCGCTTGACGCGGTGTACGGCAGATTTTATAAACAACGCTTGCCTTGGGGGCGAGCAATATATCCTTGGCACGGGCAATGGCCCGAAGCCAGTGTACCTTCACGCCAATTTGTGGAAAACGAAGGATCTTTTCGACTTTTTGTGGCCTTACATCGAGAAATATGGACCAAGCAAATGTGCCATTTTGGCACCATCAATTCGTGGCAAGGTGCCACCAGCTTGCAGGAGCTCACCACCAATTCGCAAAATGCCACATCGTCACTACTTGACGCGATTGGCAAATATGCTTTCGGGGAAGGGCGTTCCTGTGTCTGTCAGTATCTATGATGACGCCCCACTTGACGAAGACATTACACGAGGGAAACTCGTCGTCTCAACTTATCATCAGTTCAAAGGAAGCGAACGTGACCTTGTGATTGTCCTTGGTGCCGACGACAACTGGTTCAAGTGGTTCGGTCCTGATGTCTCGCGCGACTCTTGTCCGAATCCTGTCTTCGTGGCCCTGACTCGTGCTCGTAAGCAAGTAAGTGGACCTTCTGACCCCACGTGATCTGTTTCTGACTCTGTCTGTAGTTGATCATCATTCAATCTGCGCATGCATCGCCTATGCCGTTCATTGACGTCCCCGCATTGGAATCCCATACACAGTTCTTCCCCCTCCACAAACCCCAACCTGCTTCCGAGAAGGCACCCGATAATAACACCTCGGTGACCAACTTGACCAGACATTTGCAAGACGAAGATCTCCTCAGTCTCATTGACCTGTACACCAGAATCAAGAAGTCCCCCCTCCCTGACCCTGAGACGCGCCTACTGATCAGTCCACCTAACAAAGTCCGTACAAATCCAACCAATGACTTCTGGGAGCCTGTTGCCGATCTCAGCGGAGTCGCTATCACCGCCGCGTTTGAATGGAAGTTTACTTCTCGGTTGACGGTCTTCGGGTCTGTCGATAATATCCCGAAAAATAAACGCAACCGCGCAGTCTGGTTCGCTGAACAGGCAGTACGACACGAGGCAGAGGGGTCCGGGTATAAGTCCAGGTGGATGCAAATGAGAAAGCAGCAGCGGGGTCGATTCGGCTGGCTGGTTAAATATTTAGACCATGGTGTGGACCGCCTTGCAGGAGAGGCAACACGGGAAGGGAAAATAGAAATGAAGGAGCTTCAATTTGAGCACGAATTGGTCTCCTCGGTTACTGTTCCTGTCACGAGCGGGGACAAACGGTTCACTCTGGTTGGGAGAGCGGACATCGTGTTCGATCCGAAGGATGGAAGGCCAGCCACTATTTGGGAGATTAAGCTCGTGAAATCACTCAAGCATAACCACGTAGCCCAACTTGTTCAGTATGGTTTGCTTTGGGCCAACTCACACCCAAACGATCCCTTTCCTCGCTTGCTCTTATTCAACCTGAGGGACGGAGAACGTTGGGAGATCTCTACTACAAAGGAAGAAGCACTAGAATTTGTCGTGGGTCTGTTCCGCGCAAAGCGTATGACCACCAAGCTCACCGACGAAGAATTTCGCCGGCAATGCGAGAAGACTTCGGACGAGGCCCGAGCCATTATAGACAGGTTACCACCTCCAGCGAAGGCCTAAATGTATCAGGCATTATCCTTTCTAATCCTCTGAATATACTACGATAGTGGCGGCCCTGACCCATCGACGTTAGCCATCTAAACCTAGCCAATTGTGAGATCGGGGTGTGCATTGTAGACCAAACTATCCACAAGACTCCAAAACCCGGCTCTTCTCCCGAAGATCGCCGCTCACGTGCGCATCGGTGTGGCAAACATGTGGCTCAGAATATGGCACCATGTTGATGTGATCGCTCGAACTCTACATGATTCCATGGACATGTCAGCGCTCTCCCTGTCAGGCTTGCTGCGTCCATGGAACAGTGGGGTTCCTTGCCACTTGATGAATGCAGCGCGCATCGCGGTCCGCGGATGATATTGGGGAGGTCCTTGGACTCATCGAGAGGGCACATGGAGTCAGAGGAGTGGACCCTCAATGCAATCGAGTGTCCGCGGACGGCTGAATGCAAGCCCAGTCAGACTCCCGATGGGGCCTACTCAGAGAGTGTACCGAAGTTAAGGCCAAAACATACCGCATGGGTGGTCCAAGTACTCTCGTTAAAGAACCTCCATCGTCTCCCTTCTCTTCCATCATCCCCTTCGTTCGAACTGGTCGTCTCTACCTTAATACCAGCGTCACCTCTTGAGTTTCTGTGCTCTCGCTCACTAGCAGTCAGTCCAGCCAACGTCTCATAACCTCCAACCGTCACATCAGATAAGGCCCGAACATCCCCAAAGCTCTCCTTTGTTTTCCTGAATTGAGTAATTATCGGCGCCGGCGCTTAACAACTCCGATGCGCCTTTATTGCGTACTGCCGAGGTGGGTACGGGTAGTGGGGAGCAGTAGCACACATGCTTCATCGTTTAACTACGGAGGATTTTGCTTATTCCTAACCCGGCGTGGTAGCGTATACAGTATTTAGGACTCAACAGCTTCGACGACCTCCATCCCCGCGCCGGGGTTCGCATACAAGCAGCTAGTAAGCCACTCAGATCATTCTCTATTCCATCCTGCTCCTTGTATTTACGCGAACGCTAATGATTGGACACGCACAGAGTCGACGGACAGGTTTAGGGGACGAAGCGATCTTGTGGTTGTACAAAGTACATATATGCGGAAGGCAAGCTGGTAGATGTAGCGGACCAGACAAGACCAAGTACGTGTGACGTGGGGTGTAAAAGGGGCGACGGATGGGAAAGAGAGAATAGAAAGAATAGGGCGGAAAGCGAGAATGATTATGCGTACGAACCAACGAAGGCAAAAGAAGAGGAAGCGGCAAACTCGCTTGGTCGGGGTGAGGCGGTGTCGTCGTGAGCGAGCGTTGAGGAATCCAAGCTCGGCGCGCACACACACGGTGTGGCAGACGGGGTGAAAAAAAAGAGCAGTAAAAACCAAACAAAAAATAAGTTGGAATACGTGTAGTAGCCTCCAATCAACGAAACGGACCGGATAAAACACACGACGACAACAACAACGACACCAATTTCACAAACGCGAGGATAGTGGGAAGGGCAAGAGGGGAAGACCAGTACGAAAGCAGGCAGAGTGAAGGAATGCATGGGTTCGACAAGGGAAGCGTCCATTGAGTCGACATCCGTCCGCCCTTTTCTCTCCTGCCTCCCCTCCCTAAGCCTCACGTGTATACCCCCAGACATAGAGGAGTGGATTTATCCCACCCGGTTCTTGTTCTTCCCCTTAGATCTTGGGGGCGTCACCTGTCGACCTAGGTTGCTGTAAGGGTATTTTGCCTTTTTCTCTGCTGGTTTCAAAATCTGTGCCGTGGTCAGTCTCCTCGATGAAACACGGAAATGGAATGGCGTCCCACCTGGAAGGAACACAGTAGTGTCTCATCCACGGACATCATCGCACCAGCGTTATCAAACTCTCCACAATAATTAGGCGCTGAGAAGAGGGTTACGAGTTGTCGTTTAGCGAAGAATTCATAGCCATCTTCTACGACCTGAGGGGGGCGTACGTCAATATAATGGATTAAGGACATGAAATGTTTGCTGGCCAGTCTCGAGGAATCCCCGAATCAATATCTACACGAAAGTGGATCGAAGGTGGTATTCCCGGAATAACACGGAATGCGGCGTAACGAGCACCACCCAATATACACTCTGAGAAGGTTCTTTGTAAGGGAAGCCCAGTGATGCCTCCCGACAGGAGTCTCCGTCCAACCACAAAGACTCTTCTCATCTCACACGACCCCACAATTAGGGTGACAAAGGAAGGTGTACCCACCTGATGGGCCCGACAAATCAAGTCCATATCATGTTTTTGTAGGAACCTCGAAACGACATCTGGGCCAAACGTAAATGAGACACCACGGTCGTTCTCTGACCATCCTGTGATGTCTTTGTCGGGATCTGACCACAGCAAGTCGCACAGCAAGCCTGTCAAATGGGGAGGTGTCAGCGATTCGGGGCCAATAAAAATGGGAAGGCCAAAACGGATGGGTGCTGACCAGTATCGGGTACGTCCGTGGGACGCATGACACGACGTATTTGTTCCATACTTTGGAGATCCGGGCTGAGGCCCCCGTGCATGGTGAAGATCTTCTCGTCAATGATCGCGGCGATGGGTAGGCAGTTGAAGCAGTCGGTGAACGTCTTCCAGAGTTTAATATTATATCGTCGCTTGCCTAGGTGAACCCAACTTGTCAATACACGGATACCCGACCAGACTGAGCCAAATGCGGGGAGGGAACGCACATTCATCGTAAAAGCCGTAAATTCTGTTGATGGAGGCGCACTCGTGGTTGCCGCGAAGGATGAAAAAGTTTTCGGGGTACTTGATCTTGTATGCGAGGAGAAGACAAATTGTCTCGAGCGACTGTTTGCCTCGATCGACATAGTCGCCGAGAAAGAGGTAGTTTGCTTCTGGGGGAAAGCCGCCATACTCAAACAAACGGAGGAGGTCGTAGTATTGCCCGTGGATGTCGCCTGCGTGGGGACCAGCCGCCAGCGGTCAGCGAGGCTGGTGAGCACACGAGCGAGCAAGGCTGAGGTGCGTACCACAGATCTTGATGGGTGCTTCTAATTCGAGAAGGATTGGCTGGTTAATGAATATCTCCCTTGCACGTGTACATAAGTACTTGATTTCATACTCTTGCAGCTGCACCGGCTTCCCCGGACGATTTCCGCGGACTGGAGGGACAAAAAAGGGCAGGTAAGTATATTTATTCTACATTGATAGCATATGAAAGCAGCGAGGGGTATGGTACGAGCGGGGAGTCCGCCGGACGGGCGGGGAGGACGTGACGTGCCTTCGAGGAGGCGATCGATGACCGAGTCAAGGTCGATTTCTGTTGTTGGTTCTGCCATTGTTATTCAAAAGCAAACGACGCGGGGGGGGCCTGGAAGAGGATTTTCCGGAGGCAGGAGCTGGCGGCAGCGACGACCGACGAGGGGGGAGCACAGACGCGGCGCTGGTAGGTGCGATGGACGACGAGGGAGGCACTTGCTGGTCGGCGAGGGCGACGTCGGTCTCACGCGCTGGACGGGCGGAGGTGGTCGAGGGTCAACGTTTGCCCTTCTTGGAGTCACACCACAAAATCTAGAGGAGGGCGGTAATCGGCTCTGGCAATGATAATTATGTTCCGTAGTCACTCACATCACCAGATCTGCTCAAATCGCATTCCCAGTCCTCCATTTCGTGGTAGGTAACCTCTGCAGCATCCCCACGTCGCTCTCGACGCCCTACGTTTTAATCCTCCACTACCACTCGAACAACCGAGTTCCTCGACGGCGTTCTCGGGCCTTTGCCACACCATTGGTCCCTCGGTGAGTTCTCCACAAAAGACGCCGGGTGGCCGCAAATCTAAGCACGAGAAATCTGGTCGCCCGAACCCCGTACAGCCACGGGGGAGTCAACAATCTGTGTGGAACGATTAATCTCGCCCCTTTTCTTCGAGCGCTCCTCGATCTAATCGTCATTCAATCGCCACATCTCCTCAGCCCGCTTGCCGAAAGTAAACGATTTTGAACTCAAGAAGACCTTATCCCGTGATTACATATCCCGATAACGCCCTAGACTTTGCCTCTTCCGCACCCGAAGGAACGGCTTGCTTCGGCTCTTGATCTGCTCTCCGAGCAAGTCCCGAGGTCTTGTGGCACTCTGAGCGGACTTCGCCCTCCTATGAACTCACCGTTCGGGAAAGTCCCAGCCAACCGAGCTCTCTATCAAACAAGCCTCAATCTAGATTATGAGCGCCTCTTCCCAGCTATTTTAACACCTCGGTTAGGCGATCATTAGGCAAGTATTTAACAAGTATAATTGAGGCGTCGAGAGATATCTATTAACAATCAACGTACCCCATCACGTTGTAGCCTTTCTTAACAGAACTGCAGGCAAATCTTGCTTCTCGTCAAGAGACATATCTTAGCTCCATAGTGGTATGAATTCGTAGAACGCAGTCCCAGAATTTGCAATCCGCACATCTAATTCTATCAAGGCTATTGCACCTAATCCCCCTCCCCAACGATCCTCTGTACCTTCCGCACCCTCCTCCGCTCCTCTCGGAAACATTCGTCCTCGCCCACAAGGTCCCTTTCCAGATCCACCGCACCATCTTCGCCGACACTCGCCATCGGGTCGAGCCCCAAGCCCTCCATCATCTCGCGCAGCCTGCGAACCTCGATCTGCAGCCGCGCAATTTCCTCATCGCGCCTCTCCACACGTCCGCGGAGGTCGACGATAAACTCGTTGCCGCACCGCAAGAGTGCGAGCTTGCTGACCCCTCTATTCGGCCCCTCGCCGTCGCCTTTGGGTGGACCACGAGGCGGCATGGCACCCGGTAGAGGCGGGTCGTCCGGGTCCGAGCTCGCAGAGAGTGGAATAAGCGGTAAAAGCGTGCGCAGCTCGTCAAACGACTGCTTGAGCGAGTCCCGCCGGCGCTGCTCAGCATCTTTGTGCGTGTTTTTGCGCGGGGCCATCGTCGTAGTAGGTGTCGTAGGTGTTGTAGTGGTGGTCGAGTAAGGATGCGAAGAAACATAAGCAGAGCCTATGCGTCAAACAACCACATTCAATCACAACACCGAAACGGTGGTGACCGTCACTTACTCGCAGCTCCGCGTCCCGCCGTGCTCCTTCGCGCCCTGCTGCCTGCAACTGTCGCCGTGGCCGCACTCGCAGCCCTTGGTCGAGTAGTGACAGCCTTTCCAGTCTTTTTCTTCCCCGCTCCGCTGGTAGCGTTCTCATTGGTGGCCCCATTCGGGTGGAGACCCGGGGGTGGCAACACGAAATTCGAATCCATATTCATGAGTCTTCCTGGTGTGGCAGCCGAAATATCCGGACTGACATTGGTCGATTGTTTTGGAGTCCTCAAGGGTGGAGAGACTTGTTGCTGCTGTTGTTGGAGGTGGGTTGGTGGGAGGGGTGCAGCAGGAGGTGGCATGGACAGGTCAACAGGGGATGGTGTGTCCAGATTAGGGCGCGAACTTGTTCGGCCCAGGACACGAGGGGAAATGGTATTGGGCGTGAAGGAGTGCGAGAGGCGTTTGCACATCGCACCATTGTCCACCTCTTGTAATGCATCCGAAGATCGTTTGGTGCGGGTGAGCTGTTCTTGACTACTTGAGTTTGGAATTGGTGGAAACACTGGAGAGGTGAGGGGTGTTGAGTTTGGAATTGGTGGAAACACCGGAGAGGTGAGGGGTGTCAGGAATGCGGGGGAGTCGGCCTGGTGGTGACGGAAAGCAATTGAGGGAGGTGCAGACATGCTACCCATCCCAGTATGGAAGTGTGACGCGTTGGAGGGAATGCCCATGTTGTGCGGAGGCATGAACATGCCCGGCGGGAGCATTGCCGGCGACACTTGGGTGCTCTGGCTTGCAGAACGGATATCGGTGTTCGCTGATAAAGTTTTTGTCAGACAGGGTTTAGGGAGGTCGTAGAGTGGGAAGGAGAGCATCCCAACGCCGGGGACCTCCGCAGAGGGTCCAGATAAGCTTCCGAGCGGAGTCGCGACCACCCGAAGTCCGCCCGAAGTGCACGACGCCTCCCGACATCTGAATTGAAGCTCCGGAAGAGCAGCTGCCAGCATGCCAGACTCGGGCGCGCGTACCAGATAGCAGCCTCACGGGCGGCGTGCCCGATCAAGACTCCCGAAGAACGTAAGATACACCCATGGAATCATGTGGAGCAATTTTTGAAGGTTAACAAAGGGCAGCATAGTCCTGCCAATGCTATGCTGAACCAGAGGTGTGTACGACATCAAAACTCATGATCGGAGGTTTCTAGCCAGGACCAGACATAATTGGAAGGATTTAGGAAGCAGCTTAAAGTAACAAACAGAGTTTCAGGAGGCAGAGTATACGTACTAGGGGTGAGGAGCTGCTGGATATCAGGTCTGTTTCCAAGGGTCGTTCCGGTGAGGAGCTGGATCTAAGATCGAATAGAACTCATTGATAAGCACTCAGGTACAGAGCTAGAGGCCGGGATGACCGACCTGCTCCTGCAGGATACGGTTTTGCAGTTGTTGGAGCTGCTGGAGCTTGAGCTGCTGCGCAAGCTGTTCCTTAAGCTGTTCAGCCGTAATAGAGAGAGGAGAATGTATATTTTGAGCGTTTGGCCCCATATTGAGCAGCAACTGAAAGTCGTCGACACCGATCCCCCCCGGTGTCGGTGCTCCAAACTGGCCGAAGAAGGGGGTATTCCGCGAGTCATGTGGCTGCGGTTGCTGGCCACCAGAGGTGAGCTGCTGTGACTGTCTTTGCTGCTGCTGGCCGCCCTGCTGGCCGCCGCCCACTGCGTTGCCGGGATTGAACATATTTCCAACATCGACGTTTCCTGAAAAGCTGCGCAGGTCGAACGAGGACATATCAAGAGGAAATGCCTGTCCGTTTCCCTCCATGTTGTCCAGATCGACGTCGTGGCCGGGTTCAAGGCTGGCCAAGACACTCTTGCCACACTCCGCTCGATTTGGGACAAAGCCACCGCAACGATATCCCGAAGCCAATAGGGTGTCGGAGAGGCCCTTCCGAGCTTCCGAGACCTAGACCCCCATCAGGTGGGAAATGCGACCGATGGGTACAGATGGAGATCGAGCAAGAGATCCAAATCAGAGTCCTTTTCCTTCTCGACGATCAGTCAGGAGCTAAGGCATATCAGCGGGCCAAAGCACTTTTGGGATCCTGGCCCTCCCTGGGCTGTACATCTCCAGCATGATGCGCCGGCGCTCGTGAGGTATAATCTCTGCTCTCTAAATCGGAAACAATCATAACGTAAGACGGCACCAAAGTCCATCGCATTTATGTCCCAATCGTGACTCTCCTCTCAATAAACTGCCGAATCGCCGTCCTCCCACTGCCGTCCGCGAAGAACACCCGCTTGGCGCCATTGGACCACCGCACAACACCCAGATCCCGCGCGTACTTGAGTACAACTTCATAGTCGCCGACAGAGGAGAAGTCTTTGTAGAGATAGCCTGTCCAGAGGGGACATGAGTGAGTGGAAGGACCTTTGGGGAGTCTGAGACCACCAGACCTTCTTCAGTCTTCACTCGGTGCTTCTCCATTTCCCAGAGACGAACTTGGTCTTGCACCGTGACAGGGATGATAGGGTTCTGCATATCGAGCGGAGCGATGAGTGGGGAATCTCAGTGAGAACGAGAGATACACACATTCTTCCGCATTTGCGGATGAGCATGCGTGATGATATAGCTGATGATCTGCAGGGAGTTAGACCATGCTGACGCATTACCTGCACAGGGACATGGCGGACGTGCGCACCTGGTTTGCAGTAATTCCATCCGCCAAAGCCTTCTTCACGCTTTCTCTGGTGATAGTACCAATAATAAGGTTCGAAAAGCGCGTTTTGAAGCTAACGAAGAGATTCAGGACGGCAATTTGAAGAGGATTGTCTGTACTGGGTTGTCAATTGCCTGAACAACACATACGTTACAGCAAAGAATGTACCAGTATATGCATATACATGGTAGTTGGTCTCCAAGATGATGAACCCCTGTTCCGACTCGGTGTGTGAACCGGAGCCATCAGTGGTTTGCCCGGAACTTGTGGGCAAAGGAGGAGTTGAGGAAGTGAGCGTGGTAGCTAATCTTGTAGGGAGGAACGTGGTTGTTGAATCCTATGAATTCAGGTTAGCCTCTAGGGTTCTTTGCAAGCGCGAAGCGAAGCACACTTCTCGGAAATGAATAAGACCAAAGTCGCGAAGATCGGAGACCATGGTCAGCTGGACAGCGGTTAGGTTCGCAGTAAGATATTCCTACATAAGACTTAGTCTGAGTGAGGAAGCCGGGCGTTTTGTCGTACGTACATGTCCCAGCTGCGTCATAGATAACATCAGCAGAAGGCCCAAGATGTCCACCATATCCATCTCAGGTCGTTCCTAAAATTGCAGAAGTCTTGTGAACCAGCCGAACGGATAGCCTGAAAGAAGTTCAAGACCCACAGCCATCATTCTCAGATAACTAAGTATAAACTCCCAAAGCTGCGTATGAGGTGAGTGAAACAGAAATTGGAAACCACCTGACGAGATCTTTCTCCGTCCTGCCCTGCAACGACGCCAACTCCAGGTGAGAGGGAGAGATCAAGAGATGAGACAACGAACATACTCATTTGTCATTAGTCCACTCTTCTCGAGCTGGTATAACACTCCTTCTGAGGGCCTGGCAGAGACTTGCTCACTCCCTGAGGTAACCATGAAATGAAGGATCGTCTGAATGAAGAAGGGAATTCATGGGTCGTATTGTAGGAAGCATTGTCAATGGAGTGAACCCCGGGAAGACAGGGGCTCCCCACTAACCTCCCATCGCTCCAAAGCATATATGTTCAGCTGTTCAATACTAATCGGTGGTCGGCTGCCATCGTCAGGGGCAGGTACACCAAAAGACTCGTGTGATCCACTACATGCACCCTTTGTGAGAGCGCCGCCTCATTGCTTCCATGTAGAGATCGGAAACGCACCCACCAGTCAGTCCCTCTCGCAGTCCCTGCTTAAATACAGAATTAATACTGAGCTCCACTTTCGAGTTTGGAATGATTGCAAGGCTGGAGAGTGTTTTCAGTGCTTCTCGATATGGCCTGTTGTACGGATCAGTAATAATAAAACCCATACAGGTTGGGAAAGGCAAGCGAACATACACTTTCCCTTCCCTGGTCATCCAAGGGGAGATTATCGGCTCTCCTATGGGCGCTTCGAGCCACAGAAGGGTCATAATGATCTGTCTCTCTAGCGGCAAGACGAGCCTGGCAAGAACCGTCAGTCTCGCCGCGTTCTATCCCTCACTTCTCACACTCATGATGAAGTAGGTGGGGTTGAAGAGGGGAAGTATCCGTTCGAATTAGAGGCGGTTCAAAGGCGCTTACCGAAAAATAGCAAGACATGCCGAGGGTCGCGCATACAACCTGTGAAGCGTTCCTTGGGGTTGTATTTGAAGAAATTTCACAAGTGCGTGCTGATTTGAGTGTGCCGGGTGGCCGTCCGCTGTGCGAAGTGGTTGTGCCACCCCGGAGGATAGGTTGGACTGGTTTGGAACATTTGACGCGTTTTGTGTGCTCATTCACAAAAAAACACGGGACGAAAGACAGCCTAGTGAAGTGCTGCTCGTGTATTTCTTCGGAATGCCTCAGCAAAGGGTGGGTCAAATCGAGCGCCGCTTTGTTTCGCGGTTGAACCCTCTTTTTCTGTTCTGCTTGGAAATATGGACGATGCACCCTAAAACACCAAAACCTGGACGCCATTGCACCTTTCTATGGGCCCAACGCCCGTTTCAGTGTTATTGAACACGGGGTCATTGTGCTCGGGCCAGAGGTCAGCCTACCTGCAGAGTAGACTCATATACGTCAACTAGACACCTGGTTTATGCTTCACATTATGGGATCCTTTACCTCTGTCAATCTCTCTGGTAAGTACACTATTGGCGTATCGCACGCTTTCTGGCACTCTTCCACGTCTCGCCGCTTCTCAGA
>Ga0307513_10009954_pt1 | contig 11991 bp, 7 predicted proteins | sample 15_EM_MG_FD_202174 | JGI IMG/M metagenome (GOLD analysis project Ga0307513, IMG submission 202174) | Populus trichocarpa ectomycorrhiza microbial communities from riparian zone in the Pacific Northwest, United States - 15_EM | ecosystem: Host-associated > Plants > Roots > Unclassified | place... | reverse complement strand
AAAGATGATGATGAGAGGGAAGGCTAGTATTGATTAAATGAAAACACCAGTAAGAGGAGTATATCCCATGCATCCCCTAGTGATTTTCTGGGTTTTTTTTGTTTCGATGTTAATGCTATGGTATAGTAGTATAGTATGTTTATTATCTTCTTTTTTTCTTACCACAAATTTTATAATCTTATGAATCTTTCCGAGTAAATGATAATGATGAATACTTCCACGAGATTGAGATTCATGGAAGCATCCCTTGTGCATGTGGTTTGTCGCACCTGCTTTCACAAAAAGATGCCCAATGTTGGAAAATAATTGAGAGAAAGGTGTCAAGGCATTCCCTGCATTTTTTATGTACGATTAGGAACTGTGCTCCCATCACAATAAGTGTCTGCTTTCAAATGTCAATCAAATCATGCAAGGAATCCTGATCATATTTGCAACAATGATAAAGGGTTTGTGCAATTAGGCTACAAGGGCTATCATGCATGCCAGGATTCCATTACTTTCCGACTTCCTGACGGAAAAAGAATGGACCCAGTGGCAATGGATGTAGACCTGAATACTAATGACGTGCTGGACAATTATGCATCACAATCCAAACTTTGAGGCGATCATATTCCTGGCGATTCGAAATCATCCAATCTTGAGCTTAATAGGATGCGTATCCATTTATGATTTGGTTTGTGGGGAAGGAAATTATCGAGTGTCAAAGTTCACATGGTGGTTGGTTGCACATGTGTGTCATTTGAGTTTTCAAGGACAAGATAGCTCCATGCGAAACAAGGACAAGTACTACCCCAAAGAGGGGACCTCGTTGAAATCAATAGACCACGCTCCTTCGACCATTAGTAGAAGCTGCTGGTGGTGGTGGTGGACAAGCGTGAGACAAAAGTTTAGGATATGGCATTTGGAAAATGACAGCAAGGGAGATGATAAGAGAGTTAGATCATGGCCTCATGGGATGCTCTGTCCTTGCGTTCTTTGCGCGGGCCATACCCAATCTCTTTCCATTAAAGAAATACAAGGATGCTAGCGTGCACAGATGGGCTTTAATGGCGCTCTTGTTTTCAAGTGCTCGACAGCATTAAGCTTTTGGAGGGACACTGGATGATGACTCTCTGTTAATATGTAACGACTTCAACAGCTGTTTCTTGTCTGAATTGGAAGTTGCAAATACTTGAAAACAATGGGAGAGACAAGAGTATCAGGAAGAAACGATAGTAATCTTCACGTTTCTGCAACAATGTACTGCTCATAAAGAGGTCAAAATGTTTTGGCATTCAGGAATCAGGTGATACCTATGGTTACAGCATGCGCTGGTCTCTGAAAAGATGTTTTTTTCTTTCTTTTACTGTTAAGTCTCCATTGGTCTTACAATTATTACTAACTGCAAAGGTCTTCTAATTGTGACTGTGGATGCAGCTGACACACTCAGCCCACCTCGCATTTGAATACAAAAGCAACCCGCCAAAAGCCACAACCAGAATGCCAGTATATATGATAAGGAGAAAGGGGGCCAGAACAAATAGATATACGATAAGAAGGGCCCAAAATTTAAATCCCAAAACCAAGACAGAAAGATGAAAAAAAAACAAAACTACTGTAATCAAAACTTTTGATTATATACTGGCAAGTCTGGCATTCTGGGAAGCATGCTTTGCTAATAAAAATGAGGGGCCTGTCATATCTTCAGGGACAAACCCCTATCTTATATCTTAAGCTACTGTTTCTACTTCACAAACATCAACAGGAACCAATCATCAACCATACTGGGACCTTCCACCTTTCCCAGACAAAAAAATTCAAGCAAGCTAATTATTGATTGAAAGAAAATGAAACAAACCCAAACAACATAAGATATTCATGTAGTTTCATGCACTTGCGAGAGGTTTGCTGTCAAACTATAAACTCAAGGGCTAATACCTAATCTGCTATATAGCATATAGATGCCATTTAATTTTCTTGCTCACCTTACAAAACGTACTGTGAAATTATAAAAGCTGCAATTCTCCAATAACATTCTCTGATCCTGAGAATGCTCTAGATTCCTTTCTTGTTTCTCATGTTCCACCAATTTTTTTTAAAAAAAAGAAAATCCTAAAACTAGAGTTGGATATATGGATAGGGCAGACGTGCAGCTTGATAATCAGAGACGGGTCTGCACTTTGTAAAATTTCACTTGCTTCTTCTGCCTTTTCCACCGGGGAAAGACTCAATGAAACACGATTTCCCATTTCACTTGAATCTCTTGCGATCTCTTTTTTAATGATAGATCATCAAGGCAATTAAAGGACACGTCTCATAATCCCCATTGATAAATACATAAATCACTCTAATGGATTCAAAGAACTGGTACCCGGCACAGCCACAAATGTCGCACAACAGGTATTTTCAGACCTGGAGATGAATGGAAAAAATATTTCCGCTGATGCAGTTAATACCGTTTGTTTGAAAATTCAATGGTGAAAAAATTTCTCATCACATTTTTTTTTTATATAGAATTCCCTGTAAAGTTATGATCACATGACCAATCAATATGCCCGGATGTAAAATCCACATAACATCAATTGGCCAAGGTATCAGGCCTTCCCTTCGGATATAAGGTACCACTGCAGAGACCTTTGTTACAAAACAAAATAACCTCCAGCTAAAGAAGGCCTGTTTGAATTTACTTGTCATCTAAACTAGTGTATCAGCAAAGAAACCAAAAACAGGATGCTCACAAGGACATAAGCTTAAGACCATTATCCGGGGCACCCATTCCAGCAGCTAACTCAGCATCGAGTTGAGTATGCGGTGCAGGTCCCATCATTTGCTTCACACTGCATTCAGCAAAATCATTATCAGACTAAGTACCCTGTCCTCTATTTTTAAGATATGTATGGGCAAGCATTAGGTTTAGTAGTTAAAATTAGCAGGTGAAAAAGGTCTTGGACTCAATTCAACATTGTGGGGAATGAAAATCAGATATGTGGATTGTGGTAAAACAATGGACTTGACCAGTTGAGTTGTGCAGATAAATTAAGTAGACCAGTCTCGGTTTCAACCAGCTAATATCTGGGAGGAAAACATGGTCTAGTTAACCAGGATATGAAGATTAAAGTATTCATAACAAGCACCCAATGGAAAAAATTAATCCAATCCTTTATGTGGCTAGTATTGATTAAGAAAGCTCTATTAACTCATGCGCCCAATGACCGCAGAAGATTACTAGATCCTCACATTAGACCATTTAGGGATTTGCTCTGCGTTAGCATTAACAAACTTGAAGTGCATAACACAGTAGCTTTCTAATTTTAATAGCAGAAAGGACAAACAACAACAACAACAAAAAAATTAGAGAAACAGGGGAAAACTGACCGCTTCTTGTGGCGTTTGGTCTTGAAGTGCTCATCCCTCACAGTCACATTAGCAAAGTAGCGGCTGCCCCAAATTAATTGATAAAAGGTAAGGAAAAAATAAAAACCCAACTGAATTTACAATATAAATAAATAAAATTACATACTCGCAGTGGAGACAGTAATATTGGCCCATGCCAGGTAAATCCTCGTCGAGAGGCAAAATTGACTTCATCTCTCCATCAGGTTTTTGCAGCTCCTCATATACCGCATCGTCGGGTGAATCAAAATTATCAAGTCAAGGAAACAGTAGACACACAAAATTAAATATACAAAAAACCTTAAGAACAGTGATTAATAATCAGAAAGAGGATATCTTTGAGGAGGAATTTGGAGCGACGAGCCGTCTTGTGAGAGTATCTTCTCTTCTTCACCTTCCTGCTTGGACATTTGCCTCCCATTTTTTTAGGGTTTTGATTTCTCAGGGAACAGAATTGAATTGCTCTAGCTTTTCCTTTTTTCCTTTATAGCAAACACTGCAACCGACGTCGTTTTTGTCGGTTATTATAAAAAAGAAGAAGCTAAAAGCTAATCAGGATTTTACTGTGGACATATTTACGTTTAAGTGATTTTCATTGTTTTAGGGGCATGAAGGTTTTTTTCATTAAATTCATTAGTCATTATAAAAATAAACAGGATTAAATAGGTTTTTTATATTTTTATTATATAGCCATTGAAAGCAAAAAAAAACATTAAGCTTTTCTCAAAGAACATTTTAGTCTTTAATTTAATTTTAAAACAATTAAATTACTTCATTATCCTTAGAATTTAAAAAAATTTAGCTTTGATTCAAGGGCTCTTTTGTCTTTCATTTCTGTTTGGTTTTTGTTTTTATAGTTATTGGATGTCATTAAAAGCAGAACAGTAATTCTGTAAATTAATAAAATAAAAAAAACTAGAAGCGCATAAACATTGTTTGCCAAGTTCAAGTAGCGTGTGCGGCGTCGTCTGATAGCCAGAACCTTGCTTCCATGACTTCATTGAAAGATTCTTAGCATTTCCTCCACTTAACAATTGGTATGTGTGACATAATTGTTATCGGTTTGGTGCGCCCTTTTTCTTACTTGATTTTCATGTTGGTTTTTAAAAAAATCAAATTAGTCCCTAAAGTTTGTTATCTTTAAGATTTCATCCTTATTCAATTTTATTTTATTTAGAATAATTTATAAAATTAAAGATTTTTCTCAATTTCATCTTCAATAGATTTGAAAAAAGGTTTTGAAATTAATTTGTATTTTTTTAGGGATTTGAAAAAAAAATATTTAAAACTAGCAACCTAAGAGAATCATGCCAAAATTAGAGACAAATTGATTATACATTGAAGATTAGATTTTGATTTTTGTGAGGTTTTGTGTTCTTAGAGAAGAAAAAATAAATCAATTAGATTTTGAAATTGATTTGGGATTTTTTTTTTGTGAAGAGTAAATTCTGGTTGTTTATGATATATTATATATAAGGATAAATTTATTCCTTTTATCCAAATTTAAAAAATGAATTGACTCAAAATGGTAATGTTTTTTAAAATTTACTATAGGGTTACTGTAATTTTCCATTTTCGTGATTCTAAAAAACACGTGGCTCATTCGGGAATAATCCTCCCATAGCGTGTTTATTAGCGCCCTTGAATTGAAAGGTCCATTGTAACAAAAAAAAAAAAAAACCAACTTTAATGACAGCACTGTCCATGTTTATTAGCAATGCAACTCTTTCGCTAAATTTTGAAAAACATTTTGTTTTAAATTAGATTTTTTTTAGTGTTTTAAATATATATATATATTATTTTAATATCTTTTAAATAAAAAATATTTTAGAAAACAATATTTAACATTTACCTAAACAGGGAGAAGGTTAGGAAAGGGAAGAAAGCAGGGAGTAAGATAAGCGACTTACACAAACAGAACATGGCAAGCTTAAACTGTGGCTGTCCACTCAAAAATATTTGAAGCTGAGAGAACAAAGAAACAATGCGCGAGTCTCTAGAACCGTTGCAAACATGAGATTTTAGGGTTTGCGTTTCTACCAACGGATAAAAATAGAAGAAAAGAGATCACTTTCTTGTTCCATTGAATATGAACCATTGTTTTATTTTTTTTGGTATAAATTTGCCATTGAATTAAATAAAATGAAAAGAACTGGATGACAGAATGATAGTAACAGGTAAGAAATAAATGCAATGCAACACATAAGGAAACATCAAATTCTTGAAGATTGAATTAATTCATTCTATCATTCTGAGTAAGGCTGGACAATCCTATGTAGCCTAATACAATCTAAACTTAATTTTTGCTACAATGGGAAAAAATAACTGGAAAAAAAATGGTTAAACAGTTACAGACACGAATAATGGATCTAAAGCTGAGAACCAGATAGAACCAAGTGTTTCCATGGAAGTCTCAAAGCAAAATGGGCCGATCTGCTTGTTATCTCAGTTCCTCCTAACAAGGGCAAACTGTGAATGGGGATAATTATAGGGAGGCACCATCTACAGCAAACTACTTTACACAATATACAGACACAGCTGACATGATTGCCCATGGTTCAGATGATCCTGCATGACTCAATGCTCATTCTTAACACGTGCTTTTATGATTCCAGGAAGAGGCGGCGAAGTAGGATGCCTAACTGGGGTGTTTGTACTTGGGGAAGCAAGGATTTGTGGTTGATACATGCTGGACATGCTAGAACCTTCACCTCCATCAGCAGGTGGATTGGGTGCCATATCATCGCTCTGGGGTCTCTCACAAAATTTCATTGCCTTGAGAACATAATTATCATCATGGAGCTCGAAAGGAGTGCTGCAAATACAGTGCAATAAAAAAAATGTGTTACCAATGGCAGAACTCTAAACTTATGGGGAAAAGGTGAAAACCATGGTCCAAAAGTGCTCAGTTGCAAATTGAAAGTGGCATTTATTTTTAAGCATGAATAATGAAACACTTATCCAGAGCCCCTTCCAATCTCTTATATATAATTTGATGCCTTCTTTGCAGATTTCAAATCCAGTCTGCCACAATGCTTTACTTCGACTAAATTATTCCAAAGTCATATGGTGTAGCAAACTCAACACTCTCATTATGTCATGCCACAGCAGATATTAAGTGTATGCGAGTTACTAGCTTTATGAATGAGAAAGTAGAGGAGCTGATGGGTATTCTTACCTATTAAAATCAAAGTGAACCAGCTGCATATCTTCTGATATCTCCACTTCAACAGTTGCATGAGGGCGTGTCTACGGGTCCCAATTGTCAAAAAAGAAAAAGTAAGGCATTAAAAAAAAAAAACAAAACAAACGTGACTTCATATTCAGAAGTGAAAATAACAAGATATAGCAAAATGTCCTATTCATTTACAATTCAAGTACATATTTCCAACCATAAGCATACTTCCAGATAATATTTCCAACTAAGAAAAATGCTATAGATCTGTTTATGCTATGCTGACTACAATTTCCAAGAGTTCAACTGCAGCTCAAGCTCATCTCAGAGCCTGCTTGGTCAGCTTGCCTTAAAAACTCAAATTATGACTTTCAGCCACATAGGTAAATATAGCTCCTACTTACAGATATTATATTTTTTAGTAAACTTAATTGTGAACTTGTACATATGCAGATAATTATTGTTTTTACAGGTTAATTGTAATAATAAGATCTCTCTATTGCTTGAAACTCTAGTTCACCACATTCATCCAACTATTAATGCAGAACAAGAAAAGACTTGAGACCAAACCCTAAAATCTACAAGGGAATCTTCAAAGCAACAGGATAAAGGAAAGGACCTAGAAGGTGATGGGACATGAATTTTCAAGTGCTCAATAACAATTTTGAACCATCAAAGCAATGGCTATCTGTCGTTAGGCTTTGCTTTTCTTAAATTTCTTAAGCAAAACGTGCAAAAATGGATCATTTTCTACACCTTCTCTCCACCTGAGACTAGAATTACAGCACAAATCTTCATAATTGTCAAACCATAAATCCGTAAAAACCTTCCATACTCTAAAACCTTTAATTGCCAGTTATTCATAGATTGCAGAGGTTACCTCCCTCTTCCTATTCAATGTGGGAGTGGCATTTCGCAATCTTCTCAACATACAAATTTAAAGTCTCTTCCTTCCACCATCCTCCTCCACATCCAGTCAGTTACTACGATATTCAGAGTGGATTTCTCAAATAATTATATATGTGTGTGCTCTTCTGACATGCAAGCATGCAAATAAATACCCTGCCTCCATCAAGCCTAGTCTGATCTATTTGCAACCACCTAAAAGTAAATGCCAATTTAACCCTATATAGCTTATATCCAGCTACAGAAAACTTGTGTTCACTCATTATCCCAACCTATCCTATCTATCAGATCTGTATGCATATGAAACACAAGAAAATGAAGGGATACACAAGAAATAGAAGGTAAGCACAAGTGCAGCAACAAATGCATTCTCCAACTCAATAATGTCTCTCACCTATAGATCTCCCAAACAAGAGTGCAAAAACAGGAACCTATTGATCTCACAAATGAAACTGAATACACAAAGTAAACTAGATAATGTACTTTTGATTGATGAGTGGATTTGTAAAACATTGGAAATTTTGGAAATATGATTTATGTTGTCCATAATATCCTATGAATTCACTATCACACCAATGAATCAGGACATTAAATACTTGGTTGCAAGACTAAAGATCAAGGATCTTTTCATAACACCATTTTGCATGGCAGAGACGTAGAAAGTATCAGTTAGGGAAGTACATTTTTGTTCTCCAGGTGAAAATAAAAGCATGTTGGGGTTCATGCCAATAGACACACCTAATAATCAAAATTTTGGCTAAATGATGAAGGTAAACAATTGCTGAGTACTGTGTCTGCTGACTGCAATATGCAATGCATAAACTAAAATTCTTAAGTGAAACAAAGCAACTGGTGACTGCAGTGCAAACAAATCAGATTAACAGAATAGCAGCTGAAAAAGAAACCATTCTACGGACTTGACAAACTCATCAAAAGTAAATGTTAGTAAGTCCTTTAACTAAGAAATCCAAAAAATTATTGCTTAATTATGGTCTCACCAAACTAGAGAATTTTGAATACAGCAATTCTGCACAGGGCAGCTGCTCTAAAACCATGAAGCTACATCCTTTTGGTTGCAAGTCCAAGACTTTTAAAATTAAACTAGTTTATGGCCCTGCATGCAAAATAAATTGAGGAAAAGTTTTACCTGCACCAGAATAAAAGGCAACGACACACCACCACTAGGAGCATTTCCTGAGCTGTACAGTTGTTCATTTCGCTGTATCAGGTTCTGAAGACCTACAAACTTGATTGGACAAGATAACAAGTGAGTAACAAGGGCCAATGAGTTACATCTATAGGAAACATGAAACTTCCTAAGTGCATGTATCTAGCTTCAAATTCAAACCATAAGAGTGTTTAAATAGCCATTCTCACTTGTTCCTCCAGTTCTTGCAAATAGGCAGCTTTCTTTTCGATCCTATTTCTCAATCCAAGACGCTCAACCTGGTCATATTCAAGTTGGAAAAGATTATGTTAGATCACAAAAGTCAAAAGCCATTTCTCTTGATACACAAGGCAAGCACATACCTTCAATTCTTCAATATCACTTAGGCTAGTTCGGGGAAGACCTTTCCACTGTATTTCCTTTTTATCCTTAGATATAATATCTAATGCCATGAGTACATTCAGAGCATCATATACCCTCCGCCGTATGTTTTTCTCGTCATATTGTTGCTGCAAAATGAAATTAATAAGATAAAAGAAAATGGATCCACAGGGTCAAGTTTTAAGTTTGCCTTTAAGATAAAAGATAAATACAAAAAAAAGACTAATTTCAGTTGACAAAATAGATAACCTGATCTGGGGTAGAAACACTATTGCTAGGGTCAGCAAACTCTGCGACAAGTTCATCTGCTACCTGAGAATTACTTCAAACTCTAAGAAATAGGTACAGAAAATTATGATAATTATATAAATATAAATACGAAGACAAGAAAAAGCATTAATTCTGGTACACAAAGCATTAGAACTTAAAGATGTCCCAGAAACTTTAATAGGGCAAGCAAATGAAATCAAAGGAGATAAAAACAAATTCCTAATCAAAAAAATGTTTGCTTGTTCACGCGACAGATCACCTAGAAAGCATCCAACTGTTGCATAAAGATCTACAAGAATAGTGCCAAGATATAACTGTTCCTGACTGATCATCTGGAAGGTCAATTCATTACCATCCAATTTGTCTACATGGAAGATTATCAACACATTTTAACAGCTTAAAGGTATGAAATTCAGCATGGAAGTGAAAACGAGAAACAATCTTTCAGTGTCTCCAGATAGTCCTTTATGGCCTGCTAAATTGAAACGCACACCCATCTATCTTTCCATCCCTCCTATCAACAACCAAAGAAAAGGTGGTGGAGTGCCTAGCCGCCCCCAAAAACTATGCAATCATCAACCCCTGAAATGGTGTTTGATATAGATTGCCGTGTATTGCCAACAAATCTGACAAAAAAAAAACAACTTCTCTCTGCTACATCTTGTTCAATAGACCAAGCAAACCTTATAACCACTTGATTACTATTAAATGCCACTAACATTAAGTATCAATTGAGTAGTTTAAATATTTGTCCTCAGTCAAGAATCAAGTAAGGCCTGATCTGACAGCTCCAATACAAAACAAATATGTTTCTGGGGATCTGAAATCAATGAGCTGAGACCCTACCACCATCTAGTGGTATTGCATCTGATTTTAAAACCTAAGCTCCCAACTAACCTTGACAAAGAGATGCCTTTACCTGATAACCATAAAAGGATGTATGAAAGCACCAGAGTATCTAGAGAAAGCAACATACTAAAACTTCAATAGAACAGCATTTAGGATAATGCGGAAGCAACAAAATACTTCAAATGATATCTAGCTAATGCTATTAAATGGTAAGATTAACCTCTGGACGGTCGCTTTTATATAAATAAATCAGGCATTCAGTAACAATAGTGAAGAATGATGAAGTTCTCATCCCATTTTATATGCTAAGAACAACCTACTTCTGTGCTACAGGGAACCGGGCAGCATATGCATGCTAATCATTTCTCGCAATACTATAAGAAGAACAATCGCCAACACCATGCGAAACATTTTCACAGCTTGATGTAAGGGAATTAACAGTGCTACAAGTAGGTCATCTATATATAAGAATAAGCAAAAAGAAAAGAAACAGACCTCGTTGTAAGTAGTTGTTCCTTTGGATTCCACCTTTTCACAAACTGGACACAAGTGAAACAGTGTAGAACCATGAAGTCAGTCAGGTAGAGAAAACTCGTGTATCGCTAGCAAAACAAGAGTAGACAAGTACTACTTTGCAAATGATTTCTCAAGAGGGGAAAAGAGATGAATGAAATACCTTTGATGCTAAATTGACGAAGTCCTCTACCACTCTTATCAGCTCCAACAGCCCGTTGACCTCTCTTTTTCTTCTTATTACTGTTCATGTACACACGAGCTTCAATAAACTCAATGATGGACGATTAAAAAACATCCAAGCATGTTAGCTAGCTAGCTACCAGCTCAAATTCACATCACGATTCGAGACTATCCTAAATTGAGGCACAAAATTAATTATGCAATGGCATACAATAGCAACAACAAATACCAAATTCACAACATCTCACATAATAAGAATTCCAACAGGATACATGAACCCTCAAGCGAAAAACCCCTCTCGTGAATTTATATCTCCATGAATGAATGAAACATCAGCATGATCAATCAAACAGAATTAATAGTAAAAAGGAGGAGGAGGAGGAGACTGACGCGGCGGCATCTTGAGTGGCGGCATCATCGGCGTGAATGTCGAGATGGTTCAACCTTAAGAAAGTGCTGTCACTAGCGGGAGTGGCCATGGCATGCTCGCTCCTGCTGGATGGAGACCCCACGCTGCCGCTAGTTGACACCGATTGGCCAGACACCCAGGAGCCCGTGGTGGCTCCTCCTCCTCCTCCTCCTCTTCTAGAGGCCGACGAAGGGTGCCTGTCTCCATCTTCCAGGTGGGCCCCACCAGCGACCATTAAGATATAATAGATGGGAAATTATACCAAATCAACAAACGAAAAGGAAAAGAGAGAGTGGTGAGAATGGTCAGTTATACAAGAGAAGAGGAGTGGCGGTTTGGGCTAGGTTGATGATAAAGCAACAGAAGAGAGACGTGTGTTGTTTGGATTTGATCTTGGAGAGATAGGAGGGCGGAAGGCAAGGCAGGGATGGTTTTTTATTTAAAGAGTAGACGGGGAAATCTTGAGGGGTTTTTTTCTTTTTCTTTTTTCTTTTTTCTTTTTTCTTTTTCTTTTTAAGGGAGGGAGGGAAAATTAAAATGTGCGTTTTGTTTTCTGACCAGTGAGTCTTAAAATATGTAGGTGTTAGGATATTAATTAGGGCCAATAAAATATGAGTAAAATCCAACTAATTTTGTTCAGCAACCAACCACTCATCCCCCTCATGGCTTGCTAGTCAAATACTATTGACTTCCAAGTCTCCTGTATACACATTTCGGTTCAAATTTCAGCAGCACATCCAAAGTCGTTTTTTTTTTTTTTTTTTT
>Ga0307513_10009953_pt1 | contig 11992 bp, 8 predicted proteins | sample 15_EM_MG_FD_202174 | JGI IMG/M metagenome (GOLD analysis project Ga0307513, IMG submission 202174) | Populus trichocarpa ectomycorrhiza microbial communities from riparian zone in the Pacific Northwest, United States - 15_EM | ecosystem: Host-associated > Plants > Roots > Unclassified | place... | reverse complement strand
AAGCAATCCGCGGCCGATCGATTTCGAGCGATTGAAAAGCATGTGAATCTCCCCCTTCGAGAGGGCCTGAGAATAGCGGAATGCGGGATCGACGGGTGCACGGCAACGCTTGCGCGTTTACCCTTGGTCGCATGCCCGCCTTGCAGACGCTAGCCGTTGCCAACTACCGGTCGATCCGCTCGCTGGTGATGCCGCTCGACCAGCTGAATCTGATCACCGGCGCCAATGGCAGCGGCAAATCCAGCCTCTATCGCTCACTACGACTATTGGCTGAGGCGGCGCAGGGCGGCATCGTAAGTTCGCTGGCACGCGAAGGCGGACTGTCGTCGACGCTATGGGCAGGGCCGGAGACGATTTCGCGCGGCATGAAGAAGGGCACGGTCCCCGTGCAGGGCGGGCCGCGCAAAGAGCCCGTTCATCTGCGGCTTGGATTTCAGGGCGAGCACGTGGGCTACGCCATCGACCTCGGCCTGCCAGTTCCGTCCTCCAGCGCGTTCACTCAGGATCCCGAGATCAAACGGGAGTGCGTGTGGGGCGCGCCCGCGCTGCGGCCCTCGTCATTGTTAGCCGATCGCCGCGGGCCAGCAGTGCGGCTGCGCCGCGCCGATGGTGAATGGGATATGAGCGCAGCGAATCTCGCGACATTCGAAAGCATGCTGTCGGTGATGTCGGATCCCGATCGGGCACCGGAACTGCTGGCGCTGCGCGAAGAGGTGCGCTCGTGGCGCTTTTACGATCACTTTCGAGCGGATGCCGATGCGCCTGCCCGCCATACGCAGATCGGCACGCGCACGCCGGTACTTGCGCACGATGGCCGCGATCTCGCCGCGGCACTGCAGACGATTCGCGAGATCGGGGATCGCCCTGCGCTCGATGCCGCGGTGGACGATGCGTTCCCGGGCGCGCGCGTCGACGTGGAGCATGGCAGCGGCCAGTTCACGGTCCTGTTTTCGCAGCACGGCCTGCTGCGTTCGCTGACCGCGGCCGAACTGTCGGACGGCACATTGCGCTATCTACTGTGGATCGCGGCGCTGCTCACACCGCGGCCGCCGTCGCTCATGATCCTCAACGAACCGGAGACCAGCCTGCACCCCGACCTGCTGCCCGCCCTGGCGCGGCTCATCGAGAAGGCCTCGGCGCGCACGCAAGTCTGGGTGGTGTCGCACGCCGCACGCATGATCGCGGCGCTCAAGGACTCGAAGAAGTGCAACGCGATCGTTCTCACCAAGGAATTGGGCGAGACGGCGATCGAAGGACAGGGATTGCTGGACGCTCCGCCCTGGAAGTGGCCGGAGCGCTAGCTGAGGTCTGGCCCCTTTTGCTAGCAAATGGGGTCTGACCCCATTAAACGAAGCCGAGGTCGGTGTTGGTGAAATTGCCGACGTTGGGCAGGATGCCCGGCAACTCGCTGGTGGTGCAGCCGAACCATCGTGCCAGGGTCGCGGCAAATTCATCGACCGAGGTGCTCGGCAGCAGCCGGCCCTGCCCCACCTGGTCGTTAGTCTGAATCGAGACGTGCGGCGCGGTGCCGTAGAAGCGCCCGCCGTTGACAGCGCCGCCCATGACGAACTGGTGGCTGCCCCAGCCGTGATCCGAACCATCGGCGTTCGAGCTCAACGTACGACCAAAGTCGGAAGCCGTGAACGTGGTGACCTTGCTCGCGACACCGAGCTCCACCGTGGCCGCATAGAACGCGCTCATCGCTGCGCTGAGGCGCGTCATCAGGTTCGGATGGTCCTGCATCAGCAGGTTGTGATTGTCGAAGCCACCCAGCGACACGAAGAACACCTGGCGCCGAAGCCCGAGCGCGGCGCGCGCACCGATGAGCCGCGCCACGATCTTGAGCTGCGCGGCGAGCGGATTGCCAGCCGGGAACGCCGTCGCCGGATTCACGCCCGCGAGCGCGCCGTTGACCACGCCTTCCATGTTCATGGAGCGCTGCGTGACGATGGCGTATTCGTTCTCGAGAACGTGCGAGCTGCCGCGCGTGATGATGGCGTTGAGCGCATCACGCAGCGGCGTGCCGAGCGCGTTGATACGCACGGCGCCGCTCGGGCTCACCTGGTATTGCAGCGCGTTGCGGCCCGCCACGAACACGGCGTTGCCCGAGGCTGAGATGCAGGTCAGCAGCGAGTTGCTGCCGTTGCTCGACAACGCGATGTCACCGAGCTTGCCGCCCCAGCCCACTGTCGAACCTTCCGTGCTGTTCGACTGCCAGACAGATTGCTGGTCGTTGTGCGAGAAAAGTTTCGGAGGCAGCGGATTCAGTACACGATTGGTGCTCTGATACTGAGCGAGCGTCGTCGGCTTGATCAGCGGCCCCACATTGAGCTGCACCGCGAGGCGACCGGCGTCCCACAGGGATTTCAAGCCCGTGAGCTGCGGTGACAGCGCGTACTGCAGATTGTCGGTCAGCGTTTGCGCCACCACGGGTGTCAGCGCGGTGGCGGCCAGCTCTGCGCGGCCATAAGCAATGCCACCTGCGGTCTGTCCCGCGCCGCCGCCACGGATCGCGCTGTAGAGGTTGTAGTTAGTGTTGTCGTAGGGCACGACGGTATTGGAGTAGTCGTTGCCGCCGTACATGAAGATGCACACCAGCGCCTTGTAGTCGGTGCTGTCGAACGCCGCGGCCTCGCCCATGGCGGCCAGATTGATGGCGAGCGGCGTCGCGACCCCCATGGCGCCGAGATGCAGGGCGCGCTGCAGGACGACTCGCCGGGTCCAGAGCTCGCTGCGTTTCATTTCTGCACCAGATATTCAGGTGAGCACAGGATGAGGAAACAGGCGGTGGCCAGCATGTCGAGCTTGGCATTGTCCGCGCTGGTCGCCGTCACGCCGAAAGCGGTGAGTGTGGTCTGCAGAACCGTCAGCGTAGCGGTCGACAATTGATTGGCGGTGAGCCACAGATTGAGCCGGGTGATGACGGCCGGCACATCGTGCGCGATGGGGAGCAACGCAGCGTAGTTGGGCTTCACGTCGTTGTAACCGCCGCGGGTTATCCACTGCATGAAGTTGATGTAGCCCGCGCTCGTGGTTTCGTTGAGCAGCTGGAATTCCGGTGCCTGCTTGGCCGCCGTGGCGATGGCCGTATTCGGAGGCACGTAGCCCGGCCGGAAGAAATTGAACACCGAGGGCGAGCGCAACGCACTGTGACCCAGCGCCGTATCGCTCGCCGAAAGGTCATAGATTTCATACGCGCCGGTGGTGGACGTGATGCCCACGGTCCGCGCCCACTGCACGAAGCGCACCACCGGCTCGCGCAGCTTTCCCGACAATGTTTCGGAGGCCGCCGGCAAGGTGCGAGCTTCGGTGTCAGTGAGGATGGCCGTCCACACCGCCTTCAGGTCGCCGCGCACGCCGGCGCCGTTGTCGGCAAAGGCGGCGGAGACGCGGCCCACATACGCCGCCGACGGATTGCTCGTGACCAGGCGCTGGATCATTTGCCGCGCGAAGAACGGGCCGGTGTTCGCGTGATTGAACAAGCGGTCGAGCGCGATGCGCAGCGCTTCAGGGCCCGCCGTATTCGCGGGAATGCTGGTACCGAGAAAACTCACCGCCAGGTTCGAGTGATTATTCGCGTTGAACCACATCGGGTTGGTGGCAAAACGAGTGTTCGGCACGTCGTAGTCGTGCCAGGCCACGTTGGTGAAATTGCCGCCGTTCGCCAGATAGTCCCAGTCGTAGCCGGTGAATACGCGGGCGAGATTGGTGATGTCGCTCTGGCCGTACGTCTCGATGGGATTGTTGTTAGCGTCGAGCCGCAGCGTGCCGTCGGCATTGAGTTCGTACAGACCGATGGTGAAGAGCTGCATCACCTCGCGCGCGTAGTTCTCGTCGGGCTGTCGGCCATTGGCGTCTTCTTTCAGGTTCCCCTTGGTATTCAGGAAGAATCCCATGCCGGCGTTGAGCGTGATCCGCTCGAGCAGCGTGCGGAAATTGCCGTAGGCATTCGCGCAGAGCAGGTCCCAATACGCGCCGATCACGTAGGGCGGGTAGAAGCCGTCGATCGGGCTCAAGCTGACCACGAAGAATTCGGACATTGCGAACGCCAGCCGCTTGCGCATCTGGTCTGGGCCCGCCAGCAGCTGGTTCCAGATCATGAAATCGCCGAACTGCGGCCAGAAATAGCGCTGTTCGATGGTGATGGAATTGTGGCCGCGCGAGTCGAGCCAGGCGACGCCGGTCTGGCCGAGCGCCGCGTTGTAGTTAGACGTGAGATACGCCGCGTAGCCGCTGGACTTGACAGCGGTCAGATCGGCGTCGGTTACGGCGAACTGGGCCTGCAGGAGAAAGCGTGCGGCTTCGGCGTCGGTGATGGTGACTACCGGCGGCGTGACGGGCGGCGGATTTTGCGAAGGCGGCGGTGAGGAGCTCCCGCCACCCCCTCCGCCGCAGGACGCGAGGGCAAGCGCCGACAGCGCGGCCGCAGCGCCCACTCCGCGGGCATCCGTGGCAGGTAAGGCGGGCGCCGATGGCGCCACCGTCACATCGCAATCGTCTTTCTGCACGTAACCCCCTGTCGCTGGGCACGGTAACCGATGGGCGCGGGCTGGGCAACGAACCGCGGATTAGGTTAGAAACGCTGCATTGAGCCCCGGGTAGGGAAAATCGCCATGCGCGCGTCTAGGATAAAAAGACCTCGAGGGCGGCCGCCCGCTGCCGACGTGCTGACGCCGGCGGAGTGGCGCACCGTGCACGCGGTTCAGCACGGCATGACCAATGTCGAGATCGCGCGCCGGCGCGGCGTGAGCGTGAATGCCATCAAGTTTCACATGGCCAATGCGCTCGCGAAGCTCGGGCTGGGCAACCGGCGAGAACTCAGAGCCTGGTTTCGCACGCCGGCTGACAGCGCGCAGGCGCGGGAGAAGAAGATGAGCGTTAAATTGCAGCTTGGCGCGATCGGTCAGATCGCCCGCACGGTAGGCGACATCCAGGCGTCGGAAAAGTGGTACCGCGAGACCCTCGGCCTGCCTCACCTGTATACCTACGGCACGCTCGCGTTCTTCGACTGCGGCGGTACGCGGCTCATGCTCGCCCAGGAAAAGAGCGGCGCCGCGAAAGAGTCGATTCTCTATCTGCGCGTGCCGGACATTGCGAGTGCGCACCAGCAGCTCATGGCGCGCGGCGTGAAATTCACGAACGCACCGCACATGATCCATCGCCACGCCGATGGCACCGAGGAATGGATGGCGTTCTTCGAGGATCCGGATGGACGATCGTTGGGCATCATGTCCCAGAGCTGTCCGCCGGCTGCCGTACTTGCGTGACACGTTCTGCCGGCCGCTTCTCCTTCGTCATGAACGGATTGTTGGTGCGCAACCAGGAGCTGGCCGCCTCCTTGCGCTTGCCGTCGATTTTCGCGAGGCGCGGCGATGCTGGGTCCAGATAGAGAGCAATGGCCAAGGCGCGATTGGCGTCAACAGGGTTCTTCGAGAGTTGCGCCTCCACTGCATAGGCCCAGGCGTGCGTCGGCTGCATGCGCTGATGCTGCCTGGCCCATTCGAGCAACATGCGGTCGAAGCGAGGATCAGCTGTCTCGCGCCCTACGATTTCGCAAGCCTCGGCGAACTGATACTCCGTCATGATCGGTCGGCTATCGGTGTGCGGACGCACGTTGAAAGCGCGCGTCAGCGCATCCGCTGCCTTGCCTGGATCGTGGCGCACCGCCGCGAAGAAGGCGCGTGAGAGCCACACGTCGAAATCCTGGTCCGCCGCCGGTTGCGACTCGATGAATGCCTCGAGTCCGAGTTTGTCACCCGTCTTGGCTGCCGCCAACGCGAAATAGGCGAGCGCAACTTTGGTATCCCCGCTCTCGATCGGATAGAGATCGGCGAGCGCGACGAATCGGTCGACTGCCGCCGGATATTGCGCGGCGTGGACTGCTGCGAGCGCATCTGCCAGCAGGATGTATTCGGATTTCACGTGCGTCTCGTCCGGCAAAGCGGGGGACTTGCCGGTGCGAAAGGCGGACTGTTTGACGAGTTCCAGGCCCTCCTCGGAGAATCGGTGCGGTCGCGCCACGAAGTATTTCGAATCGATGGTGCGCACGGCATCTCGCTCTATCTGCTCCATGAGCTTCGCGAACTCGGCGGTGGGTTTGCGATCGGTCGTCATCCACAGTGTCGCGAAAAATGGCGCGAAGCGCTCGCCGCGAAAGTGAGCGCCGCGAATCTCCTCACTGAGAACCCATGACTTCATCTGCTCGAAACTCGCGCCGGACATGCGCTGCCCGACGAGCGCGGCTACCCACGACTGTGGGTTGTCGGAACGCTCGGCGATCTGCAGGAAACCACTGCGCGCCTCATCGCCATGACCCATGACGTGAAGAAGCGATAGATAGTCGCGGTACGCGTATGCATCTGCGTATCGCGTAGCGCGCGCGAGAAATATGCTCGCAGCGATCGGGTAGTCGCCGTCGAGCTGCGCCAGGCGCGCGGCGCTGGTCATGCTCGCGGCGGAGCCTGTCTCGAGATCCGCGGCAATCTGATATAGAGGCCGCGCCAGATCCACCTGCCCACGCCAGAAAAGATCGGAGCCGGCTTGATATGCTTTATTGGAAAGCCCCACAAGGTCTGCATCGCCGCCTGCCTTGAACGCGGGATAGCTCAGGAAAGTGCGCTGCGCCTCGGCGTAGGCCCCCTTGAGCTGAATGAGAAGATCGCCAACTCCGTGGTAGTTATTCCAGCCTTCAGGATCCGCCTTGATCGCTGCGCGGAGCCGCTCGATGTTCCCTGCGGGTTCCGCCACGCCAACGACGGTCGACGCTTGCATCAACAGTCCCTCAATTCCCGGGTGACCGTGGAAACGCTGTTGCAGCTCCGCGCGCAACCGCGCCTTGCCAGGCTCGGGCAATTGAAGCAGGCAGCGACCCGCCGGCTCAATATCATCGATGCTGTAGAGAAGTGACTCGCAGCCGTCGCGGTCGGTCGGCAAAGGCGCGCGCCAGGGTATTCCCGGCCAAAAGGACCGACGCGGATAGTCGTGGGTGAACGCATCCGCCAGTGCCAGCGTGCCTGTGCCTCTAAAAAGCGCGCGCCGGCTGATGCGGGTCTGTCCCTGAGACCAATAGCCCGCGATCTGCTCCGCGCTCTCGTACCGCTGGTCGAAGCGCCGCGCGTCTTCATTGCGAGCACGCTCTCCCACCTCGCCGAGCGCTGCGGCACGAGCAAACTCGAATTGCGGCTCGCCGCCGAGAATCGAATCGTAACTCTCGGTCAGCGCAAGCGCGCGCTCCGGCAGAGCTTGCAACGAGACCAGGCGCCACAGGTCTTTCAACACATCTGCCTGCGCCGTACCTTCCAGTAACCAGTACATTTCCCAGCGCGCAGCGCCGGGCCTCGCCGCCGCGCAGCAGTCGGCGATGCGCAGGCCTCCAAGCGCCTGGCGCAGATGCCGGAAACTCGCGAGACTGATGCCCGTTTGTCCGCCGGTGTCGTCGTCGATCACCGCAGAGCCCACAACGACGTCGTTGAGGCTCAGGCCCTGGACTGGCGAAAGTGCATCCAGTCGTCGTTTTACGTCGCTGTGATCGGCCCCGACCCACAGATCCATATCTGCCACCCGGCGGGTGATCAGAGACTGCCATTGATCCCGAACCTCACCGAACACCCGCTGCGCAAGTGCCGCGTCGAACTGGGACTTTCGGCCATAGAAATCGGCGAGATCCTGGACCTTGAACGCGAGCATCAGTCGCGGCAGCGGTGCTTTGACTGCAGCAATACTCCGCTGCGCGTCGGGTAGATTGCCGTTGAGCAGATTGCGCAGAGTCTGCGCAGCCGGGTCTTCGAGTTTTTCGATCAACTTGAGCGCATACGGTCGCCGCTCCAGATCCATGGCCGCGAACGCGGCGAAGAAGCGGCTTTCGGCATCCGTCGGCGCGCGCAACCATTCGCGCAAGGCGACGATGCTGAGTCTTTCACGCGCGAGTTCGCCGTAATTGGGAGCGAGGCTCGCTAAAAGTGACGCGACCCGCGCATCCGCCACATATGCGGCGTCCATGACATTTGCGGGGGACGGAAGGAGCGGCGTCCTGGCGCCAGCAGCGTTGGCTCTTGCGGATGCCTGTGGCGTGACGATGCCCAGGATCTCGCGGCGTATCTCCGCCTGGAGCTGCTGAGCCTTTTGAAACGGCGGCGACTCGTCGGAGAACGCAAGATTGCGCCAGTCATGCTGCTTGAGAAGCTGGCAATTCCCGTCAGCGGCGCATTTCTTGAGTTGTATCGTGAGGGTCATTCGCCGCTCGCCGTCGTGTCCCGCGTACACCTCCACGCGCCGAATGGCGCCGACGGCCGCCGTGAGGCTTCCCACGGTCCACGATTCGTAGCGGCGACGCACTTCACCAAGCGCGCGAGCCACCAGCAATGTGTCCGGCATCGATCCCTGATCCATGAATGCGTCCGCCACCGCCGCACCGATCAAGGCGCGTTCGGTGCGATCGAAACCAAAATATTGGGTCTGTGCCGGCAACACGATCCAGGGGAATCTGGCGGTGGACAGCAGTGCGGAATATCGCTTTGCGTCTTGCTCGAGCCACGCCGAACGGATTGGTTGATCTCGGCCGGTCATTCCGCCCGTCAGTCCGCCAATGCAGTTCACGACCGAATCCAGGTAGTCCGGCACGGGCAGAGTGCCGCTCAGATCTGCGACGGGTGTCTGGTCCTTGAGTGGTACCACCGACTGTTGACAGACCGGCGGCCGATCGGCCGCGTGCGCCAACGGCGTGCAAAAAAAGAAAACGAGGGCAATCGAAGCCAATATCTTCATGAGTTCATCCCTGAATCGTGGCGGACCCACGTTTTCCACGCGACATATTGCGTTGTATCGCAATGCGATCGCCCACGGCTGCGAATCGCGACACGGTTTTACGTAGTACGGCCGGCGCAATCTATGCCGCGCTTCGCGCCAGCCATCTCCGGGAGTATTCATGAACGCAACGAACGAACGCATGTCGGTCTTCGGCCCGACGCTGCGCTTCAAGGGCGAGCTCAAAGCCCAGGAAGACATCAAGATCGAAGGCCGCATCGAAGGATCGATCCATCACCAGCAACGTGTGCTGGTCGGCGCCAAGGGCGAAGTGGTCGCGACCGTGCACGCCGCGTCGATCGACGTCGAGGGCAAGGTGCAGGGCGACATGCACGCCAAGAAGAGCGTCAAGGTCAGTCAGTCAGCGATTGTGCGTGGCAACATCCGCGCGCCAAGCGTGAGCATCACAGAGGGAGCGAATTTCAATGGCGGAGTCACCATGGAATCGAATGCTGGGTCGCAAGGATCCCCCAACCCCGGCGCCAGCCGCTGAGCCGGAGAAACCCATGAGCAACGTATTCGAAAAGAAGATGGCTCCCCCGACGCCTGCGCAGGCTCAGCCCGCACAAGGGTCACCCTGCGTGCTCGGCCCGACGCTGCACTTCAAGGGCGAGCTCTACGGCGAGGAAGACCTGGAGTTCCAGGGCCAGATCGAAGGCTCGATCGAACACACGCGCAGCCTGTCGATCGGCAAGGAAGGCGGCGTGACCGGCAACATCAAGGCCAAGTTCGTGATCGTGGAAGGACGGGTCGATGGCGACATCTACGCCACCGAATCCGTGTCGATCCGCCAGTCGGCCAAAGTGAAGGGCAACATCTTCGCGCCGCGTGTCGGCATCGCCGATGGTGCGAACTTCAGCGGCAGCATCGACATGAATCACAAGGGAGCGGGTGCTGCTACCCGCCCGGCCACCGTGCAGGTTTCGCTCAGCGACCCGGCGGCGGAACGTCTGTTGACGAAGGCAGTGGGCTGAGGGAGCCCGCGGGCTTCAGCAACCCGGCCGGCGCCGCCAGCTCAGCAATCTTCGCGGACAAGGCGCGCAGGGACTCCTGCGCGCCGTCCGCGGCCTTGTTAGACAGCAGCACCACCGCGATCCCGGCATCCGGATACAAGTCGCACACACTCGAAAAACCCGAAGTGCCGCCCGAATAGCGCAGGCGGCGCCCGCTCGGCGACTCACCGACGATCCAGTAAAACGCGACGCCCTCGCGACGGTCGAGCGTGAGCCAGGTGGGCTGGTGGGCCAATTTCACCGACGCATCGCGCTCGACCACCTGCCAGGATGCGTACCGCAGCATGTCTTCCGTGCTGTAACGCAGCGACCCGGTCGCGTATAGCGTCGGCGCCGCGAAAGGCGGCACCTCTTCGTTGTTGCTCGTATATCCCTGCGCCAGTAGTTTGGCCGACGGCGCCGTACCGCCGCCCATCTTGAGCGGCTTTTCGATCTCGCGCGTCAGGATGGCATCGAAGCTCTCGCCGTAGATTTTCTCGAGCACCACGCCGAGCAGCATGCTCGCCACGTTCGAATGCGCCGGATCGCCGCCCGGAGGGCGTTGCGGCCTGACCATGTGCAGCTGCCGCAGGAATTCCGCGCGCGTGTATTTCTCGATCACGCGCATGCGGGTCACCACGAGCAGCTCGCCGGGCACCATGCGCACCTGCGTCAGGTCGGGAATGTTGTCGGTGAGCTGGGATGTCATGTTCGCGAGGTGCAGGAGCCGAATCTGCTCGCCGCCGTTCTCGAGATTCGGATAAGGCTCGTCGAGGTATTTCGAGGCCTCGTCATTGATCGTGGCCCGCCCTTCGATGATGGCGCGCGCCAGCAGCTGGCCGCTCATCGTCTTGGCGAGCGACCCGATCTCGTAGACCGTGTCCTTGGTGGGCGTCTTGTTGCCGTCGATGCGGGTGGCGCCGAAGTTATAGAAGTGCCGCTGACCTCTGTCGTAGACGCCGATGCTCAAGCCGACGCCGTCGTTGGACGCGAGCCAATTCCGTCCGAGATCGCGCACGGCGGCATCGACGGGAGAAGTGGTGTCGGCGATGCCGGCGACCGGTGCCATCAGCCCAAACCAGAGAAAAGTCATGCGCCGGACATTCATGGGCGCGCATCCTCGCGCGTACACTGCGGCGACACAACAAGGCCATGAGAATAAGGGAGACCACATGGATACCCAGGCCACGCCCACCGAGGCGAAAGAGCGCATCTACACGCTCGACGTGATCCGCGGCTTTGCGTTGCTCGGCATCTTCATCATGAACATGCCGTGGTTCAACACCTCGTTCTTCGCCGGCATGGATGGCACGAAATTGTGGCCGCGGTGGTGGGACCAGTGGGTGGAGACCGGCACCGAGGTTCTGTTCTCCGGCAAGTTCAACAGCATGTTCAGCATGCTGTTCGCCATCGGTTTCATCATCCAGCTCGAACGCCTCGAGGCGCGCGACCCCGCGCATGCCAGGGTTATCTACCTGCGGCGTATTTTGTGGCTGTTCGTGTTCGGCGCGATACACATGTGCGTGTTCTGGGGCGGCGACGTGCTGCACATCTACGCGCTCATGGGCCTCGTGCTGCTCGCACTGCGCCGTGCTCCTGAGAAACTGCTATGGACGTTGTTCGCGGCGTGCCTGATCTATCCGGTGGTCATGGGCATCTACCGCATGATGACCTTCACGCCGGAGATTCGCGAACATCTGTTGCAGGTCGCGAAGCAATGGGAGACGACCAACAACGCCGCCTATGGACATGGATCCTTTCTCGTGGCGGCGCGCGAGCATACACGCGAGGCTGTCTACCTCTACACGGACACGCGCGCGTTCGTGCGTACCCTTGCGTTCTACGTGCTGGTGTTCTGCACCATGTTGCTCGGCCTCATCCTCGGGCGCCGGCACTTCTTCCAGAATTCCGGCGACTATCTACCTCAGGTGAGGCTCGTGCAGTGGTGGTCGCTCGCGGCAGGCCTGGCGGCCGGTGTCGTTTTTGGCGCCTGGCAGGCGACCACGACGGACTTCCTCACGCCGACGCCGTTCCGCGTCGTCGCCAATCTCTGCTACTGGCTGTGTCGTGTGCTGATCACGGCTTTCTATGTGGCGACCATCGTGCGAGCCGTGCACCACGCGGGCTGGCGCCAGCGTCTCGCGCCGATGGCGATCGTGGGCCGCATGCCGCTGACCAACTACCTTCTGCAGACGTTG
>Ga0307513_10009952_pt1 | contig 11992 bp, 13 predicted proteins | sample 15_EM_MG_FD_202174 | JGI IMG/M metagenome (GOLD analysis project Ga0307513, IMG submission 202174) | Populus trichocarpa ectomycorrhiza microbial communities from riparian zone in the Pacific Northwest, United States - 15_EM | ecosystem: Host-associated > Plants > Roots > Unclassified | place... | reverse complement strand
GGCCAGTGCCTCGTCGATCGCGACGGGATCGGCGTCCAGGTCGAGCAGCCGTCGCAGCCGGGAGACGGCCGGGCCGAGATCGCGCGGATCGGCCAGCCGCAGCGTGGCCACGACGTGCCCGTCACGCGGCTCCAACGCCACGGTGGCGGCGCCGTGCGGCAGCCGCAGGGTCCGCCGGAACACACCGTCGACCAGCGACTCGACGCCCGGCACGGCCGTGGCCGTGAAGAACGCGAACAGCCCGCCGACGTGGAACGGCGGCCGATAGGGCAGCCGGAGCACGACCGTGCCGGCGATCGCCGTGACGGCCCCACGGCGGCGTCCAGCCTCACTGCGTAGCACCGTCGGAGCCACGCCGTAGACCTCGCGCACGGTGTCGTTGAACTGCCGCACGCTCGCGAACCCGGCCGCGAACGCGATGTCGGCCATCGCCAGCGGGGTCGTCTCGATGAGCAGCCGCGCCGTGTGCGCGCGGTGCGCCCTGGCCAACGCGAGCGGGCCGGCACCCAGCTCCGACGTGAGCACCCGGTTGAGTTGCCGCTCGGAGTACCCGAGCCGGCTCGCCAGCCCCGGCACGCCGTCGCGCTCCACCACGCCGTCGCCGATCAGGCGCATGGCACGCGCGGCCAGATCGGCGCGCACGTTCCAGTCCGGCGAACCCGGGACGGCGTCGGGCAGGCACCTCCGGCAGGCCCGGTAGCCGCGCTGCTGCGCGGCCCCCGCGGTGGGGAGGAACTCCACGTTCGCCCGCTTCGGCGTGGTGGCCGGGCAGGACGGGCGGCAGTAGATGCCCGTCGTCTTCACGGCAGTGATGAACTGCCCGTCGAACCGGGCGTCGCGCGAGGCGACGGCCCGGTAACAGCGATCCATGTCGAGTACCACAACAAGGACTCTGCCACCACGAACACCGGCGCACTGGCGGTATTCGGACACGGCAGCGTGGCTTACCGGCCGCGGCAGACCCGACCCTTCATGCGGCCTTCGCGGCAGGCCTTCTTGATGCGGTCGCGATCGCCGTCGTCGTCATCGTCGGCCTTCGGCCGAGCGCTCGGTTGCGCCGTCGGGCGCGCGGTGAGCGGGTCGGCCAGCTCCTCGGCCCGGCGCAGCGCGGGGGTCGCGGCCAGGTCGGCGATCTGCGCTCCGGTGACGGCCGGACCGTCGCCGGCCGGGTCGGTCGCCGCGGGATCGAACGCGGGCAGCTCCACCGACTCGCTCGTCGCGGGGCGCGGCAGCACCAGCACGGCCGTGCTGCTGGCGGCCAGCGAACCCACCACCGAACAGGCCACGAGCCATCGGGGTGGCTGCCGCATGCGCGCTCACCTCCTGGACCGGACCGGCCATGCTATCGGGCGACGGGAGGAGGACGGGGAGTGGCTGCCGAGGTGCTGCACGTCGATCTCGACCAGTTCGTCGCCGCGGTCGAGATCCGGCGCGCGCCGCACCTGCGCGGGCGCGCGGTCGCCGTCGGCGGATCCGGTGACCCGGCGATGCACCGCGAAGTCGTCTCGACGGCCTCGTACGAGGCACGGGCGTTCGGGGTGCGCTCGGGCTTGCCGTTGCGGGTGGCGGTGCGCCGCTGCCCCGATCTCGTCGTGATCCCGGTCGACACCGACGCGTACGCCGCGGCGTCGACCGAGGTCATGGCCGTGCTGCGGGAGTTCGGTGACGTGGAGGTGCTGGGCTGGGACGAGGCCTTCCTCGCTCCATCAGGGGCTGCCGAGGAGACCGCCCACGCGGTGCGGGCGGCTGTCCTGGATCGGACGGGGCTGTCCTGCTCGGTCGGCATCGGCGACACCCGGCAGCGGGCCAAGCTGGCCACCGGCTTCGCGAAACCCGCCGGGGTCTTCCGGCTCGACGCCGACAACTGGGCCGAGCTGATGGCGCACCGCCCCACCACCGCGCTGTGGGGCATCGGGCCACGACAGGCCGCCCGGCTCGCCGAGGCCGGACTGCACACCGTGGCCGACCTGGGTGCCGCCGACGAGCAGATGATGATCGCCAGGTTCGGACCGACGATCGGGCCTCGGCTGCGCGACATCGGGATGGGTGGCGCGCCGGGAGACATCGGCGTCGTCACCGAGCCGCGGGAGCCGGTGTCGCGCGGTCACCAGCACACGTATCCCGTCGACCTCGTGGAGCTCCTCGACATCCGGGCGGCGCTCGTGGAACTGGCCGAGGCCGTCACCGCCGAGATCGTGGCCGAGGGGCGCAGTGCGGCACGGGTGTTCGTCACCGTGCGCACCTCGTCGTTCTTCACCCGGACCCTCGCCACGAAGCTCGCCGGGCCGACGACGGACGCCGCGGTCGTCACGGAGGCGGCGCTGCGGGTGCTGGAGCGGTTCGAGCTGCGCCGGCCCGTGCGGCTGCTAGGGGTGCGGTTGGAGTTCCCGCGGTAGCCGACCCGACTGCGCCACGAGCGCCCTGCCATGGCCGCCACCAGGACGGCCAGCACCGCAACGGGCGCGACGCCTGCCACCTCCAGCACGTGGGCACCGACCTGGTCGCCGAGCAGCACGAGCGTCGTCGCCCATGCCGCGCCGGACACCGCCAGCACCGGCCCCGCCACCCCGTACGGGATGCCCGCACGTCCGGCCACGCGCGGCACGATCGGACGGGCGGCGGCCGCCCAGTGCCCGCACCCCAGCAGCGCCGCTCGCGCGACCGGGCCGCGCTCGGCGAACCAGCTCTCCACACGAGCGGCGAACCGGCGGACGGGCCGCTGGGCCCGTCGCCGCCCGCGCCAGCAGCCGTGCAGGGCGCCCGCGACGGTGGCGAGGGCCGCCACGACGACCGTCGGCACCAGCACCCCGCCGACCACGTGCGCCCACACACCCAGCGCGACCATCAGCGTCGTCCCCGGCAGTGCGAGCCCCGCCACCAGGCCGCTCTCGGCGAACAGCACCAGGGCGGCCACCACCAGGACGACGGGAACGGGCCACCCGGCCCCGACCGCCAGCATCTGGGCCAGCATCACGCACCCCGCACCGGACGTCGGGCACTCACGAGTGCGGCGGGCGGGAGGTTGCGCCACACCGGACGGTCCTCGCGGACGTCGGTGAACGCGCCGGCGAGGTCGTCGCGCAGGACGCGCACCCGGCTCGGCAGCGCGACCAGCACCCGGATCAGCGTGAACACACCGTCGAAGGCGAGGAGGCCGGCGATGTCGGCCAGCAGGCCCCGCCGCACCGCGGGCGGCAGGAACGTCCACGGCAGCGAGGTCACGACCGCGTCGACGCGGTCGATGTCCAGCCCGGTGAGGATCGCGCCGAGATCGAGGGCGTCCCCCTCGATGACCTCGACGTCGGGGCACGCAGCCCGCAGGTGCGCGGCCAAGGCGGGATCGAGCTCGATCGCGACGAACCGGGAGCCGGGTGCGAGCCGGGCCGCGACGGCCGTCGTCAACGCGCCGGTGCCGGCGCCGAGCTCGACGACCGTCACCGGTCGGTCGGCGGGGACGACGGCCGCGACGCGCGCTGCCAGCCGGGATCCGGTCGGAGCGGGCGCGGCGAGGAGGTCCGGGCGGCGGGCCGCCCGGCGGAGGAACAGCGACATGTCCGTGGTCATGCCGAAGACGCTCGTCCGCCACGGGCCCGGCGACGATGGGCCGGAACCGCCGCTCACCGGGGCCCGTCCCGACGTTGCGGGGTGGGCTCAACCCCACTCCGCGCAGTACGGCGCGTGACCTGCTGAGGCCGGGATGGCCCGGCCGGTAGGCGCCATCCGTTGTCCACCACTGCTGTTCCCCCTCACGGCGAAGTCGCCAACGTCGTCGTGCGGCTGCTCTCGACAGTCACGAGCGGCGGCGTCGTGCTGGACGCCGGCGGCTCGTGGGTCGGGCCGCGCCACGGCGCCGTGCTCGGCCTCCTCGATGAGCTGGGTATCCCGCTCGTTCCCCAGTTCCGCGACGGACTCAACCTCATGCGGGTCGGCGGCCGCACCTACCGCTGTTCGGGGGACGTACCACGCCTGCGCCCGCACGAGCTGCTCGACATCGGCCAGGCACTGTGGCAACTGGAACTGGGGCAACTGGATCGGATGGCTGCCCACGAGGGCGAGGGCCCCATGGACGGCGCCGTGCGTGCCGGCGAGCGCGCCGCGACCGAAGTTGTCGAAGCGCTCGACCTCCGCTGACCGTGTCGGAGACCAGGATCGCGCCGTCTCGCCGTCATGAGAACCACGACTCGCGGGTCGGATCAGAGCAAGAGCGACATGCCGATGCCGTCGGGTGCCGTGTCGGTGAAGCCGAAGCGCCGGTACAGGCCGCGTCCGGGCGGATCGGCCACGAGGTTGACGTAGGCCCCGGGCGGCGCGCCGGTGCGGATCGCGTCGAGCAGGTGTGCCAGCACGGCGGCGCCGATGCCCCGGCGTTGGTGGGTGGGCAGCACCGCCATGTCGACGACGTGGAAGTACCAGCCGCCGTCGCCGAGTACCCGGCCCATGCCGGCCACCTCGCCGTCGACGCGCACGACGTGGCACGCCGCCCACGCCCCGTCGAGGCCGGCCGCGGCCTGCGCTGCGGAGACGGGGCTGAGCCCGGCCTCGGCCCGCAGCCGGCGGTAGTCGGCGACGGGTGGCGGACCAGGGTGCAGCCGGTAGGAGGGATCCACGAGCGCAGCGTGGCTCACGCCCATCCGGAGCGGCGGATCGGGTGGCGCGGGCCGGGGTGGGCGTAGGCCCACTGTGCGGACGGATCCGGTCGGCGAGACTTGCCCGGTGACCGAACCCGACCGCCCCGCCGCCCCCTGGCCGGTCGCCGCTGCCCGGCTGGCCGCCGCGATCACGTCCGCGCCGTGGGCGCTGCTGCTCGGGCTGCTGTGGCTGGTCGGGTTCGTGCTGGTGCCGCTGGCCGGGCTCGGCATCCCGGTCCTGGACGGGGTGGCGCGGCTGACCCGCGCGTTCGCCGACCAGGCGCGCGGCGCCGCGTCGGCGGTGTTGGGGGAGCCGGTCGACCGGACCTACCTCGGCCCGCCGGGGCCGGGCTGGCGCACGGTGCTCGCCAACGTCCGCGACCGCCGGACGGTGCTCGACGGTCTGTGGCTCGCCGTCCACGGCGTCGGCGGCGTGCTGGTGCTCGCGGTCGGCTACGCCCTCTTCTGGGTGTCCGACGTGCTGCTGGCGGGCGGCACCGGCCCGTTCGACGTGTTCCTGCTGGTCCCGCTCCTGTTCGTCGCGGTCGCGGGGCTGCTGGTGCGGTCGCTGCTCAACGGCTTCGCGCTGCTCGCCCGGGCGCTGCTCGGCGGGGCCGATGCCGCGCTCGCCGCCCGCGTGGAGCAGCTGACCCGCAGTCGCGCCGCCACGGTCGACGCGTCCGCCACCGAGCTGCGCAGGATCGAGCGCGACCTGCACGACGGCGCGCAGGCCCGGCTCGCCGCCGTCGGGATGACGCTCGGGTTGGCCGCGACGTTCGTGCGCTCCGACCCCGAGCGGGCGGAAGCGCTGCTGGCCGAGGCCCGCGCCGATGCGGGGAAGGCGCTCGCGGAGCTGCGGGACCTGGTCCGCGGCATCCATCCGCCGGTGCTGGCCGACCGCGGGCTCGCCGGTGGGCTGGAGGCGGCGGCGCTGCTCTGCCCGATCCCGGTGGACGTGGACATCGAGCTGGCCGGCCGGGCCCAGGCCCCGGTCGAGTCGGCGATGTACTTCGCGACGACCGAGGCGATCGCCAACATCGGCAAGCACGCGCAGGCCGGCCACGCCCGGATCACCGTGCGGCATGCGGATGGAATGCTCCGCGTGACCGTCGTCGACGACGGCGTGGGCGGTGTCGATGCGGCCGCGGGCACGGGCGTCCGCGGTATCGAGCGCCGGCTCGCCGCGTTCGACGGGCGCCTGACCGTGCTCTCCCCGCCCGGCGGGCCGACCGAGCTGACCATGGAGTTGCCGTGTCTGCTGATCCCGAACCCCGCCTCCGGGTCGTCGTCGCCGAGGATCACGTCCTCCTCCGCGACGGCTTGATCCGCCTGCTCGAGGCGACGGGTTTCGAGGTCGTCGAGGCGGTCGACAACGGGGTGCTGCTGCGCGCCGCGCTGCTGCGGCACCGCCCCGACGTCGCGGTGGTGGACGTCCGCCTGCCGCCGTCGTTCACCGACGAGGGGCTGGTGGCGGCCATCGCGGCCCGCCAGGAGATCCCGGGCCTGCCGGTGCTGGTGCTCTCGCAGTACGTCGAGCAGCTCTACGCGCGCGAGCTGTTGGCCGACAACGCGGGCGGTGTCGGCTACCTGCTCAAGGACCGCGTGGGCAACGTGGAGGAGTTCGTCGCCGCGGTGCGCCGCGTCGCCGCCGGCGGCACCGCCATGGACCCGGAGGTGATCAGCCAGCTGCTGGGCCGCCGCCCGACCCCGATCGCGCAGCTCACCCCGCGGGAGCGCGAGGTGCTGGAGCTGATCGCGCAGGGCCGGTCGAACTCGGCCGTCGCCGCGGCGATGTTCGTCTCGGAGAAGGCGGTCGGCAAGCACATCAGCAGCATCTTCGGGAAGTTCGACCTGCCGCCGTCGGACGACGACAACCGGCGCGTCCGGGCGGTCCTCACCTATCTGCAGGAACAGTGACACGCGCGTGCGGCCTGGTTGACGTGTGAAATCGGTGTCTCGGGGGAACATGCCCGAGTGACCGCGGGGGAGCAGGCACCGGAGGTTGCCGAGCTCGTCGCGAGCCGGTACCAGCTGGGCGGGGTGCTTGGCCGGGGATCCTCGGCCGAGGTGCGGCGTGCTCGCGACCTGCGCGACGGCGGCATGGTCGCGATCAAGTTGTTCAACGTCGAGTGTTCGCTGCACGATCGCGCCCGGCAGCGGCGCGAGCTCACCCTGCTGGCGCGGCTCCGCCATCCGGGGCTGGTCGGGATGCGCGACAGCGGCACCGACGGGGAACGCGTCTTCGTCGTGACCGATCTCGTGGAGGGGCCGACACTGGCCCGTCGGATCCGGGACGGCCTGCTCGATCCGGCCGAGGTGCGTCGCTACGGCGCGCAGCTGGCGGCCGGTCTCGCGCACGTCCACGACACCGGGGTGGTGCATCGCGACGTCAAGCCGGCGAACGTGCTGCTCGGCGACGGGACGCACGCCCGGTTGGCCGATTTCGGCATCGCCGTCGCGATCGACGGCACCGTCGCCACGGAGACCGGCTGCGTGGTCGGGACCGTCGCCTATCTCTCGCCGGAGCAGGCCCGCGGCGAGACGGTCGGCCCGCCGACGGACGTGTGGTCGCTGGGGCTGGTGCTGCTGGAGGCGCTGACCGGGCGGCGCGAGTACCCGGGCACCGCCGCCGAGGCGGCCGTGGCGCGGCTGCACCGCCGCCCGGAGCTGCCCGCAGATCTACCGGCCGACCTGGCCGCCGTCCTGCGGGGGATGACCGAACCGGATCCCGACGCGCGCCCGTCCGCGGCGACGGTCGCCCGCCAGCTGGCCGGCTCGGCCCGCATCACCGGGCCGGGGGCGCACCGGCGCGGGGCCCGACACCGGCGCGGCCACGGGCCGAGCCGGATGATGATCGCCGTGGCCTCCGCCGTCCTGGTGGGCGCGACGGGTGCGGCGCTGGTCGCGCTGGCCCCGACACCGGAACAGCCGCCGCCGGTGGCGGTGCTGGACGTGCCCGCGACCGGCGACTGAGCCCGCGGTTCGCACCGACTACCCTGGAGCCTCGTGTCGCTCACCCTCGGGATCGTCGGTCTGCCCAACGTCGGCAAGTCGACGCTGTTCAACGCGTTGACCCGCAACGACGTGCTGGCCGCGAACTACCCGTTCGCCACGATCGAACCCAACGTCGGCGTGGTCGCGCTGCCCGATCCCCGGCTGGAGAAGCTCGCCGAGCTGTTCTCGTCGGTGAAGATCGTGCCGGCCGTGGTGTCGTTCGTCGACATCGCCGGCATCGTCCGCGGCGCGTCCGAGGGGCAGGGGCTGGGCAACAAGTTCCTCGCCAACATCCGCGAGTCCGACGCGATCTGCCAGGTCGTGCGCGTCTTCGAAGATCCCGACGTCATCCACGTCGACGACCGGGTGGATCCGGCGGCCGACATCGAGACGATCTCCACCGAGTTGATCCTCGCCGACCTCCAGACGTTGGAGAAGGCGGTGCCGCGCCTGCAGAAGGAGGCGCGGATGCAGAAGGACCGGCGCCCCCTGCTGGAGGCCGCCGAGCAGGCCGTCACGATCCTCGACGGCGGCACGACGCTGTTCCAGGCCGGCGTCGATCGCGGCATCCTGCGCGAGCTCTCGCTGCTCACCACCAAGCCGTTCCTGTACGTGTTCAACGCCGACGAGGCCGTCCTCACCGACGACGCGCGGCGCAAGGAGCTGACCGAGCTCGTGGCGCCCGCCGACGCGGTGTTCCTCGACGCGAAGGTGGAGTCGGAGCTGCTGGAGCTGGACGAGGAGTCGGCCGCCGAGCTGCTGGAGTCGATCGGCCAGCCCGAGCCCGGACTCCGCGCCCTGGCCCGCGCCGGCTTCCACACCCTGGGCCTGCAGACCTACCTCACGGCCGGGCCGAAGGAGTCCCGCGCCTGGACGATCAAGCAGGGTGCCACCGCACCCCAGGCCGCCGGTGTGATCCACACCGACTTCGAGCGCGGGTTCATCAAGGCCGAGATCGTGTCCTACGACGACCTCGTCGCCGCCGGCACCATGGCCGCCGCCAAGGCCGCGGGCAAGGTGCGCATGGAGGGCAAGGACTACGTCATGGCCGACGGCGACGTGGTGGAGTTCCGCTTCAACGTGTAGCCCGACAGGCATGTCGCCCCACCAGCAGTCCGACGATCGGGCCCGCTACGGCCGAGACCGGCAGTGGCTCGAGTACGCGGTTCATGAGCTTCCGGCCGGAGTGCTGTGGGGTCCTGATGGCGCGACGCCTGATCAGTGCGCGGAGATGCTGGACGGCTTGGACGAGTTCGCCCGCATCTGCGGTCGGCTCGGGCTCGACGACCACTCCACGTTCATCGACGGCTGCTGCTGGCATTTCGATCACTATCCGCACTTCCTCGGTCGGCGCCGGCACTTCGACGACTACTTCACCTACGTCCGTGACAGACACGGTCCCGAGCGAATCCCGTCACCTCCCCGTCCGAACTGGCTTCGGATCAGCTGACCATCAGCGCGCACCGGTCGCGGTCGGACCCACGTGGGATCCGTAGGATCCGCCGCCATGGCCGGTGGCGAGGATTCGGGGCTCGGGCAGGCGGCCGCGCGGTCGGTCGGCTACTTCCGCATCTACACGGACGCGGACAACGTCACGCGGTTCGAGGATCTCGACTACGCCGCGGTGCCAGTGGCCTTCGCGCCGCCGGCGCCATCGGTCTTTGCGACCGCGGCCCTGGCCGCAGAGAGCGTCGTGCTCCTTTCCTTTCCCCAGGGCTGGACGGGCCCGGCGCACCCGAGTCCTGCCCGCCAGTTCGTCTTCTTCCTGTCCGGCGAGGCGATCGGCACCGCTGGGGGAGAGGAGCGTCGGGTCGGTGCGGGCACCATCGTCCTGATGGAGGACACCACAGGGCCTGGCCACGGCCTGACCGCATTGACCGACCTCGTGATGGCCGTCGTCCGACTCGGATCTGTCGGGTAGGGCGCGTCCGGGCCGGCTACGGATTCGCTGATCCGGCGCCGTGCATGACGTGAGAGCCAACGACATGAGTGTGTCGGTAGCCACGGTGCGCGAGTTGGTGGATCGGCAGTTCCCGCAGTGGGCCGACCGACCGATCGCGGCGGGCCCGTCCGGTGGGGCCGGCAACGCGTTGTTCCGCTTGGGCAATGACTTGTTGGTGCGTCTTCCGCTCCATCCGGGGTCAGCGGCGGCCGTCGACATGCAGTTCACGTGGTTGCCGTGGCTGGCCGCGCAGTTGCCGTTGGCCGTACCGGTTCCGGTCGCCGCCGGCACCTCTGACGAAGCATTTCCGCGGCCGTGGGCAGTGTTTCGGTGGCTGCGCGGGATAGGCCTGGACATCTACCAGGACGTTGATCTTGCGGATGTTGCCGTGCGCCTCGGCCGGTTCGTGGCCGCACTCCGGAGTGCCGAGATCGCGGGCGCGCCGGTTTCGTTGCGCACCCACCCGTTGCGCGGCGACGACAGCGAGGTCCGCTCCGACATCAGTGTGCTCGGCGCAGCGGGCGTGCTGGACGAAGCACTGGCGACTGCCGTGTGGGACGGCGCGACAGCGGCGCTGCCGTTCCATCCTCCCGTGTGGATCCACGGAGACCTGTTCCCGATGAATCTACTGGCCGACCGGGGCGCGCTGTCCGCGGTGATCGATTTCGACCTCATGGGAACGGGCGACTCGGCCATCGACATGGTGCCGGCGTGGACGCTGCTGACCGCGGAGACGCGACCACTCTTCCGTGAAGCATCCGGCGTCGACGACCGCACCTGGGCTCGCGGTCGAGGGTGGGCGTTGAAGGCCGGGATCGGGGCGGTGCGCAGATTCGGGCCGGGTGACCACCCGCGAGCCGTTGCCGGGCGGTATGCGCTGTCGCAGACGATCGACGAGTTCCGCTTCGGCGTGTAACGCCGTCCGCATCGGCCGTCGATGATCATCACGTTGGGTACTTGTGCCGCCTTCGTCCGGATCCTCGGACTAGGTTCGGCGCAACGTTGATCATGTGAAGCCGGGGGGCAGTGGTGCGGATCATTCATGCGCTGGTGGTGGCGGTGCTGGTCGTGTGCGGTGCGGTGGTGGCGGTCGAACCAGCCGCAGCCGCTGGCGTGCAGACCATCTACATGAACGCGGCGGGCTCGGACGCGAACGACGGCGCCTCGTCGAAGACCGCGGTGCAGAGCCTGGCGCGGGTGCAGGACCTCGTCGCGGCCGGGCCGCTCGATCAGGACGTCGAGGTGCGGATCCACGCCGGGACCTACGTGGCAGGCGGTGTGCAATGGACGACGTACCGGCCGGGCCACACGATCTCGTTCATGCCCGACGACTACACCTACGGCGAGGGAGCGGACGGGATCGTGGCCCGGCCGGTGTTCGAGAACGCACGGGCCAGCGGCTCCCAGCGGTACCTGGCCGGGGCGTGGTTCATGGCCTGCCCTGCTCCCGCCGGGAAGCCGCTGGCCGGCGGTGGCACGTCGGGCCTGCGCTTCTACTACCTCCAGGTGAGCTACTACGCGAATGCGGCGATCTCCGTCGACGGCGCTGCGGGGTCGCCGAACCTGTGCGGCGGCAAGTACGACTCGAAGTCGTCGACCCGCGGTCTGGACGGCAACACCATCTTCGGGATGCGCTTCTTCAAGATCGGTAACAAATACACTGACGGGGCCTGCGCGGGTGACGATTTCGTCCGTTGTGGATATGGCGCCATCGTCTTGACCAGGTCATCGAACAATCGAATTACGAACAACAGCTTCGAGAAGGTGTGGAACACGGAGAAGAGCTACATCCACGCCATCTACCTGACGCACAAGAGCTCGCACAACGTGTTCTCGGGAAACAGCATCACCGAGGTCAGCAGTGGGCCGATCAAGGTCCGGGACGCCAGCAACTTCAACACCTTCGACTCGAACACGTTCGGGAAGAACGACTTCGCGCGCAAGAGCGAGCCGTCGCCGTCGCACTACCTGGAGGAGGTCACCACCACGGCGAACGAGTGCTCCTCCTACCACAACAGGTTCACCAACAACCGTCTCGGCACATTCTTCCTCGACAGCACGGAAAGGCTGCCGGCATGGCTGCTCAGTCCTGAAGGGGCGACCTGGCCCGGCGCCGCCGGCTGCCCAGCGCTCCCGATCGGCGAGACGCGGCTGACGACGGCCGGCAACTCATACTGATGCCCGGCGGCGACGTTGTGCTCGAGACGGATCGACGCGGACGGACACCCCACGGTCGCGGAGCTCGAGGAGCCAAGCAGGACCTGGCGTGAGCGATACGCGACCGAGGCCGCATCGGCGGTGCTGGACTGGGCGAGATCGACCGGGCACGCACAGCTGTGCGCCACGGTCCGGGATTGGAACACCGCCTCGCGCCGAGTACTGGCCAAGATCGGGTTCGCCGAGACCGACTGCACGGACGTCGACGCGG
>Ga0307513_10009950_pt1 | contig 11992 bp, 17 predicted proteins | sample 15_EM_MG_FD_202174 | JGI IMG/M metagenome (GOLD analysis project Ga0307513, IMG submission 202174) | Populus trichocarpa ectomycorrhiza microbial communities from riparian zone in the Pacific Northwest, United States - 15_EM | ecosystem: Host-associated > Plants > Roots > Unclassified | place... | reverse complement strand
GTGAGAACAACCAATGAGAAAATAAGAAGGAAAGTGACACCATCATCGTCAGGGGAACTGATGGGAGAACGTGGGAACAGCCAATGAGAATTAAGGAGGAGTGGCACCACTTGTGTTGTCAAGGGAAGTGATGGCAACCGTGGTGACGTGGCCTGGTTTGGGAGAGGCGGATAAAAGGGGACGTCCTAGGGCGACAACTCATCATCCGCTCCTCTTCCAAATCCAACAAACCTAGCTTCTCTCTACCATCTCTTCATCTCACCATTACTATGCCTCGTGTCACCCAGAACACCTACCGCATCGCCGAGTTCAACGTGTCTCGGACCGACCAGGGAAGGTACCCTCACTCTCGCGCCAACGTCATCGACCCATACCCCAAGAACACTCGTATCATGGATCGTCTTGACGGGGAAGGCAATGCCTACCTCGACAATCCTATGAACGACCTCTACAACGAGGACTTCTTGTGGGGGACCTCTATCCAGACTATCAGGCTCCAGAGTGAGCGTAGGTTTGATCAGCCGAAGAGGGATAGGATCTTGGATCGCCTGATCACCATGGGGGTCCATGACTTGGATTCGAGTAGAGAGCCGGGTATGTCGCAGAGAGGGAGGGGGATTCCAACCAGTTTAGAGATGCGGCACGCGTCTTCTATTGGGAGTCGGCTCTTGAGTCGAATTGACGTTCTTGAGAAGGAGGTGAGGGTATCGAACGTCTTTGTTGGCTTTGACGTTTGACTAACCCTTTCCTTTAGGTGACTCGAGAGCGCAAAGAGCGCGGGGAGATGGAGAAGGCGTTTATGACGCAGGCTACCAAGGTGGAGGAAGTGTTCCAACAGAACAGGGATCTTTCCCAACGCTTGGTGGACCTTGAGAAGCTGTGGTGTGCTGAGGAGCAGTTCACCATGGAGTTACGTGGACGCGTCGAGGCCTTGCAGGTGCGCTGGTCCCTTTGGGGTGTTTGTACCCTTATTGATGACCAACGTTCTTAGGATCAGATCTGCAAGTGTGGCTTGTCCGGATCCAAGGAAGTTCCTATCGAGGTACTTCGTGGTTCCTGAACCGTTGGGTGTCCAGGAAACTCACTTAGTGCTTTCTAGGTCCTAGATGATGAACTGGAGTACACCTCCTATCCTGCCATGTCTGAGGAGCAGCCCGTGTTGGGAACCGAGGAGAGGAACATCGAGGTGAAGATGTCGTTGGGGCCTTCCTTGGTGAAGTGGCGCTAATGAACGTCTTCTAGGTTCTGGAGATTGCCCGTTGTTCCGGGTGTACTGGGGAGTCTTCAAGTGCTCCGTCTCCAGCTGCCCTTCCTGTGATGGCGGAGATCCTGCCGGTTCGTATCGGTCAGCGTGCTCGTCGTACTGGGCGTAGACAGCCTCTGATGGGATGTTCCTTTCTAGGGGAGTTGTCTTGGGAGCAGCGACAGGCGTCGTCGGAGGGTGGTCGACCAGGGATGTCTAGAGGATTGTCCACCAGTGACTCCTCCAAGAGTGGAGAGTCCGGGTCGTCTAGGGGAGTTGCCAGAGCATGGTCCTCCTAGTAGATACGAGGTGGAGAGAGTCTTGCTAGGGTATGACGTCCTTAGGTGGTCTTCATATGCCGAGTTCAGAGAAGCCGTGCGTCTCGAGGCAGAGATGGAGTGCATGGTTGATACCCTTGTAGATACTCATCTTGTCCATGTCAATCTCCCTGAGTAGTCGAATGCGATCTTGGTGTCTTGATATATGGTGTGAAATGAACGAGTGTGGGGTTTCGAAGGTAACAGAGTCCAAAAGATGTAGAGACATAAGAGAAAAGAAGTCCGAAAATCGTGCGCGATGACAGGCTTAGATATTTCATTGCAAATCAGCCAATCACATTTCGCTGGAGAGGGTCTATATGCTAAATTTTGGAGGGGGGAATCACTATGCGTGCTAGATTATAGAGGGGAAAACATATGCGAGGCAGGAGGGGTCTCTTCTCCTGTCTTCCCCACTCCCACCAACCGCCGTACGACCCAGAAAGCCAGTACAAAACACGCGGCCAACGCTTGCAATGGCACCCTCGAAGAGAAAAGTGGTGAGTTCCTGGTCCATTATAAAGTATTGGAACCAATCCATTGCAGAACTTGGACGAAGGCACCCCTGATCCCACCACGAAAAAACGGAAGGAAAACCCGTTGCAGGAGAACCAAGGTACCTCTGGTCCCGCCATAGAGAAACGGCTGAGGTCAAGGGTGCTTGCCGCACTTGAAACGATTACCCCTGACTCTAACAATGGGATACAGGCAGCCAAAAACCCCCACGAGGATGTCACTGGTGAAACTGTCACCGCAACTGGTCGATTGAAGGAGGCAAAAAATTACTCCCCTCATGAACTTAAAGTACTTCTCAGTTGTGTCCGGGAGGTTATGCCGATTGGTCCGGCCAGGTTTGCGATGGTTGCAGACTTGTACAACCACATCGCGAAGGATAAGGGATTGGCAGAGCGAAGTGGGGGACCACTATGCCAACGATGGGAAAAGGTGAATATAATTCATTCATACCTGCCTTGCTGACTTCTGACAATATACGAAGCTAACACTGGGGGCGAGGGCCTATGGAAACGAGTGATTACATTGTGAATACATTGAAAACACTGGTCCAATTTACTCAGCCCTTTACCACCAGATACATTCTGGGAACATTTCAAATGTTACCTTGCCATTTGTCTAACATGTGTTCACAAAATAACATTTCAAATGTTTCCAGGATTCTTTCTCAAATGTTCCCAACATGCACCCAAAAATCACATGCTGATCAAAGTGAAAAAAATTGGGCTCATGCTGAACACATTTACAATGTGCCAATGTAATCAAGATGTATCCAAAATGGCCCAATGTTCTCAACATGTTCCCAGAATGTACCTGGTGGTAAAGGGCTGAGTAAATTGGACCAGTGTTTTCAATGTATTCACAATGTAATCACTCGTTTCCATAGGCCCTCACCCCCAGTGTAAAAGGAGCAAGACCGGAAACTGGAAATCCGGAGATCGATAAGCTCCATAAGGATGCCCTGGACATTGCACGAACAATTGATGGACAGTCTGGTGTGAAGATCATGAACGATGACCCGACCCATGTTATGCGCTTGGAGGAAGCTTACCAAAAAATTACTCAGGAATCCGACAACGACTCAGACCAGGAGGAGGCACCCCTTCTCAACGTTTACACCAAGCCCACTGCTGGACTCCCCCATGACAGTGGCCCAATTATCGACCTAACTGAGTCAGACGATGAGGCCCACAAATATGCCAAGGTTGTCATCAAGCAGGAGGTAGAGGATGTCATAGTTGTGCCGGAGAAGGGGAAAGGAAAAAGTACGGTGAAGCCAGCAAAGGGTGGCCCGGGTGGTGGGAGTGTTGTCACAAAGACCTATCGTCACGGTGATGGAAAGGTAATGGGAAAGGCAGCAGTGACTGAATCAGTCTTGGGCGCTGTTGCTGACCACCTTTCCCCTGAGGCGCAGGAGAAGAGAGAGAGATCTCGAATGGACCTCCTCTGTGAATCACACTATCAGGATCGTCAAGATCGAGTGTTGGAGGAGAAGGAGAAGGAGATCGAGGACCTCCGACAACAAAATGGTCGGCTCCTGACACGTGCCATTTCAGCTGAAACATCGTACAGCGTTGCTTGTGGCTTGGGCTTTCAGCACACTGCTATCCCTTTCGTCTATCCACCTATCCCCAGCCCTTCCATCTATCCACCTGTCCCTGGCCCTTCCGTCTACCCCCCATCCATCCACACTCCAACTGCATCACCCTTTGCTGCCAATCCCAGCCAATACGCAGTAATCCCTACCATTCACAACTATTCTGAGCAAGAGGGTATAGCCAGTCCAGGACTGCAAAATACAGATTATCACAAAGGGGGTACCGGAGTTGATGGCCTCGAAGACTAGGAGGGGCAAAATATTGCTATCAAATATATGTTTTATCTAGTGTACGAAATATGAGAGGACTACTGGGCTTGTGCACCAAAATGAAACCTTGCAACCTGATCTCGTGCCCTGATTTCCCCAAATGTTGTCCTTTCGAACTGCGACCAAAGCCATGCATCCTCTACGGGTGCCCATATCGGTTGATAGACATTGAGGATCTGGTTTATGCCAACACACCGCACCCAGATGTTATGGAGGCGGACACATATCTCCAGCAAGTCTTGCCAAAATTGGACATCCTCAATGGGGAGAGGAATGCGGAGCCGGCCAAATGAACCTTGCAGGGCTCACATCCCCCACTCCACTGATTGTCGAAGTGAGAGAAGCTGAGAGTTGAAGGCGAGAACCCGGGAGCATTCCTCCGGATCGATCGGTAAATTTGGCCCCACACAAAGGGGGGCGCATATCTTCCCAGGGCATCTTCCAGCACCTTGTGGGAATGCGGTGTCGGAGACCAAATAGTACCCATCCAGTAGGTCTTCTGCCAACACGTCATAAAGAGGGCGCGCAACTCTCGAGTCATGCCAACTTCCTGGCGCATTGAGACAGGCATAGATGATCTCTCCTATATAGTGGATAAGTGGTTTTGTTCTCAACAAGCAACAGGATGCAAACCAGTTGGTAAAAATACAAAGATATTTGAAATGAAATGGGAATGCAACCAGCCATTGTACATTGCATTTTCGATACGAGAGTCCGAAGAAACTTGAACGGGGAGTTTAAGACCATCTAGTGTCCCAACTGCACCTACAAGCATCGGGTGTCATGCCTGCAGACGAGGGGTGCAAATGCGTGTGAGAGCAGTGACAGACTGGTGTCAGGGTTGGTTGCCTGCTTACTATTCGGCGGGCACCAGAGGTGTAGTAAGTAAAGGGTGGTTTGGGGTGAGGGGAAGAGGTGGAGCGTGGGAAGGTCGGAGGTTGGGAGACTTGTGGTCGTAGGGGAAGACCGGCTTCCAGAATTTGTCAACAAAGTCGGCGAGAGCGTGGGAGAATAACCAGAAACTCTCTTCTTGTGGATGTAGGTCTGCTTGGACTTGTAACCAGGCAATAACCGTTCCAGGGAGAGCGGTTGGAAAGTCCCACCAGCTGACGATGCAAGACTCACAGTGGAAAACGGGGTGAGGGTAGAAGTCTACCTGTGGAATGTTCTGGGAATAGGCGGGATGGACTATGAACGTGATAACTGCTAATGGAGTGTTAGTGAATATTGACCTCCACTCAAAATAGTGATCGGCAGTTGCGAGGAAGGGGGCAGAAGGAGCTCCACTATCTAATGAAGAAAAGGGCTTATAGTAGGGACAGTGCACGAGCTGGCCTCTGGTCTGGTTAACACTGAGGCTTGTCAGCAAGCGTTGACTCCACAAATAAGGTCTTATGTCTTCGATAGGAGGGAGAGGGAAAGGGGAGAGGAGATTGGGGTTAGGAAGAGTGGGAGGTAGCATACAATTGCAGGAAGATTTCCTGCAACGTATATGAGTAAAAGGATAAAGCGGTTTATTGGAGTATCCAACTTACTTAGTTGGAGTAGTGGGTTACAGAGAAGATTGAGGATAAGAGGAAAAGAGAGCCGGAGGGGCTTGTCCTTATATACTCTCAGATCCTGGTCACATGATCTAGCATTTTCTGTGGTTAAGTCTACTCTTCCCTTGGAAGCGTCTACTGATGACTAGGCATGACTCATACTTAGTCATTGGGGCTATACGCGATTCCTTCTAGAATATTCTGATTCCCAATTGATAAACGGAACATCCTTCTATTTGATGTGATATGAGGGCTGCGCATTGATGGGCTGTGCTTCTGAGAAGTTTGATGGGTGTTTCAGGGAGAAATCCCCGGATCTAAAACTCCCCTTCAATAATGGACTAATTGGGGTATATTTGATGGAAGAGTTTGATGGAATCTAAGATCCGGTGTTTCAGGGTTAGGGTTCTTACCATCTATTTAATGATTGGTCGATGGCTGTTTCTTTCCTCAGTTCGCTTTTCCTTTTCCCCCCATCAATCATCCACTCCTCCTCTCTTAAAGTTCTTCCCCAGTCGTCACCATGTCCACTCCCTCTGTCAACATCAACCTCTCCCTTCCCATCGTTATGGGTTCTCAGGATGAGGTCTGGGGTCACGATAGTATTGACTTCTTCGATGGGTCTGATCCATTGGTACGTGTGGTGAAGCGTTCAGGATTTATCTGGAGCTGACCTCATGTTAGATTGATTTGTCTTACCGCTCCGGGGAGAGCGTTTTCCAACATCCCCCCTCCACTGTTGATCAAGTCGCTGCAGAGGTTCTCTGCCTTCGCATGAATGAAATAGTTGCTGGGCAACTTCACACGAACACCATTAACATTCAGGACGCTCAGGCTGCTCGTATCCACGAGTTGGAACAACAGGTGGATGGTATGGGTTTAGTGTTGCACGTCCTTTGTAAGAAGGTTGATGGGTTGGAGGAGAAGTTGGAGGAGGCGCATTCGTTGTCAGTAATGTCCCAGACATTATTGACTCATTATGTGGAATCTCATTGGGTTCCTATTGCTGGTCTTATGGAACAGATCGGATCCTACGCTGGTTGCCAGCTCGTCCGGGACTCTGCGCTCCCTGAGCCCTGTGACCTCTCAGATGCAGGGGTTGTCCCTACGGGAGCGTATGAATCTCCCCATCCTTCTTCCCGTCACTCCTCCCTCCCATCGCTCGAGTCTGTCTCCTCCTCCTCCATCGACTCAGTCTACTTCACCCCCGGCTTCCTTCAATCGGCGCAAGGAACGGTGTCGTTCACGTCGCCAGAGGTCATCCCATTTGTTGTACAAAGAAGATCGACCACCCCGCCAACGTTGTCTCCCTCGTTCCCAGGAGACTCGGGATCGTTTGGCCTTCTTGACCAAGGAGTCGTCGACGAAACAGGCTTTACAGGATTTCCATTACTTGGTGGCAAGGGATGGAGTTCAGGAGGCAGTGGAGGCGATGAGATGGGTACTGTTGGAGTTGGGTATTGAGTTGGAACATAATGTTCTTGGGTGTTCCCATTGTGAGGTGGTTGATGGTCACTTCGTGTACTGTCCTCGTAGTGTGCGTCACTCTCGTCATGTTCTTCATGACCTTCTTGTAGAGGACCATGTTGCATGTGGTTGTGAACATTAGGTACATGAGTTTCGGTCAATGAATTCTTTTTACTCTTCGTCTTTATGTCACGAATCTCAATAGTGATCTGTTTGATTTGATCAACAAGATCACATGTTCGTGACAACTGGCAACAAATGTAATACCTGTATAAGACGTGTTGTCTCACTGAACCGGCTATCATCCGGCCACCCAACCGTAGCCACGTGATACTGACAAAGGGTGTTGAGAAGGATCTGACGGGAAAATGCAAGATAACGGTTAACAGTTGATGGGATTAACGCGAAGATCAGCTGCAATCCTGTCTCCCTCATTGAGGATCGAAGGTAGTGGAGGTAAAGGCCTAAGCCACCGGCGGTGTCCAACGAACAAGCCCCTAGGCGAGGTTCACCATTGGTGTTTGTGTTGGTTCGTGGGATTGGTGTCAAGTTCCATAAAATCTTGAAACCCACATCAAGGATGAGCTGAAATGTTGTTGTGTCAAGTTCCATTGTTGTAATGAACGCTCAGTCAGACTGGCTTTGATAAAGGGCCTGCCACGGCAAACCAATGCGGGGGTTTGGGATAAGTTCTGGTCGGCACAGATATAGCTGGTGCCTTCGGTGTCCTTCCTCCTGGAGCAGACGAGATTGGTAGCCACAAGCTAAGATGGTCACCAAAAGGGTTATTACAACTGCTCTCTTGAAGTCGTCGTTGGATGCTAGAATGAGGTGGAGGGGGTCCATGAGAGGCAATGTTGTTCGTGGTAGCCCCTGGCAGCATGGCCGATTTCGGGGTGGCTCCCCGGGGATATTCCTATTTCAGGCAACCCCCTTTGTTTGAAATACATTCTAAACGAGTTTCTATTATCCTAAATACTTACGGAAAGTCATCCATGCACTCCATCGGGCAATCTAGTCTAATCTGCCTATCTAATCTCATCTCAAATCATCCATTTTGGGAAATCCCATCATTTCCTGATCACATGACCTGCTCATCTAATATTAGAAATTCATGCTAAGAAGTTTAGAACTATATATTTATCTTGTATACTACTAGAAAGAGTAGAGTTAGTTTACAGTAAAGTTTTTTTTATAAATGGATGATAAAAGGGTAGTTAAAAGGGCAATCTAAAAAGTTTCACTTTTTTATCCACTATAGCCCACATAAAAGCATAAATAAAGTTTTGTTTTTTTTCTATAGCAGAAAGTCCTGCTAAAGAATGCTTTTTTTTGTGTTTATGTAGGCTTTATTGTTCCCAAAAAGGCTGATATGTACCCAGTGTATCAGTGATTCGCTTGGGGTGCAGCCGCCCACTGGATAAATTATTCCAAGGGAACTCATGCAGGCTCGACTTCATCAATTGCATTTGGGTGGATGTTCCCAAGGGTAAACTCTGCCCAAATATGTTCGGTGAGGTCTTGGAGATGATGATCACGGAACGTTTGGCACGTCCGCAGATCCCCGGAACCATGGTTCATTGTCGGGAATGCCTGAGAGGTTGGGCCGATCTCTGTGTTGATGCAATAGCATGGTGGTCCCTGGACTACCAGCATGAAGACCAGCGGCAGCAATGGAAGTTGTCTGGAATAGGGTGAAATCCCACCCTTCCATTTAGCTCACTCATCTGTGGCTTGTGCACCCAAGGTGGCCAATATTTGAGATTTGACAGGTAACCACATCGCAAGGTTGTGAAGATGGATAACACAGGCCTCTGGATCCGGATCGTGCTCTCGAGATATTTTCACACTTTTTGTTCACCTTCAATCGCCAGGGATCATGCAAAAAATTATCTGCCAGATGTATTCGTGCTCAAAGAACCTTCGGCAAGCAGCTTAAGCTTGGAATGTAGTTTAAGTGCACACACACACTTAAAGTTTCTTCCGATCATCTGCAAGGACAAATGGTACCCCTGGACACCGGTCTGGGGTCCACCACCAACACCCTTGCTGCTTGCGATCTGCCAACCATTGATGCAGTCCCTGATGGGGCTATACTCCAGAAAGGAGTTGAGGGACGGCACCTGCAACATCAAAACCTTATCTGTATCACAAATAGCGTTAGTGGAGGGGATCGCCTTGAAAAGTCATCAGTATCCTGCACATGCGGCCGTGCCAGATGTGCCATCATACTGATCACGTCACTGGCGTATAAACCTTCGCTGGCAAAGCACAGCTAGTAATACATTTAGTACTTATCTGTTATGTTTGTGGCTACCCAACTGTGCTTATTGATTTTATCTAATAAAAATTAAAAATTTCAACAATTAATACACTGGAGAAACACAACCTATTAATCCTTTCATACTAGAAGGTCTGTCTCCTCCTATTATTTTTCCCTCAAGAAGATAGGGATCATATTGACTCACATTATATTAAACCCAACTCACATACCCTTTTGATTGGTGAACAGCTGAACCCTTCCTTCCTTGATTTTGTCTACATCCCCAACACCATAGCTGGTGATATGTAATTTACTGACACAAGAAATAATGAAAAGAAGTGTGGTATTACAATTAAGTTAACAGCTATCTCAATTTATTTCCAAGTCAATATGTAATACCACACTTCTTTTCATTATTTCTTGTGTTAGTAAATTACATATCACCAGCTTACACTGATGTCCAATATCAATGTGGAGCATACCAAACATGGTGGACATCAGTGTAAGGTATGCTACCTTGATGCCTGACATTGTTGTATGTCTTACAATAAGTGGCTGACATTGATAACATGCTCTACATCAGATTCTGATATTCTTGGCATGTCCCACTCAATGGTCTGACATTGTTTGCATGTCCCACATCAATGTCTGATATCAATGTGGGACATATCAAAATGTCAGATATCAATGTGGGAAACACCGAAAACATCAGACACTGATATGGGAGATGTCAGGAATAGTGGGTACCACAGTGGAACATACTGAAAATGGCAGACATTGATGTGAGTCATGTCAGGTATTAATGTGGGACATGCTATCCATGGCAACCATCAATATGGGATACACTGACAATGTCAGACATCAATCCAGAACACTCCACATGTCGGACATCCACCTGACCTGGTCACATGCATATCACACACTACATATCACACAACATGGGGGCTGATCTCTGGTATGCCAGAAAACCCAAACATCATAAGAAAAGTTTGACATTGTTTGTACTGTTTTTATATGGTTTTCTTCTCTGAGAAAATGTTTAAGAAAAGATAAGCTTGCAATTGCACTTCTTGTGGAGAAAAGCATTAAAAAAATCTTTAACTACTTTGACAGGTATTTCTGGGTGCAAAAACTATGGGGGTTACTCTATCTTTTCATAGTATTTTCAAAACACAGAAAGTTCCAGGAAAGGATATCTTGTAAGGAAGGAAAGAGAAGAGAATCTGGACAGTGGAATGACAAAATTTACTTAGTGTATCTGTAATGTGAAAATGGATGAAGAACTTAACCATTCAATTAGAGATCTGGGAGGCAGAAAACCCTTATTATATTTGTTTTTTTTAAGGGTTTCTGATACAGTTTTCTGACTCAGAATACCCTTCTATGCACCCTGTGTCTACCCCTACGATCATTGCTCACCCAACCTCAGACCAGCTCATGCTCCTCTGCTTCCCCTCACCCCAAACCACCCTCTACACACTACACCTCTGGTGCCCAGTAAAAAGTAAGCAGACATCATCCCTGACACTATCTTCAAGATCTTTGATGCAATCATGAACTACAAGAAGGATACCATCTTCGGTATGATTAAGAAGTTCAATGTCAAGCTTGTCCCAGAGGAGAAGCTCCTTGAGGGTAAGGCTCTCTTGAAGGTCATCATGAGGAAGTTCTTGTCTGCCAGTGACTCTCTCTTGGAGATGATTGTCATCAACCTTTCCTCTCCCACCACCACTCAATGCTACTGTGTTGATGTTGAGCAAATATATATTCTATATATACATTGTACTCTACCTTACCTGGTAAAGAGCTTTGAGGGCTTTGAAGAGTGGTAGTGTTGGTGGGTTGAGAACAAGAAGCGATAGTGTATTATGTTGTCTAAGGACAGGACTATATACTAATCTAATGAATAGGTGTCACAACTATACAGTTGTGACAAGCCACCGCTTGGATGGTGCACAGACCATGTTTTGTTGTGTTTGGTTGATTGAGAGATCAACTGGGGCATCTAACTGGGCCAATTACACATATACTGGGGGCAGAGGGGGTCTTACCTGGCAGGCAAATTGAGGGTTTGTTGAGAGTTTGTGATCAATTTGCTCCCATTTTGCCCAGTGGGTAAGTTGTGAGTTTGTTCAAAAGAAACCTGCCAAATTACCCACCAGGTATTTTCTGAATGAACCCCCTGGGTTCTTTGACAATTTTGTTCAAAACTTACCCTCAATTTGCCTGAGCCACTCGTTGAGGGGTTCTTTCAAAAAATACCCAGCAATTTGACCACAATATGCCTGGTGGGTTCTTTTCAAAGTACTCACAACAAACTCTCAATGAGTGGCTCAGGCAAATTGAGGGTAAGTTTTGAACAAAATTGTCAAAGAACCCAGGGGGTTCATTCAGAAAATACCTGGTGGGTAATTTGGCAGGTTTCTTTTGAACAAACTCACAACTTACCCACTGGGCAAAATGGGAGCAAATTGATCACAAACTCTCAACAAACCCTCAATTTGCCTGCCAGGTAAGACCCCCTCTGCCCCCAGTGATAGTGATATCGTAACTCTGGGACAGGTGTGGACACAGGCTGGGCCGGTTCAGGGAGTCACAAGTTCAACTCTGATGTTGGCACATAAAGTTTCAACAGTTGAGACCCTCTATGAGGGTCCCAACTGTCCTTATCACTTCAGTAAAACTCTTTAAGAGTTTCTCTTGAGCAAGGGGAAAAAGAACTCTTACCAAAGTTCAGAACTAAGTTTCCAGCCACAGGGGGGGTTTTACCCTTCCTAATGG
>Ga0307513_10009949_pt1 | contig 11993 bp, 8 predicted proteins | sample 15_EM_MG_FD_202174 | JGI IMG/M metagenome (GOLD analysis project Ga0307513, IMG submission 202174) | Populus trichocarpa ectomycorrhiza microbial communities from riparian zone in the Pacific Northwest, United States - 15_EM | ecosystem: Host-associated > Plants > Roots > Unclassified | place... | reverse complement strand
CTCAGCGCGGCGGGCGGCTTCGTCGGAATGCGCCTTGGACTGCTCCAGCTCCGCCACCAGCGCATCCTTTTCCGCTCGGTATTCCAGCATCGCCAGCACCGTCTTGTGCAGGCCCGTGGCCAGGAAGATCAGGTAGACATGGATGCCGACCGCGACCGCCGCCATCGCCCAGTAGAACGGATGGCCGGCCAGGATGAAGCGCAGCACCAGCGCCGCCGTCATCGGGATGGTGCCGGCATATAGGATGGGCAGCACGGTCGCGGCGAACATGGTGCGGATGGCGATCACCACCATCACCGCGGCGAAGGTGAAGAAGAACCCCGAGATCTGCTCCGCGCCGTCGATCTTGACGAACACGACCGACGCCCAGCTCACGCCGTAGAAGAATTCCGCGCCCGCCAGATAGCGCCGCCATTCCCGCGTGTTGGCCTGCTTGCGGTTCAAGCCCTGGAATTGCTTGCAGACCACGATCAGCAGGCCCTTGGCGATGAACAGCGTGGCCAGCCAGAACAAAAGCTGCTCGGTCGGCGCCCACGAGCTCATGCCCACGGCGACGACCACCGCCAGGATGGGAATTGCGAGCGAGGCCGTCAGCTCGGATTTGACGAAGATCGCCAGGAGTTCGTATTGGAATTCGGGCTTGGTCGCGGATCGGCTGATGAGCTTTTCGCGCGCTTCCCGGACACGGAATGCGGTGGAGGCTGGCGCCGCCTGGCCTCTAAGGAAAGCGGCTGCTGGCATCTGGACGCTGGTCATACCCAAACCTTAACTCGCGGGATGCGTCTTGAGTTTTCGTCGTAATGGCGTGCTCCCCTCCGCTGAAAGGCCGGTCGTCATGAACGCACATCGTCTGTTCATCCGAGCCGGCTCATCATGAACAAGCTCTTGCGAGCTGTCGCGGAGCGGAACGCGGTGGTTGTTATTCATTTACACCGCAGTTGAATTAAGCCCCAGAAAGGTAAATTCACGCTTAACCACCGTGGCGAAATTGGACATTGGGCTTTAAACCGGAATGACGGTATGAAACAGCCCTCCATGGCGGCGTGGACGGACCGGGGCGCAACGAGACATACGAAGATGAAGATCATCGAAATGAAGCCCGCGCCCAATCCCCGCCGGGTGCGCATCTTTCTGGCGGAAAAGGGCATCGCCGTCGCCTATGAGCAGATCGACCTGGGCAATGGCGATCACAAGAAGCCCGGCTTTGCCAAGATCAACCCGATGAAGCGCGTGCCGGTGCTGGTGCTCGATGACGGCACCACCATCGCCGAAAGCATCGCGATCTGCCGGTATTTCGAATGCCTCCAGCCCGAGCCGGCGCTGTTCGGGCGCACGCCGGCCGAGCAAGCCGCCGTCGAGATGTGGAATCGCCGGGTGGAGCATAGCTTCTTCTTCCATGTGCAGCAGGTGTTCCGGCATATGCATCCCGCCATGGCCGAGTTCGAGGTGCCGCAGGTGCCCGCCTGGGCCGAGGCGAACCGGCCGCGCGTCTACGAGACGCTCAGCTTCCTCGACCGGGAGCTGGCGCGGCGCCGGTTCATCGCGGGCGAAGGCTTCTCCGTCGCCGACATCACCGCGCTGGTCACCATGGATTTCATGAAGCCGGCCAAACTCGCGCGTCCGGCCGAACTGGTGCATCTGGCGCGCTGGTATGACGAGGTGTTGGCCCGCCCAAGCGCCAAGGCGTGAGCGTAAGCGCGGCTTCGCGTTCAAGCGCCGAGGGAAGACTGATCGCGCGCGACAAGCGCTCCGCAAGCCTTTGCCTTAAGGGGCTTACGGTTTTTCCTCCTATTGCCCCGGGGAGCGCTGTCGCTTACCAAGTCGCCGGGAAAGAGGCTCAAAGATACCTCCATAAAGCCTTGTTCCAGCGGCGAAGCTTGACGGACCCCGGCCGGGCCGCTAGGCCGTTGCGATGATTCGGTGACAACCGCGAAGGGGCACCGCCTTGGCGAGGCATAAATCCGCTTTCCGCAAGCGGTTCAATGGGCGCTGGCTGCGCTGGAGAGCCTTGCGCGCCTTGTTTCGCGTGGTGCCGCTGGCGCGCGCTTTTTCCTTCCCGATGACCAGCGCGACGGCCACCGACTCAGCGCTGGAGGTGTTCGAGAGCGTGCGGGTTGTGGAAGACGGCCAATTCACGCACGCCCAGATGGAAAGCGTGGTGCTGCCCGCGCTGGCAAGCGACAAGATCAAGGCTGTCGGGCCAAGCCCCGCCACGACGCATATCTTGCACGAAAGCGCGATCCTGGCCGATTGCGCGGTGCTCGGCCATGTCGGCGCGGTGATCCGCCGTTCGGACGGCGCGCTGCTCCATCATCGCGCGGGCTCGGCGCCGAACTGGAACGTGACCAAGCCCAAACGCCTGCGCAGCCGGGTTATGGGTGACGGGCTGGTTGCCGCTCTGCCCGCGACGGCGCAATATTATCACTTTTTCGAGAGGCTGCTGCCGCTCATCGATTATCTCGACCGGCATCACAAACCGGGCACGCCGCTGACCGTGCTGGTGGCGGCGAACGCGCCGGCCTATCAACAATCGGTGTGCAAGGCCGTCGAATCCGCCTATCCGGATGTGACCTTCGCGCCGCTGGGCACAAGCGAACGGGCCGAAATCCGCCGCTATCTGTGGCTTTGCGAGGCCGCCGGGAACGTTGAATGGCTGCCCGTCACGGCGGCGCGTGCGGCGCGCCTTGCGGCCATCATGCGGGCGTTTCACCGTCAGCCGGAGCCGGTGGGCGGCGCGTTGCTGTTTTTCAGCCGCGGCGACGCCAAGCTGCGCCGGCTGCTGAACGAGGCCGAGCTGGAGGCGATCGCGGCGCGGCACGGTTTTCAGCGTTTCGTGGCGGCGTCCGGCGATCATGCCGAGCAGGTGCGGCGCTTCGGCAATGCCGATGTCATCGTCGCGGTGCATGGCGCGGGGCTGGCCAACCTGCTCTTTGCGCGGCCGGGGACGGCGGTCATCGAGCTGTTTCCCGAGGACTTTGTGAAAAGCACCTATCTTTGGCTGTGCAACCGCCTCGGTCTTCGCCACACTCCCGTCATCGGTTCGCGTGGCAATTACAACCAGGACTTCCGCGTCGATCCGGCGCTGTTCTCCGCCCGGCTCGACGCGGCGATGGCCTCCCCCCGCCGGCATGCTTCCACCGCCGCTTAAGCCCGATGGCAGGTCCGTTACCATGGCAGGTCCGTTATGAAGATCGCGCAGTTCATCATCGGCTCCCACGGGGGCGCGGAGCGGTTCTACGTCAAACTGCTTACGGCCTTGCGCGAACATGGCGTCGAGCAGCATGCCATCCATAATGATCACCCGCGTCTGGTCGAGGCCGTCGCGGCGTCGGGCGTGCCGGCAACCGTCATCCCGTTCAAGAAGGGCAGCGACAGGGCAGGGCGCGCGGCCTATCGCGAAACGTTGGCCAACGTGCAGCCCGACATCGTGCTTCATTGGATGAACCGTGCAGCCCGACGTGCCGAGTTGGGGGCCCACATCAATGTCGGCCGTTTGGGCGGCTTCTATCCGGTGCGCTACTATTGGCGCTGCGACCATCTGATCGCCAACACACCGCAGATTCAGGATGACATCCTGCGGCAGGGATGGCCGTCCCACGCCGCGCATATGCTGTCCAATTTCGGCGAACTGGCGCCCAAGCCGGCGGCCTCGCGCGCCAGCCTCGACGTGCCGGACGACGCCTTCCTGTTGCTCGCCATGGGGCGCTTTGACCCGTGGAAGAGCTTCGATGTGCTGATCTCGGCGCTGAAATACCTGCCGGAGCGGACCTATTTGTGCCTGGCCGGCGATGGCTCTTCCATGAGCGATTTCAAAGCGTTGGCTGCAAAGGAGGGCGTTGCCGGGCGGGTGCGTTTCCTTGGCTGGCGCAACGATCAGGCCGCGCTGCTCGGGGCTTGCGACCTGTGCATCGTGCCGTCCTCGCATGAGCCGCTGGGCAATGTGATCCTCGAAGCCTGGAGCTTGAGGGTGCCGGTGGTGGCGGCCGCGAGCGAAGGGCCGAGCTGGCTGATCGCGCATGGCGAGACGGGGTTGTTGTGCCAGCCGCTGAATGCCCAGGATCTGGCGGCCAAGATTGGCCAGGCGCAAGACGATCCCGCTATGCTGCGGAGCCTTGCCGAGAACGGTCACGCCAAATGGGCCGGTAGCTTCTCCAAGGATATCATCTGCCGGCAATACATCGATTTTTTCAATGATATCAAGGAGAACCGCTGTTCTCCCACGATGCCCGCGCGGATGACGCGGATGCTGAAGGGTCTGGCGTCGCGGTATATGCGGCGCGCTTCCCATAGCAGCCATCGCCCGGCGCCCGGCGCCTGAACGGCCGCTTCGCAAGACCTGCCACCGTTGGCATACCCATTGCCAAGCGCTGACGCCCCCCGCGCGCGGCGAACCCTAGACGCGCCCGGCGCATTTCCTTCCGATTGAAGCTCGCCCTCTGACTGAAGCTTGGTTTGCCGACCGACGCTTAACCTGCCGATGGAAGCTTGTGTGCAAGCCCGCAAAGGGCTTGGCAGCCGCCATGTGTGCCCCTATACAACCTATGATTTATTTTCTGTTTTATGCAATCAAAACGGGAATCGACGGATTTATCGAGCAAATTGCGTATTAGAAACTGCGGTCGCATTTATTTGGTTTCATCAATCCTGGAAAGGAGGGGCGCATGCTTAAGAGGCTTGATCCAGCGGATCTTCAAGATATACAAGGTTATAAATCCCCAGACTGGTTTAGCCGTCTTAGGCGAAAGCTTCGGACAAGAGCGAGAAAGATTGTTCATTCTCGTATTGTAACGATTGATGACATCAAGCTGGAAGTCGATCGCCGCCGGTTTCCTGCGAAGGTGGTGCGCTCGCTTTACGGAGAGCGCTATGAGGACATGGAGGCCAAACTGGTCTGCCGGTCGCTTCGGCGCGGTGACCGCGTTCTGGAAATGGGGGCCGGTATCGGTTTCATCAGCATGCTGTGCGCGCGGATTTGCGGCGCCGACGCGGTGCTGTCATACGAGGCCAATCCGGAAAATGAGCCCTACATCAAGCGCAATTACGCGCTGAATAACATCTTCCCGCAATTTCGCAACCGAGCCGTATCGGTCTCGAAGGGCGAAATGCCGCTGTTCCTGGACCCCAATTTCCTATCCACCGGCTTTATTAATCGCGGCTATGGCAAAAAAACGACCGTTGCCTGCGATGCGATTTCCGACGTGATCCGCGAATTCCGCCCCAATTGCATCGTGATGGACGTCGAAGGCGCGGAAATCGATCTGCTGCCGGCCGCTCCCCTGGAGGGGATCAACAAGATCATCTTGGAGACGCATGCACGCGTCGTCGGTCAGGCCGCCGTCAATGATCTCGACGGTTATCTCCGGGCACAAGGTTTTCTTCGCACCAATCCTGATGAGGGAAAGGTGTGCCTCTATCTTCGATATCCAATATAACTTCAAAGCCAGCTTCGTATCGCGTTATTCGTCAATTCCGGGGGAAAACCACGCGATGAATTTGGCAAAGCTATTCGTAAAAAGGGACGTCGCGCAACGTCAAGATTTTGCGCTTCGATCCTATGTCCGGGCCGATGGCAGCTTCGATTATGAACGCTATCGGGCAATTCAGGAAGCGGGCAACAAGAGAAAGCTCGATAGAAGCTGGGCGGCGGAGGAAAACATCGCCTACGTCGCGGCGTATCTAAAGGAGCGGCTGCCCGACATCCGCTTTGGCCTTTGCCATGGCACCAGGCGCGGACTGGAGCAGCAATGGTTTCGCGAGCATCTGGGCTGCGAAGTCGTCGGCACGGAGATTTCTGAAACCGCCACGCAATTCCCGCATACCATCCAGTGGGATTTCCATGAGGTAAAGCCGGAATGGCTCGGCGCGGTGGATTTCATCTATTCCAACGCCTTCGACCACTCCTATGACCCGGCGCTTTGCATCAACCGCTGGATGAGTTGCCTGAAACCCGGCGGAATCTGCGTGATCGAGCATAGTTCCGAACATGAGGCCGAATACACATCCGAGCTTGACCCATTCGGCGCCAGCCTCAACATCATGCCTTATTTGATGCTGGAATGGAGCAAGGGCGCGTTCCATGTCGAGGACATCCGGGAAGCGCGGGTCGTCCCTCCCGCAGTGGATTATATCAAATTCCTGATGATCCGGCACGGCCGGCACGCCTAAGCAGCCATTCCTGGCTTCGCCAACGAATGGCTGCTTAGCGTCCTTTGTTTTAGCAGGGTTTTTATCCCAAAACCGGTGCCCACTTTTGGGAAACCCTGCTTAGAGCGGGATCACTTCCGGTGGAGCACCACAGTCCGGTGACCGCTCTCGAGTCTTTGCTGGCCCGCGCGATTTCAAAGGAAAACCGGCTTCCACTTCTCTTGATCGCGCTCTAAGCAGCCTTTCCCTGGCAAGCTGGGCTGGGGGCCGGTTGCACTTCAGCGTCGCTTTCGCGGGGATTTGGCCTTCGTCGTGGCCACGTTGGCTGTCCGGCCGCTATCGGCGTGGCGCCGCTGTCATTTGCCGGGCCGATGCAGCACCTTGATCAGTTCCGCCACTTTCGCGCGCTGTTCCTCGGCATTGCCGCTGGCGATGGCGTTCTCGATGCAATGGCCGACATGGCCGTGCAGCAACACCTCCTCGACCTTGCGCAAGGCGGATTGCACCGCCGCGATCTGGTTGATGATGTCGATGCAATAGCGCTCGTCCGACACCATGGCCGAAATGCCGCGCACCTGACCCTCGATGCGGCTCAGCCGGCGAACGCAGTTGTCCTTGGTATCATGGTCCATCCCTCTTTGTACTCCGAGGGGGTATCCGCGTGCAAGACGAAGCGCCAGCTCGCCCCTAAATGCGCTCCCCAAGCAGGTATTCCTCGGCCGCCTAGCGAGTGCCCGCTTCGATTCCTATGGTTTCGCGGGATTTTTTTAAACCGGCGGTGCCGCTTTTGGGGTAACGGGGAAGCGGGATGCCGATTCCGCTTGGCCTCGGGCCGTCCGTACCTATATACCCATACGGGGTATACGTCAGGAGCAGACCGATGGCCGATCGCGACACCGCACACAACCATGCACAGGACGAGCCCGCGCCGAAGGCCGCCTGCTGCAGCCAGCATCAGCATACCGACCACAATCACCGTCACGCCAGCGCTCCTGGAGCCGGCGCGGAAACGCTCACCCACGATCCCGTCTGCGGCATGACGGTCGATCCGCTGAGCGCCAAGCATCGCGCCACCTATCAAGGCCGCGACTATTATTTCTGCTCGGCGGGCTGCAAGGCAAAATTCGAGGGCGATCCTGCGCGCTATCTCTCAGCCGAAAAGGCCAAGGCGGCGCCCGTGCCCGAAGGCACGATCTACACTTGCCCAATGCATCCTGAGATTCGCCAGCAGGGGCCAGGCGCCTGTCCGATCTGCGGCATGGCGCTGGAGCCGGAACTGGTCAGCCTCGACGACGGCCCAAATCCCGAGCTGGCCGATATGAGCCGCCGATTCTGGATAGGCCTGGCGCTGACCTTGCCTGTCTTTATCCTCGAAATGGGCAGCCATCTCGCGGGCGCGGGTCACCTCATCGGTCAACAGACCTCGAATTGGGTGCAATTCGCGCTCGCCACGCCCGTGGTGCTGTGGGCCGGCTGGCCGTTCTTCGTGCGTGGCTGGCGGTCGGTCGTCACGCGCAATCTGAACATGTTCACGCTCATCGCGATGGGCACCGGCATCGCTTGGGGCTACAGCATCGCGGCAACCTTCGCGCCAGGGCTCTTCCCATCCGCATTGCGCATGCATGATGGCGCGGTGCCCGTCTATTTCGAGGCGGCGGCGGTGATCACCGTGCTGGTGCTGCTCGGCCAGGTGCTGGAGTTGCGCGCCCGTGAACGGACCTCCGGCGCCATCCGCGCGCTGCTGGATCTGGCGCCCAAGACCGCCCGGCGGATCGACGGCCAGGGCCATGAAACCGACATTCCGCTGGACCAGATCGCCGTGGGCGACCGGCTTCGCGTGCGGCCGGGCGAGAAAATTCCGCTCGACGGCGTGGTGGTCGAAGGCCACGCGCTGGTGGATGAGTCCCTTGTCACCGGCGAGCCGATGCCGGTCGCCAAGACGGCGGGCGCCAAGGTGATCGGTGGCACGCTCAACAAGAACGGGGCGCTGATTATAGAGACGGAGAAGGTCGGCCACGACACGCTCCTCGCCCGTATCGTGCAGATGGTGGCGATGGCGCAGCGCAGCCGCGCGCCGATCCAACGGCTAGCCGACCGGGTCGCCGGCTGGTTCGTGCCGCTGGTTATCGCGGTAGCGGTCGTGGCTTTTGCGGCCTGGGCGAGCTGGGGGCCGGAGCCGCGTATGACCTACGGGCTGGTCGCGGCGGTCTCGGTGCTGATCATCGCTTGCCCTTGCGCGCTGGGCCTGGCCACGCCGATGTCGATCATGGTTGGCGTTGGCCGGGGCGCGGGCGAAGGCGTGTTGATCCGCGACGCGGCGGCGCTGGAACAGATGGAGACGATCGACACGCTGATCGTCGACAAGACCGGCACGTTGACGGCCGGCAAGCCAAGGGTGACCGCCGTCACCCCCGCGTCCGGCGTCACAGAAGCCGACGTGCTGCGCATCGCCGCCAGCCTGGAGCGGAGCAGCGAACATCCGCTGGCTGAGGCCATCGTCGCGGCGGCCGCCGAGAAGGGCGCGGCGCTTTCCCCCGCCGAAGCGTTCGAGGCCCCCACCGGCAAGGGCGTCAAGGGTCGCGTGGACGGCAAGCCGGTGCTGATCGGCAGCAAGGCGTTCCTGGCGGGCGAAGGCATCGCCACCGACACGCTCGACGCCGCCGCCGACGCATCGCGCCGGGAGGGCGCCACGGCGGTCTATGTCGCGGCAGACGGCGCGTTGGTGGGCGTCATCGCCATCGCCGACCCGGTAAAGGCTAGCACGCCCGAGGCGCTGGCGGCGTTGCGCAAGGCCGGCATTCGCATCGTCATGGTGACGGGCGATAACCGCGTCACGGCCGAGGCGGTGGGCCGGACGCTGGGCATCGCCGATATCCGCGCCGAGATGCTGCCTGAGGACAAGGCGCGCATCGTCGCCGAATTGCGGGCCAAGGGCGCCGTGGTGGCGGTCGCGGGCGACGGCATCAACGATGCGCCCGCGCTGGCGGCCGCCGATGTCGGGATCGCGATGGGCACCGGCACCGATGTAGCGATGGAGAGCGCCGGCATCACGCTGGTGCGCGGCGACCTGATGGGCATTGTCGGCGCGCGGCTGCTATCGGAAAAGACCATGCGCAACATCCGCCAGAACCTGCTGTTCGCGTTTGTTTACAACGCGGCCGGCGTGCCTGTCGCGGCGGGCATTCTTTACCCCGCATTCGGCGTGTTGCTCTCGCCGGTCATCGCGGCGGCAGCCATGTCGCTGTCGTCGGTGAGCGTGGTGGCGAACGCCTTGCGGCTGCGTGCGGCAACCTTGCGCCCGGACGGTTGATCGTCGCGGATCGATACAGCGCAGGAGCCCGCCGGATGGAAAATCCTGGTGGGCTCCTGGTGTTTTCAGGCGGTGGCCGGTTGCATTGTTTCAAAGTGGCGCGATTGAAATTCGCCTGGCCCCGGAGCGCGATCAAGAAAAGTGGGCACCGGTTTTCCTGCAAAATCGCGCGACCAACAAAGAATCTAGAGCGGCCACGGAGCTGTGGCGTTTCCACCGGAAGTAATCCCGCTCTAGAAAATATCCTTATCAGCCAGCCTGCTTGCGCGAGCTGCCGCGCAAAATACCACTGCGATTTACCACTCCTTATTGGTTAAATTTACGCTAATAACACGCTAAAATTGCATGCATTTCGTTTGCTTTCTATTATCTGGAGACCTCCTGATGGGAACTCCGAAACATGCAAAGAAATCATCCCCTGCCAGCCAATGCCGTCGACGCGAACTGCACGCTTGCCGGCGATACGGTCGCCTCGGATGCTCCCATCGATCAGGCTCCGGCAGGCATCGCCATCGAGCAGCCGCTTGACGCCGCCACGTATCTCGCCGGCGGCGACGACATTGCTCAATCCAAGTTCTGCGGCTGCGTGGTGCTCGATGACGGTGAGCAGCACATCATTGCCACCGCCGCAATCGGCGGCAATGGCGACACAGGCGATGCTTCAACCGTTGACATCACGATCAACGGCTCCAGCGCCTATTTCGCCGATGGCCCGCGCTTCCATCTTGTGCTGGACACCATGGAACTGGCTGGGCCTTGGAGCCATCCGGGCAAAGACCCGCATGCGGACCCGATCTTCGGCCAGGCGCATGGCGCGGCCGCACATGGGGCTGCGTCCCATGGCGATGGGAACCACGCGCCGACCGGCATCGAGCCTTGCCATCTGAGCGTCGATGAGAACTCGGCCGGCGGGACGGTTGTCGGCCAGCTCACCACCATCGACGCCGATGCCAGCGACAGCCATGTCTATGAGATCGTCGGCGGCAATCCGCTGTTCGAGATCGACGGCGACGTGATCCGCGTGAGGGAAGGCGCCCAGCTCGATTTCGAGACTACGGACAACTACGACCTGACGGTGCGCTCCACCGACGCGCATGGCCTGAGCGTCACCGACACGGTGCATATCAACATCGGCGACGTGAACGAGGCGCCCGTCGCCACCCAGATCAGCGATCAGACGGCCGCCGCCGGCTCGCATGTCACACTAGAGACCGCCTCGCATTTCTCCGATGTCGATCATTGCGATAGGCTGACATACAGTATCAGCGGCCCGGAATGGCTGACGATCGATGCGCATACCGGGGTGATCAGCGGCGAGGTTCCCGCATCGCTCACCGTGCAGGACATTGCCATAACCGATGGAAGCGCGGCGCTGCCAAGCACGGGCGTGCTGCATTTGCAGACCGATTTCCTCTATTCCTATGCCGGTTATAATAATTCCGTCGGTTATTATGTGGCCGACGCGAACGGCAATCCGATCGGCGGCGCAATCATCGAGAGCAACGCGCATCAAACCGGCGCGCACGACACCGTCATCGATCTCAGCCAATATCAGGGCGGAGCCACACTCGGCTTCTTCCTCGTGGAGAACGGCGCGTATAATTTCGCCTCGCTGACCGATGGCACGCCGGTGACCTTCGCCGAAGTCGACGGCGTGTGGAAGGGCTATGCCGACGGTATCCTGCTCGACAAGGCGGATGGCACGGTGGTGTTCTCCGACCAGACGCTGAATGCGGACGGGTACGATCACGTCCAAAGCGTCGACACGGCGCAGATCGGCTGGGAAGATCTCTGGAGCGGCGGCGACAAGGACTTCAACGATGTCGGCATGAATGCCAAGTTGCAACTCATCCAGCTTACGCCGACCGATGACGACCAGACCGTTACCGTGACGGCGACCGACAAAGGCGGCCTGACGGCGGAAAGCAGCTTCCATCTTGACCTGACCACCGCGAATGCCACCTTCGATGGCCACCAGACCGGCGACGCCGCCGCCAACCTGCTGATCGGCAACGGCCATTCCAATATCCTCTTCGGCGGCGCGGGCGACGACACCCTGATCGGCGGCGACGGCCACGACTATCTGCTTGGCGGCACGGGCAACGACACGCTGCATGGCGGCCTCGGCAGCGATATTCTGATCGGCGGCGAGGGTTCGGACCGCTTCGTGTTCACCGATCTGCACAATCTCGACACCGTCGATGGCGGCAATGGTGGGAACTGGATGGATGTCATCGACCTGAGCGGCTTGCCGACGCAAGCGAGCCATGACTGGACGCTGGTCCTGACGCAGGGCTCCATCATCTCGCAGACGGACCACGACATCACTTTGAGCACCGACGCGGCGGGCGCCATTCACGTCGGCGGGGAAGCCCACATCGCCTTCCACGGCATCGAGAGCATTCACGCCTGACGATTTGACGGCTTTGATCTGGCTGGTCGCCTGCGGCTGCCCTCGGGCAGCCGCTTTTTTTTGCCCCCGGAGCGCGATCAGGAAAGGTGGGCACCGGTTTTCCTTTAGAGCGGCGGACCTTTGATT
>Ga0307513_10009948_pt1 | contig 11993 bp, 7 predicted proteins | sample 15_EM_MG_FD_202174 | JGI IMG/M metagenome (GOLD analysis project Ga0307513, IMG submission 202174) | Populus trichocarpa ectomycorrhiza microbial communities from riparian zone in the Pacific Northwest, United States - 15_EM | ecosystem: Host-associated > Plants > Roots > Unclassified | place... | reverse complement strand
TCGAGTACTGTAATTCCGTCCCGCGTCTCCAATCCGCCCTCACCCGTGCAGGCGCGGTGCCGCTCGACGTGTGCATCAGCGATTTTTCTTACGTTTACCCAGAGAGCGAGGACGACCGCACGCGCAAAGCGTTGGTCGAGGAGTGTCGTAAGATGGGGGTGGACAATTGGCGATCATTGGAGATTTTGTTGGATGGGAGCGTGGATGGGCTTCTGCACGGGCGATTTGCGAGCCTTGAGGAGTTGTCGATATGCGGATCCCAAAACTCTGTGCTTCTTCACCTGCTGGTCGATGCACCCCGGCTGAGGACAATCGCGCTCCTCTATGTCCGCCTGCGACCGTGGGCTGTCCTACCATTCTGGTCGAAGATACGCTCTTTTACATTCGTCAAGATCACCTCCTTCGACAACGACGAGCTTGACGCGTTTATAACCATCCTCGAGTCTTCCCAGTCACTTGAGTCTCTGCACCTCAAGTTGAAGGATATTTCCCAATCACAGTGGACGCCCCTCGATTCTCGCAGGCCTATCGTACTCCCGCAATTACGAATGCTCACGTATTATGGGGACTGGGCCATTCCTATCGTCGCACCTAACCTCACCCAACTGGCAATCAAAAATGTCCGACTACCCGAATTACTACAAACGAAACATTTGGACGGAGCGTCGTTTATCGAAATGCCACACTTGATTCAATTATCCCTCACGTGCACCATTCTCTCCGACTTGGCGATCCTCCGTGCGCTACGGCTCAAAGACCTCACTTTACGCAAGATGATGGAGCCACATACGGACGAGGGGCTCGCAAGTGTTTGGACGCATGAGACCGGAGAGAAATCCGGTAACGGGAGCGGCCTCTTCCCGGCGCTGTCAATCCTCCGCCTCGAAAACTTTACTGCATCCTTCACAGTCCTCCGTAGCGCTCTCGAATGTCTCTCTCCGCAACTTCACCAACTGCACTTCAAAAATTGCTCGCTCCCTCGGACGTTCTTCCGTGTCTTCTGTGGTGGTTCGCCTCGACGCCCCTCTTTCTCCATCTCCGCGTCCTCTGCCCAGACGTCCCCCTCCCCGCCACCATTATCGCCACCGAGACAGACGAGGTACCTGTGCCCCAGTTTGGAGAGGATGTCCATCGTCGTACATTCGATGGCGATGGCGGATAAGGATGTGATACACCGTGCGCTGCTGGACCTTGTGCATATACGGAAGATCGCAGGACTGAATTTGGATAGTCTGATGGTCGATTGGGATGATCGCGAGAGGTGGGAAGAATTGGTTCACCATGAATTGTCAAATTCCTTTATGGCATGAATATTCATGAGGACATCGGACAGCAACTGTCCAATCGTGCTTGAATCACACTACGGCGACCTAATACTAGTATGGGTTTGGTTAAGTGCGAATCTGTTGAGCATGCGCCCAGACGAAATATGCCCTGTCGACTTGAAGTGCCTGGAGATCGTGAGTTGGGATGTGGGCCTAGCATCAATAAATTTAACATACGGATAAAGGCGTCGCGGTGCAGGAATGCCTATGGCAAAGAGGGTTTTTGTGTCAAGCAAGGAGTAGAACTCCGGTCTTTGTGTATCTAGCAGCAGTACTAGCTACTGGACTGATAATGGGCGATTATAATCATCAACTCAACAGGCTTCAACCCCACCGCGCTCCGCACCTGCAGTTCAGGACGCCCTGGCACCACCAAGTTTAGTGGCACTTGGATGCCGTTGGTCAGCTAAATCCTCCAAAGGTGTGGAAATTTGGGGGATCTATACATTGATGTCACGATATGGCTGTCGCTGTTCCTTGGAACGAGTTTTAGGAGAGATCCGCATACCCAATGGAGGCTAGAGCATCTCGGAACATGAGTCAAATATGGTTGGGTCCAACTCAATATCATAAATTCATCTGACCAGGCGGGCATACAGCTGATACAAGGACGTATACATGGAATTTCAAATACCGACAAATGTGGTGACGAGACAGACAACATTACCTTCCTTCCAATCACCGAATTGCACTAGCAACCAATGCCGCCCGTACGTGACATTGTCCAGTGGCTAGTACTTTGTGCCCAGTAACCATGTCATATCGTCTTGCCGAAGGCATCATCCTTGAAATGGCTACTAAAAAAGTTTCCATAATCGAGACCTGGGAGAGGCTTCGCACCGCTCAATTCGCGTTCCGATATGTTTAACTGCTTCTCACCCCTTCATTGGGCCGTCTACAATTAGTACGTCTCTAATGAAGAAAGTCTCTGGTACTACAGAGGGAGAGTTTGTCAATATTATGGAGAAGGGCCAATCGATGCGGTGAGGGTGGTGGTCTGAGCCTGCCAATGTCTTTCCCAGTCCGATCTAGCCAGTTCTTGATACACAGATGCCCACGAAGTGGGCGCGTAATAGGAAAAAACTACAATGTGAGTCTAAAGAGGCATTAATTCGACCTCCCAGCTAGTCGGAGGCCAGCATGAGGCTGGCGAGTGACGCGCTAAGACGTCAGTCTGATCGTGCGATGGTCAAGGAGAGCCTGTCAGTGAGACATCCCTACCGGTCAGTCTCAGTGCGTACAAAATATCGTTGGACTCACACAATGTGTCCTCAACTCCAACATTCTCAACATGAAGAGCGAGCTCAAACTGCTTAGCTCCCCAGCGAAAACACTGCTGTGGTTAAGATGCGAAACCAATTCATTTGAGAGGCGTGCCCCCCTCACCCCAGCGGCTGCCAAAAAGCTCATCGAGGCAGGTTTGGACTTGACAGTTGAGGAAGACCCAAAAAGGATATTCGATATAGAAGAGTACAAAAAGTGCGCGTTTCCATCGGCTTCGTCTTGATGATGATGACAGCAAAATTTAACCTCCGTCCCGCAGGGTCGGCTGCGAAATCAAACCGTACAAATCATGGCCCAACGCACCGCCCTCAGCAATCATTCTCGGGCTCAAGGAGCTCCCCGCGTCCCTCGATCTCGTACACACCCACCTTTTCCTTGCGCACTGTTACAAGGGCCAAGCGGGCTGGGAAGACAAACTCTCACAGTTCTCCCGTGGCGGGGGTACACTGTACGATCTCGAGCATCTTAAAGGAGAGGACGGACGGAGCGTGGCATCGTTTGGGTTCCATGCCGGATTCGTAGGCGCCGCCATTGGGCTGCTGGCCTTTGCTGCGAGGAAGGAAGGTGAAGGTGAAGGATCCGGTGAGGGTGGGAAGCTCGGAGGGTTGAATGTGTACAACCTTGATGAAGAATTAGTCACGGACGTGAGGCACAAATTGCTCGAGAGCGGTAAAAAGCTTGAAGATCTCAAATTGCTCGTCTTGGGTGCACTTGGAGGGTGCGGAAGTGGCGCTTTGGAGCTCCTTCTGAAGATTGGTTTGGCCGAGTGAGTCTTTTTTCTTTTTTTTTTTGGCTTTGCACGTTTCGCCGGGTCGCCGGAAATTAACGCCAATTCGATTCGATGTATAGGAGCAACATTCTCAAGTTGGACAAGGCAGAGACCTTGAATAGCGGACTGTCCTCCAAACTCCTGGGCGTTGACATTCTCCTCAACTGCATCTACCTCTCCGATCCCATTTCACCTTTCCTTTCGTTCCCAATACTGGAGGAAGCAGGTCACACGAGGCGGCTTACGGTCGTTGTAGACGTCAGCTGTGATAATCTCAGCGACTTGAACCCGCTCCCAATATACAAGCTCAATACGACGTTTGAAACTCCCACCCTTGAAGTAACTGTGCCGTGAGTGATCGGATCTCCTATCTTCCGATTACGCGTGTTCGACAGACTTGCTAACTGAGCTATGTGCAGAGCCGGGACGAAGAGGCTCGATCTGGTTTCAATCGACCACTTGCCCGCTCTTCTCCCCTTGCAGGCATCCGAAGGGTTTAGCAGTGACCTCTTACCCACGCTGCTGACGCTTCCTAGGCGACACGAAGAGAGTGTCTGGACTAACGCCGAGACGTTGTTTGAGAGAAAGCTTCGAGAAGCAGGGCTTGTTTAAAATGTGTGCCGTCCGGTAGTACAAGCATGTATTATGTACTAGTCTCCTGTCTGTGCGTTATGACCAAGACAGAATCCAAAACCAACGCTCGTCCTGGGGTCCTGAGAGTCATGGAGCATCTTGGGCGAGTAGTAAAGTCGGTTGGCCAGGTGAAGGTAATAAACACCCCACATTATACGGACCCAATAAGGGGTGCCGGGGGTGCACAATGCGGCACTTGCTGCAACCGCCAGATAGCTCTGATGAAATACCTCTCACACGAACCGGAGGATAGTAGGTTGATCCATTGAACCGTTGATCTGTTGGTGGGAACGGAAATAGGGCGAGGGCGGATCAAGGTTTGTCAGTCTGAGGTTATTGGTCGGGACCGCTCGTCGCGGAAAGAAGGTGATGTGTTGGAGGGGCGTAGGGAGAATGGCGGTTGGGTGATTGTGAAGGGGAAAGGGAAAGGGAAAGGGAAAGGGAAAGGGGTGAGGGACATCAGGGAGCCCCCGAACTGCGGGAAACCCGTGTGCTAAAAGGACCGAAAAAAGACCGATGAGACCGGATGGGAAAGCCACCCAGCCTCGGGCAGGCTGAACCTTTCTAGTTGGGTTTCCAGCGGCGTGTGCACCGCCTTGTTTCTCGGTACCGACTCGGCGCTTTATTTATTCTCGCGTGCAGATGCTTTATACTCGCGTGCATGAAGGATGGGTCCCTGGTAACGTTACGGTCTCGTGTTTGGCGTTGTGGTCGTCAATCAGAGTCTGTCACTAGAACCCTGAAGAAGGTATGCTCATCACGAATCAGCTTGACAGCAGAATCTAGACCTGCAGGGCGGGCCCACTCGTCTACGGGAATGAGTGTCAGATCGGACGTCGAAAGTCTGGAGTATACAGATGAAGACCAGAAGACCAGAAGGGTAAAGTGCTCCGGGCTGAGACCCGATTGGGCTAAGTGAGGAAAAGAGGGAGCGCGCAAGGGCTAGACGATGAGATTTTAAAGAGCATTTAAGTGATTGTCCAAAGGAGCCGCAGAGTCAACTAGGGCTCGACAGTGGGGAAAGAGGGTACTGGATGACGGTCGATGGCTGTGACGATGGCAAACAGGGGTCATGTGCCAAGCCAGGGATCTGACACAGGCGTGGGTTGGTCGAGCACAGAAACCCTTGCTTTCTTTGCTTTCTATTCACGCTTACAATTGCTCAAAGTACGCATCTCTACGCCCGCAATTACACAACAGGAGGTCCAAACTTGGCCCCCGCCATCACCTCCGATTTCGCACGCGCCGTGCATTCTGCATCTCCACCAGCCCAGCTTGACTCGTTCTCGTCACTGGACGCTGTCTATCTCGTCGCGAGCCTTGCCGGAACCCAGACTGCGGTCTCCGTCATACCCCTCGCTCCCGTCAATCTTCTACCGCAGTTGAGGTGTACTGTGTATATCCTGCGTGCTTCACCGCGCGTATAGACTCGTATTCCTGGACTTTACTCCCTTCAGACGACCCCCTAGCGCTCTTTCCGGTTCCTAGTCCCCCTTGGGCTCGTCACTCGTCACTCGGCATCTGGCGCGTCTCTCCTTATTTGCTGAGATACGAAACGCTCATACCTACCGTTCTACAGAACCCCGTTATCTGCCGCCGTCGGGCGTCGCCCACTTGTACACCCGCGTTTCAAGACCAAAATCGATCCGGAGGCCCGAGGCTTCTTCTCAAAACAATTAAAGCTATGCAAGCCCGTCCGCGGCCTTCGTTAGACACAAACGTGTCGCAGTATGCATCCCATGCTTTGCATCCGCACGCGGTCGACTCTGCCTCGTCGTCATCTACGGCCCCATGCGATTCTGCGGCGTCTGCTTTGTTAGACCCTTTTGCCTCTTTCTGTGAGGAGTCCTCCCGAACGGCCGGCTCCCGAACGGCCGGCTTCCCCGGTTCAATTGAGCAAGCATCTCCGACCTCGGCACATGAGCGAAGCCGCTCACACTCGGTCGCTTCGCATGGAAGTACCATCTCCAAAAACGGCGTCCTTTACCAAGAATACTATATCGCAAAGTACGATTACGAGCCAGAAAGTTCCAACTATCTCCCCTTTTCTGCGGGTCAGCTGATCAAAATCATTCGCAAACACCCATCGGGCTGGTGGGACGGCGAGCTTGCCGGCCGCCGAGCTTGGTTTCCTAGCAATTACCTCTACAGCGACTCGTCTCGACTCGTCAGAGTGCGTTCAAATTCGTTGGAATCAGTACGTCCCTTCCTTCGATCTGACCCTGCGTCCCCAATGCTTCCCATTTCCGAACCTCTCAATGTTCGAGGAAACATCCAAATCTATGCCTAATTGTTCTCGCCATTCTTCGCTCTGTCCCGCCCATTCAACCAGATTGCTGGTACTCACCTTCCTCTCCTAGACCCAAACGAGTGTACACTCGCATTCCAACCACTCACATGCAAGAAGCGACTCGAATACCTCCGACGAAGAGGATTGGATGAGCGTCTCCTTCAAGGACTTTTTGACACTCCAACCGATGCGACAGCCACGGGACGTTCCCGCAGACTTGCCGTACATGGCCGTGATCGACCGGGCACTTTCCATGGTCGAAGTAGCCGCCTTGAAGAAATCGCTGGACCATCTTGCCCCCTTTACCGCCTGCGTCATTGGTATTATTCGAGCGGTCCTTTCGTCGGCCCAGTGTCTATCCCGCGATGCACCCAATCTCCAGCGATCCCCTGAGCTCCAGAAGGCGCGCAAGGCCGTTCTGGGTGAGCTCGCGCGGCTGGTGGGTCAGACGAAAAAGGTTGGGGGCGAAGTGGAGGGCGAGGTCGAGCTGACGCACGAAGAGTACCAAGAGGAGCTGGAGAAGACGATGAAAATTTCGATGACGTTGTTTAACAACGTGCAGCTGTTCGTCGTCATGTGTCTCGATCGGTCGATACACATCCAAGAGGCGCCCCGCAAATCTGGTCTACTCGACGCAGTAGAGGAGCCAGACGCAGAGGTACATACTGGGCAGCCCGTACAGCGAAATGGGTCTCTCAAGCGCTCTCCCGGTGTTGGACTACGGAGTACCTCCCTCGCCGCGCTGCGAGGGGCGAAGAGCGTTGGCGATTTGCGCGGTGGGCAGGTAGGCGCTGCACGGAATTCAGTCGCCGATCCTATCAAGGCAGCACGACGCACTCGAGTCATCCGTGGGCGGGGTGCGAGGTCGCAGTCACAATCGACTACTCTTGGATCTATTTCTGCGTTTCGTGCGGAGGAGTCGTCATCCAGTCTTTCGTCCTTGGAGAGCTCGCCCTTGACTTCCGAGGTTATCGCTTTTCCCTGTGGAGCCTGCAAGTCTCCCATGGTACTCGCCGCCTTACGTACCGTGCTGGACAGCTTGCTCGGGGTTACGGCTGCGTTTATTGGCCACGCCCAGCTGCACTCTAGGACTTCACATCCTGCGTCTAAAGGCACGCTCATTGCGCTCACCCGGCAACTGGTCGATCTTATTCGGAAACTCCTCACCATCGTCGAAGCGGTTGTACAGCATGAAGTCATCGCAATGGAGAAACAGCGCGAGGTGCTTCTGCTAAGCCAGTCCAAGGATACATTGTACACCTCTACCAATATCGCTGTGGATGGTGTGCGTGAGTTGACGAACCAGCCCGCTACTCCATCCGAGACGGAGGACCAGGAGCGTGCAGCTGTCGTAGCGGCGGTCACGGATGCTTTAAAGCTTTGTGCCGAGTGTGGAAATGCTGTACGGTTGTGTCTGAGTAGGAAGATGGGTGAGCCAACGCTTGTCATTTGGATCCCGCGTCTGCCAGATAGTCCTGAGCCGACGCCGACGAGCACGACAGAACCAGGACTCACGAACGTGATCATGGGCTCCAAGGAGGATGCCACTACACCCAAGGGAGAGATGGTATCAAGGCAACGAGCAAAGACGATTGATGGGCAAAAGATGCAATTTATTCGTGATGAGGAGGGACTTACCTCGTCTGAGGAGGAGAAAAGTGGCGTGGTTACGGAGGAGCACATGGGTGAAGCGGTGGACCAGACGCTGCAACATACTGCACAAGACCAAGATACATTTGTGACCGCGGAGTCGACCTCTGGTCGACCCCGTGGTGATTCTGAAAGCTCCACCAGTACCGACGCAACCAATTTGTTCGAGGATGGGAAGAATCACCGCAGTCGTACCAGCTCCGCGCGTACATCTGCCGAACCAAAGGCCTCGGATGTTAGTGAGGTCGATCGACTGGATGAGGTGGAAGTAGTGCTGTCCACTATGGCTAGCTGGAATGATTTCGACGAACAAGAGTCAATACCACCCACACCGCTTACACCCAGTCTCGACGAGAAGCAGCAGATCCCGACGCCTCGCAAGCACGAAGAACGACGGCCGTCGGTACAGCACTATTTCCAGAGGGGCGATCTGATCCTTGACCCCGAAGGGAATATCCTTGCTGCGACTGTCGGGGCCCTCATTGAACGACTTACGCACCCCGATGAACGACCCGATTTCCAACTTATGACGTACTTCCTCCTCACGTTCCGCGTGTTCGCCACCTCTATTCAACTCGCCGACGCACTCATTGAGCGGTGGGCGCATGTTTGCCCACCAGAGGAGAGCCGATCAGCCAACTTCAACCCCCGCGTGTGGGAGATCCAGGCACTTTCGATTCGTGCACGCGTCGTCAACTTTGTCACAGAGTGGACGAAGATTCATTGGTATCCGCCCACGGATATGGCCGCCCTGCCCAAGCTCCTCGATTTCATGCAGGGAGAGACCTCCGATGCAGCACGAAGGCTAGTGGGCCTTTTGCACAAAGTCAATGTGCCGTTGTCTGGTCGGCAAGGACCGACCGTAGAGCTGACGAAGAACAAGGCGGACCGTATGAATATGCTCTCTGCCTTCGTTCAGCACATGGACCCCTCTGCTCCTCTCTCACCTACTGCCGTTACGACCGAGATGCCCCGCCCCTCCATAGCCAAGTCCTTGCTCAACAACCTCCGTGCCAAGACGTTCCTCCCTATTCATCCGCTCGATTTTGACCCGGTAGAGATGGCACGTCAATTGACAATTATGGAGAATCGGCTGTACAGCGAGATCCCGATGCAGGAGGTGATTGAAAAAGTCGATGGGCGGTCGGTGCCCCACGTCAAGGCTGTTAGCGACCTTTCCAATGCTATCACTGGGTGGATTACAAGCCATGTGCTCAAGGACGGCTTGGACGTCAAGAAGCGCGCTGCGATGATCAAATTTTTCCTTAAGGTATACAAGGTGCGTTGATACGTATATAGACTACGATGGAGATACTGATGGATTGCACGTGTAGGAGTGCATACGCATGCACAACCATGCTACACCGGTGGCCATTCTTGGTGCTCTGGATTCAACGCCGATCCGACGATTGACCCAGATCTGGGCGGTGCGTAAATTAACCTGTTCATCACAAAATTACAGCTGAAGGGTACGCCGTAGGTCTTGACACCTAAGTATCAGGATATCCGCAAAGAAATGCAGGGCATGCTCAATCGCGACAACAACTTCTCGACGTATCGACGATTGTTAAACAGCGCCAAGCCCCCTGCTGTGCCATTCCTCGGTCAGTGGATCATCTCGGGGTGGGTGTTTCTCTGACTGGTTTTATAGGTCGATACCTGGGAGATGTCCACTTCGCCCTCGAAGTCGCTCCCCACCGTCCGTCCTTGACCAACCCCTCTGTTATGTTCATCAATTGGAAGCGCTACAGTCAACTGGGAAAGATCCTTGGAGGCGAGTCTTCCAGCGTCAGGGACCCCGCTGGCTATTGACATGAAGCAACAGATGTCTGCCGGTTCCAACAGCCGTTTAACCTCAAAGAGATTCCCGAGGTGCAAGAATATCTTGCATGGACATTTGAGCTCTCCGGAGCACCACAAGATGCCGACGAAATGCAACGCCTAAGGTACTGCTTCCTCTTTCTTTATTGTCCCCCGACTCACATGTATCGCTCAGCCTTCTTATCCAACCGCGCAATGACCCACGACAAAATACACGAGCCCCCGACATCCTTAGCTTTGCCAGGGACCTCAAGGTTACCCGAACTTCAAGCGCAATCGAGCAAGTGTAACCAGTGATCGATTCGATGAGCGATCATTTCAAGGATCCAGTTCAAACCCGTTATTCGAGCATTCAAACCTCGTTCGTTCTCGCCTGTACCGTGCAAGTCCGTCGTAGATACCCTTCGCATTACTTAACGGGTCGTGCACGCCTCCAGATTGGTCCATCCATCGTAGAGCTAGGTGCACGGCCCCTTGGCTGTAGTATGTCATGTTGGACTTGGCTTCTTCGAGTTTACTAGATACCTCTTCACTTCTGTCGGCATCTCCTCAATTTCCGGATTTCCACGTATTTTCGCATTCCGTGTTGTGATTTGTTCACTGTTCATATCTCACAGTATATTCCATCTTGTGTTGTCTGGACTTTTACGACTTGTATCAATAGCCGAGATAGGAACATTTCTTTTGGATGCTCAGTCGCACGGAGCGCCGGCTGGCAGAGGCCAGCGACAAGGAAGCGCCGGGTGCACTACAAAAGGGCCGGGCTAAGCCAAGGTTCATATCCCTCCAGCTAACCTGTCTCCTTCGACATCCATGGTTACTCGCAAGACGGCTTCAATCATCGCTGGCGCTGTCATTGGTGTTCCGTTTCTCGCACTCTCGATTCTTCCCTATGCACGACGGCCAACTCCCAAACCCAATCGTCCTCCCCCACCTCTTCCCGCAGGAGTAGAACGTGTCTTCACTCCGCAAGGATTGGAGTTGTACATTGCTCGACCGATCCCTTCCAAGGCGAACCAGAAGAAAGCCCCGATTTTTCTGCAACATGGCGGCTTTGGCACGGCGAGCGTTTGGAACGAATGGCTTGTATACTTTGCATCCAAAGGACGCACGGTGTACGCTCTCAGCCTCAGCGGTCCGTTTTTTTTTACGTCGCTCGAGCCTCCGATTCACTCCCAAGACGACTTGACTGACCAGTTCTCCCTGATTGTCTCTTGTTTATAGGTCATGGAGAATCGCCCAGGCCCACGAATTTCGTCTTTTGGGGGCTCAAACAATTCGGCGCCGAGCTGAAAGCGAGCGTCGACTACGTCCAGACGCTTGACCCCGCCGCACCTCCACCAGTCATCGTCGGACATTCTGCTGGTGGTGGCTTGTCCCAGTGGACAATCCAAAACGCCGATATTCGCGTCTCCGGTCTTATCTGTATTGGCGCGATTCCCCCCTATGGCATGTTACGGGTATACAAGAACTGGTTTACCACCGATGTAGGTGCGGTCCCCCGCCTGCTCTGGCACGGTGGGGACATGAAGTCGCCCTTATCCACTCCCGCACTCGTCCGGCGCGTCTTCTTCAGTCCGCAATTACCACAGGGGAGACTGAACGAGTTTTGCGAATACAATTTGAACCACGAGGAGAGCGCATATTGGCCGACGCAGATGATGGGTCGGTTTGTGCAGCCGCTGGTTGTGAGATCGAAGATACCCGATGGGAGGGTCTTTTGGGTTGCTGCGGAGCACGATGTACTCGTAGATCCAGTGATCACAAAAGATGCAGCAGCTGAGTACGGTGTGGATATGGCCATTGTGACAGGTGCCGGTTAGTTGCCCCTCTCTCTCTCTCTCGTCCCCCATTTAGTTTTTTTTCGCTCTCTGACCCTGTTGGAGTAGGCCATCATATGCAGAATGACGTCCAGTGGAAGGACGCGGCGGATATAGTCCTGGCGAAGATCGAAAGCTGGGGTCTATGAGGTCTGGTTCGCGCAAACTGTTAAGAGCTATATAATCAATCCATCTCTCCACTCATCGGGCTTCGAACTTTTCTCTTTGTAGCATCGCGACCTGTTGGAATTAAAGTTACCCCGCTTACAGATGTTGAACTCCTACCGCATCAACCTGGAAATGGTCGACTGAAAGGGTCAAGGAAATGCGATTGATTCCGACGCCATCCAATTCTGACATTATATATCAGAGAGAACGAGATGTCCGGACTTCATGAGAAT
>Ga0307513_10009947_pt1 | contig 11993 bp, 15 predicted proteins | sample 15_EM_MG_FD_202174 | JGI IMG/M metagenome (GOLD analysis project Ga0307513, IMG submission 202174) | Populus trichocarpa ectomycorrhiza microbial communities from riparian zone in the Pacific Northwest, United States - 15_EM | ecosystem: Host-associated > Plants > Roots > Unclassified | place... | reverse complement strand
ACGCCTCTTGTGTTAAACCCCCAGATTTGGGGTTCAGTTTAGTTGTGAATCAAGCACCATTTGCCTTTACGGCCGTATCGACGAATTCGTTGACCTCGAACCGCGCAACCCTTCTTCCAACCAGCAGAGCCCGTTCTGCGACGCGTGGCTTGTACTACCCTATCGACAAACCCTCGCGCATCCGAATACTCTCTGGGGAAGATATCCCACACTCTGAGATCGTCTACCCCTCTATTGTTCTTGACCTATTCGCCGAAATCAACCTGGCAATTGAGCAATGGAAGCCTATTTTATGAACTACCTATTCCGTTGAATCTTCTCGATTTGTACTCGACTTCGCTATGGCCTCCTCTTTCTTATCTTCTTGTCCAAAACCCTTGGTTTGTAATCAATATGCAACTATGAATGCGAATGGCTTGTGAAAAGAACCATGGCTATGATATGAAAGTGGATGCAGTGATGGCGGTGTTGGTCTTCGAAGATGTTTCTTCTTCAAGCCTGGTCAACTCCCTTTCGTATTATTTTTATTCTCGAATATTCTTACATTCTTCTCTCGATTGTGGAAAGTCGCAACGTTGGCAAGGATGGTGCCATGACTCATCACTGAAATACCTCAACGGTTTATCTAGGTCTTACAGGGAGGAAATAGAAAATAAAACTAGATAGGATTATTGCTCAAGCCGGATAAGAGGGGTGCCTTAATACCACCAAGACTCAAATAAATTATTAATTGGATCCCACTCGGAACTTTTAGTAAGGCTTTCGGATATCGGGCCTCGGCCCAGTTGTGCCGAGAGAGATGTTGCTGTTCGGCCGAAAGTTATTCCATAACGGAAGATACTCACTTAAAAGGCTGGCTTCAAGTTTATAGCTCTTTCTATCTCCTTCTCCCTCCTCATTGAGTAGTAAAGATGCCAATCGCTGACACTGCACCGCGCACTCTGTATGATAAAATTTGGGATGATCACGTTGTGTGAGTGATAGCCATCGAACTCGTCCCTATTGATATTGATGACCATTCTTTCCTTTTTGAAAGTGATGTCAAGGAGGACGGATTAGCGCTCATTTACATCGACAGGTATGTTCCATTTCTTTCTCCTTGGAATTTCCTGACAGCATTCTCCAGACATCTTGTCCACGAAGTTACAAGTCCACAAGCTTTTGAAGGACTGTGAGCACCACTGTCTGTGTGGTGTCGTAAATCGATCTGATTCCCTCTTTCTCGTAGTCGTAATGCTGGCCGTCCTGTTCGTCGCACAGATTGCACTCTGGCTACCGTAGACCACAACGTGCCGTATGTTTTCTAATGTTGTGCCATGAATTTTCTGCTGATTGTAACTTCAGAACTATTTCTCGCAAAGACTTTAAGTCAGTCGAAACCTTTATCGCAGAACCCGATTCGCGAGCACAATGCGCTGCTTTGGAAGATAACGTGAAGGAGTTTGGATTAACATACTTTGGCATGAAGGACCGCCGTCAAGGTGTGTTATCACCTCATTCCCTTAGCTTTGTTGCTAAGATTCTGCTAGGTATCGTTCATATTATCGGGCCTGAACAAGGATTTACTGTGTGTCGAAATTAATTTCTCTGAACGAACGATGGGTTAACGATCTGCAGCTTCCGGGCATCACATGTGTCTGTGGTGACTCGCATACGTCAAGTATGTCAAGAACGGATTTCAGTTCTTTAACTGGGGCTAATTTATTGTCTTGTAGCACATGGCGCATTTGGATCTCTCGCCTTCGGTATTGGCACCTCAGAGGTCGAACACGTTTTGGCCACTCAAACTCTCTTGCAGAAGAAGGGGAAGAACATGCGCATCACTGTGGACGGCGACCTGCTTGAAGGCGTCACTTCCAAAGACGTCATTCTCCATATCATTGGTGTTATCGGTACTGCTGGGGGCACAGGTTGCGTCATCGAATACGCAGGCTCGGTCTTCCGTGGTTTCAGCATGGAGGCCCGCATGAGCGTCTGCAATATGAGCATTGAGGCTGGAGCCCGGGCTGGCATGATCGCTCCTGATGAAGTTACATTCAACTATCTCCAAGGCCGTCCCTTGGTGCCTAAAGGCGGAGAATGGAACAGGGCGGTGGCTTATTGGAAGACTCTGAAATCGGACGAAGGAGCAAAATTCGATATCGAGGTCAATATCCCTGCCTCGGATATCGTCCCTACAGTCACTTGGGGAACATCACCCCAAGACGTCGTACCCATCACTGGCTGTGTCCCGGACCCTAGTGCCATCTCGGATTCTGTGAAGAGCGCCTCAGCCACACGTTCGTTGACTTACATGGGACTTGAACCCAATACACCCATGGAAGAAGTTAAAATCGACAAAGTCTTCATCGGATCTTGCACTAATAGTCGTATCGAGGATCTCCGTTCTGCCGTCAAAGTTATCATCGCGGCCGGTGTCGATGCAAAGGTTGCCCCCAATGTCCACGCCATGGTTGTTCCTGGTTCAGGCCTTATCAAACAGCACGCAGAAGCTGAGGGGCTGGATGTAATCTTCAAGAGGGCGGGATTCGATTGGCGTGAAGCTGGGTGTTCGATGTGTTTGGGAATGAACCCAGATCAACTTGCACCTGGGGAACGCTGCGCAAGCACGAGCAATCGTAATTTCGAAGGTCGTCAAGGGGCAGGTGGTCGGACTCACCTCCTTAGCCCTGCAATGGCGGTCGCCGCCGCCCTGACAGGTAAATTGACCGACGTCAGAAAATTCACTGGCAGGGTCGCCGATGCAAACACGGCTGCGGCACCAGTATTAAAGACAGTTAGTGCTTTTGACTTTCTGGATGATGCAACTGCATCCCCCGCTCCCGCTCCTCCATCCTCCAACAATTCTGAAGAAACCAGTCCTTCTCTTGCACCACTGACCTCGCCATCTACTGTCGATAAGTTCACCATCGTTAAGGGCATCGCGGCGCCATTGCACATCGAGAACGTTGATACCGACATGATCATCCCAAAACAATTCTTGAAGACCTTGAAGCGGACCGGTCTTGCCAATGCCCTCTTCTACACCCTCCGCAAAGATCCCAAAACAAACAAAGATACTGATTTCATCCTCAATCGTACGCCGTACAACGAGGCCAAGATTCTTGTTTGTACAGGAAACAACTTCGGGTGCGGCAGCTCTCGCGAGCATGCTCCATGGAGTTTGTAAGCTAATTCTTTTAATTTCTCTCTTCCATACTGATTTGCTGAGCAGGAACGACTTCGGAATTCGATGCATCATTGCCCCGAGCTTTGCCGATATCTTCCGCAATAACTCGATGCAAAATGGGATGCTTCCCGTTGCTATCCCTCAAGAGCAATGCAGAAAGCTAGCCGAGGATGCCGAAGCTGGCTTGGACTTGGAAGTTGATCTCGAGAAACAAGAAATTCGAAGGTCAAACGGTGAACCTCCGATTCCGTTTACCACAGACCCCTTCCGCAGACATTGTTTATTGAATGGTCTTGATGACATTGCCTTGACGTTGCAACGAGGAGATGCTATTGGAGAATTCGAGAAGCGGCGGACGGAGATGTGGCCCTGGCTGAACGGCTTTGGTTACAGCGGTAGCAAGATTCCAATCGCACCTGTCAGGAAAACGAAGAAAACAGATTGGTAAAATGGAGCACTGTGGTAGTTATGTTATGGGTGAAGAAAGTAAATGTTTGTACTCATCAAGATGTATTTTGTAGAATAAGTATTTGGGATTATGATTATGATGTTTTGCTTCAGTGGCGCTGCATGGCCACCATGCTTCCAAACTAAATTCGTCGGAGTCAACTTTTCCATAACTACCATTCTTGCTTGTCGTACTCATCATGTCCACACTGGCTACTTCATCACACGCGGAGGCCAATGGGAACCGCACAACCATTGTGCAGCCCCAACAACCTACGTCTGCGCAAATGCGAGCTCAGAAGAAAGTCCCTCCTCCCAAGGCACCTCCCCCCATTCTTGCCAGCGCCGCTCAACAAAAAAAGGTATTGAGAAGATCCAGCAAGCCTATCATAAATTGGTTCCAACGAAAGCTAGCGGGCTCGGGCAAGGGTAAACGGACAGAAAATGTTCCTCTCCGAAACGCAGACCTTGGTGTGGGGCGCAATAACTCAAATTCGGGTCGCCATATGGGCCGTATCACTTCATCGCCTCTCCCGGTTCCAGCTTCTCTCCATTTGAAACAGCAAATAAGGCCAGAGGCCTCGTCCTTAGCAAGGCGGAAAACGCGGTCGATATCCCTTTATGGAGACGAAGAGTTGCGCGACATGAGTCAAGGATACACAGAAGATGATATTTCATTGGACCGTTCCTCTATGAACAGGGATTCGATCTGGTCGCCGGCAAGTGCTTTGGAAGCGGACGATGATGCATCCCTTCGACCCATCCCGCCCAGCGGCCCACCCTCCCCCTCTCCTTCGCGCTCTTCTTCCTCATATCTATCAGATCCCCGCACATTCAGAAGCATGGCGGCGAGTACCAAACCTACGACCTTGCTGAGCATAGATTTAAATGGTAATGGCATGGCCCATATTGCCCAAGCGCCGACTCCTCCACCCACACAGCTAAATCGCTTCGCGCCCCATGTGAGACAATCTTCGTCCTTGAGCAACCCAGGTCTACTGAGTAGCGCCGGCTCTATCACATTTTCGGCTCTCCCACCTGCTCAACCTTCGTCTCGACCAACTTCCTTAAGGAACCCCGGCAGTTTAGGCTCGTTCAGTCCGAACACTTATCAAGCTTCTGTGTACAACGCGGAGCAGGTCTCCTCTGTGCAGGCGCCTCTTCATACCACTCATCACCCGCGAAATAATCCACGTCCTTCCTCTCCTCCATTAGATAATGCCTCTGTTTTAACCCTCGCTTCTTCGGCTTTTGGTATGCCCAATCGTTTAGGCACCCAAAATTATCCTCCCTCCGCCATTGGGGATTCAACTTCACATTATGGCGGGAGCATCACCTTCCCTGATGCGGAGAGTGCAAGCCATTATATTCCTGGAGATGATGACCGACTGGAAGAACGGGACTTTGATGCAAGTGTGAGGGCTTTGAGGCCGCGAAGTTCCAGGAGAGGAAGTTGGGAGAGCGAAGCCAGCAGGTGGAGTGCCAGAGTTCAAGGCACTGGGACAGCTTCTTTGACGAGGGAAAGAAGTTTGTGGACATCCAATAGCGTGCGGACGGGACGGTTCAGCGAGAATGGCGAAGCCTATGATACCGTAGACAACCAAATACAAGACGAAAGCACAAGTGGGGCCCACGACTTTGAGGCAGACGACTCCATCGTGGACATTGGAACTCCCCTGGAAGGCCCGAGCATCACCGTCGAACAACCCAATTCCTCCTTGATTGCCCGCGAAATCGCCCCCGATTCTAAACTTTCTGACGACCATATCTTGATGTTACCTGGCCATGACTCCGGTGGCCCTCCTCGATTGTCCATAGAAACGATCGCGCAACCAATCGTCGTCACCTCATTGAATCCCGAACTCCAGACGACCGATAATGTTACAGAAGTAAACCCGCAAAAATATGATGCAGAGTTACCTCCCGATCTTCATTCATAACATCGTTCTTCTTGCGCCTGTTTACCTGTACGATAGGGTTGTTCTTATGCTTTCCCCTTCAAATGAACTAGTGATAGTATTCGTTCCTATCCTCGTCACGCACGTTTCCTACTGTATATACAATGGTCACCCCTTCATTTCTGTACTTCCGTGGTTATGTACATATTAACCTACACTTACCTGTTACAATCCCAGCATCTGATTATTCATCCTTCCTGGAACCTGTGGCCATGTTTAAACTCTTTTATGTAGGCTTTCGGGAATTCCATGTTTTCAAACTTCTCCCCCATCATCTTGCTAAGAAGCACGACCATAAGTAGTAAGGAGCTACATTCTTTTTTTAGCCTGTACGTGAATAAACGGTTCTTCGTTCACTGTAACCCACTCAGGGTTCATGCTTCTATATCTTCCTGACCTGGGAATATCGGCTGCAGGCCCTATAAAAGGATTATGGGCATGGCTTGGCTTGTCTGCGTTGAACCTAAACCTGCTGTGGAAATCGATGAAATTTTGGTTTAGCTCTACCAATAATAGGCTCCGGCTTGCCATCGTTGCATCTGCTCTCGCGTCGCACTCTCAGGCTCAATGTCCAGATTATGCCAGTTATTCTCAGGTACATTGTCTTCTTCCACCTACAGGTGAACTCTAACGGATAACGGTGCTATAAATCAGACACCTCATGCTCCCCGTTCAATGGGACCGTTGGGATTACCATATATGAGGCCAGTTCCTGCATGTCGCACTTTCAATAGCACTGCGATTGAGGCAACGCTTTCTCTATATCTAACAAATCCCAATCTAAGCAAATTGTTTTCCAGCAAGTAATTACAGATATGAAGTCATTGCTCAAGGATCCGGACCTTGCAAGACTGTTCGAAAATACGTTCCCGAATACGCTGGGTAAGACTCCTATGGATGCTGGGTTCACCCTTTCTCAAGGTCTGTTGGCGTAGACACGACGGTGAAGTATTTCAGCGAAGTAAGAATTCAGCCGCTTTGCACAACTTCAATCCTCATTCTTTTCGAAAAGTCTGAAAACCTCGCCTTCATTATTACCGGGGTTAGCTCACAACTTTCTTTCCTCCTCTGCAGTCATTAATATCTTGTTTTTTTAGGATATAACGTCCGTACACTAGGTTTTTATCATCCGCATCCTCATTGAAGCGTATCAAACGCCAGCGCGCAATGGTTACGAGACACAGCCAACCAGGTGTGTTGATTAAAATTGCACCCTTTTTGTTTAGACGGTTCTCATCGTGCTAAAACTCTTAGTTCATGCATTACCACACCCTGCTCGCAATTGATCCTAAACTTGCTACTCTCGTGAAGGCAGTGATAAATAATGAGGCTCGATATGTGGCCCAGTATCCATACTGTTCGAATCCTTGATGATCACTTTTTCTCTCAGCTCTAACTAATCAAAGCACCTGTTCTGCAGGTGGGGCTTTCCAGCCTCCCCCGGAAAGTGGACTTGCACCTTCTCACAATGCTTGGGCGGACGGCGTGACTGTAAACCCGTAACTCAATTGCTACTAAAGAACGAATCTTGTCTTGACTACTTTTTGAAGGCCGGTGGACAACAGGACAGTTTTTGAATGCAAAGTTAATTATTTCTTGGATTGTCGCTTGATGACGTGCTGACAATAACTTTATATAGTATGAATTAGACTCATTGTGTGGTTTCCTGAAACTTTCAAGATCCTACTACAATGCCACGAAAGATGCCTCCTTCATGAATGTCAACTGTACGTTTCATGGATATTGTTTTCGCCTGAGCAAATTTACTGATTGGAAAAATATATAGGGCAAGCGGCGATTGATCAAGTTTTTCGAGTGATTAACGAACAAGCCCAAGGTACCTTCGACGAGAACTTCAACTTCACATCTTATTACAGCTGGAGTGGCGGCCACGGAGCACTATCACCCATGGTCAGCAATCAAGGAAATGGCGAGCCCAAGGCATACACTGGCCTTGTAGGAACGCACCACAGACCCTCAGACGATTTGAGTGTTTTCGGTGCGTTGATTGATGAGTCATAGTAAAATGGTGGAAATTGACGCTGCATTTTGATTCTGTTTTGATTCAGCATTTTTGACCCCCGCCAACGCCATGCTCAGCGTAGAATTAGGCAACCTAGCGGAGATCCTAGATAGTGCTGGGAAACTCCACAACGTCAGCCAACAAGCTAGGGATTGGAGTTCCAGAACCCATAATGCAATTTGGAAAACGACAGTGAGTAAGGCTACAGATGTGGTTGCTCCCGAGTATGAGTAATACGTTGCTTTCAGGTTGTGGACAATATATTCGCGTATGAAACAAACGGTATGGATCATTGAGCTTTTTGAATAATCAACTTCTCACCACTACTCCATTGAAGGCTTTGGTGGTCGCTATGTGATGGACGACGCAAATGTGCCGGTAAGTATGAGGCATTGGTTATGTATGGGCAACACTGACTTTTGTTCTTTTGGCTAGTCGTTAATGTCTTTACCATATCTTGGATTTTTGAGCAAACAAGACCCTACCTACATCGCTACACGGAAACTATTGTTTTCCCGCCAAAACCCATACTATTCGGCTGGTAAGACCTTCAATGGTATAGGGTAAGTTGTTTTTATGATGCGCATTACTGTGGATATTCACCTTTCCAAAGTGGGCCTCACATTGATCCTTGGCACCCATGGTACACCTCGTCTTCTTAATACTGGGCTGCTAAAGTGACCTCCATATTTTAGGCCCATGTCCCATATTTCGGCTATTTTCGGTACAGATAACGACGAGGAAATCTTGGAGTCCTTATATGTTATTGCGAATGTGAGACCTCGTTTGAACCGTTCTTCTTCATTCCTAAATTGAAACGCTCCTGAAGAACACGAATGGACTAGGTCTCATCCATGAGTCTCAATCCATTTATGATCCTACGTCCTACACCCGGAGTTGGTTTGCGTGGGCCAATAGCTACTTTGCGGAAATGATCTTGGATTTGGCTGATAGAAAGCCGGGCCTCATTCTGAAAGAAAACAAGAGCTACAAACCTGGCATACATACTTAATAGTACTGATCAAGCATGATTAGTTATAATACGAACAAACAATCGGTTAACGGATCTGTAAATGTCGGTGTTGGACCTCGGTTAAGTCATTGAACTGAAACGCGTCCAACAATCCCAACTTATGTCACTGGTTTCCAACATTCGTTAACGTTTTCGTTCACTTCTTCTCTCATGTCCTTAACGCCTCGTGAAATTGGTACTCTTATTGTCGTCGTCCTCAGGGCTGTGAGTTCGTGCTACCTGGGCGTCGGCGCCTGCCACTGATCGCAGTCTGGAATAGAACCATCTTCCTAATAAACGACATATTGGAAAACAAGATCCATATTGTCTTGTCACCGTCAACGGCGAGAAGCGCAGAACCAAGGCGATCAAGCGTGGTGGTCAACATCCAGAATGGGATGAAGAAATACGATTTACCCTCTTTGAGGACATAGAAGACGTGTTGGCCCGGACTGCGCACGGTGACGGAACCCCACCCCCACTCCCCCCGAAAGACGACAAAAAGCTTAAGAAAATTAAAGGTGGCAAAACCATGAAACTTGCTTGCTATGCTGATGATCCTCGCGAGCCTGACCTGATTGGAGACGCTGAGGTTGACCTTACAGAGGTTCTGACAAAAGGAGAAACCGACGGTAAGGACCTGCGTCTTACAGCCAACAGTTACTTACTTCCCATTAGAATGGTTTACATTATCCAACAAAGATAAATTTGCGGGCAAGGTCTATTTGGAGTTGACGTTCTGGTCCAATGTTCGTCGGTCCGACCTTTCTGAATTAAGTTACTATATAACATGTTATTGATGTAGGAACCTCCACCTGAAAAGAAAGTGACCCCCAAACCACTCAAGAACAACAAGCAATATGGTGGTCCAGGATCATTCGTGCCCTCTGGAGAGCAGTCTGCTGGAAACCCGCCTTCCAGGATGGCGTCTTCAAGTGTCCTTTACAGTCACTCACGGCAAAATTCTGATATCATACCGTCATCAATCCGAGCGTCGAGTTCTGCAGCCAATTTGGATCTCTATGTTCCACCGTACGAGAGAAATCGGAATACTCAAATGGATAACATAACTCAGGGATTTAGTGAATTTGGGGTGTCTGCGCCGAGACGAAGAGAAAGTTTTCCAGTTGCGTAAAATATGCGATCCTTCTGGCATTTACTAACTGTTTCCCTACAGCCTGTTCCAGGGTCGTACTTGCATCAACCTCAACACGGTGCCATAGGCCAGTCAACTTTGACTACTTATCCCGCTTACGGACATCAACCAACCACATCGGAGGCTGCCTCTATCTATTCATATGATCAACCATTGACACCGAACGGGCAACCATCGTCTCACCTCCAGCATAATTCCGCGGGCCAAATCCATCCATACACATTCACCCAAGGTTATCAGCAACCTCCATATGAAGCGGCCTCGCCGACGTACCAGATATCAGGTCGTGGACCAAGGCATAGTGTTCCTACGTCCTCATCGGGTTTTATGCCAATACAACAACCATCTGGATTTACTTCATTGGCTTCCCATGTTTCTGAGCCATCAGGATTTGCCCCTCCGCCTTCCCACACACCTGCACCAATGGGATACAACTCTCAATTTCATCCTCACCCCCAGGCGATATATCCTCCGCCGCTGTCCAATACCCCAGTTCCAACGAGCAATAGCTCATATCTTCACCACTCAACCTCCCTGTCTTTCCACCCCCAGCAATCGTTTCCAGCTTCGCAATCATATAATTATACAACATATTCCATACCCCAATCAACTTCGGCTCCCCCTCAGCATTTTGCCTCGCCTCCTATACAATCAAACGCACCGCAACCAACTAATTCGGCACCTCCGCAGCTCTATTCAGCCATAACGTCGACTCACGAGATTCAGTCAACTCCAGCTTCGCATGCGAATGGACAAACGTCAAGGCCGTTACCTCAACAACCTCAGGTTGTGTACACACAACAACAGATCCAACAGCAGCAGCAGGCACACCCGATTCCTACCTCGCACTCGTTGCCCTCACAAGGTGGTTTATCACAGAGTGCGAATTCTTACAGTCCAACCCAACCCGCAAATTCCTACCTCTTGACAAATGGATTTTCGCCTATTCCACCTCCACCCCCACCACCTTCATTGCAACACAATACAACCGCACCAGTCGTTCAGACAACTTCGAATCTTCCCGTTCCTCCACCTCCACCTCCACCCCCACCATCTAATATTCAACCTCGCCGTCGAGCGAGTTTGCCACAGCCTCCTATTAGTTATCAACAACCGCTACCCCAGCCCATTTACCAGCAGCTGCCTCCACCCCCGCCTCCGCCACCTCCTATTGAGTATTACGGTCAAAACCCGCTGCCCCCTCCGCCACCACCACATCTCCTTGATACGATGGGCAACGCACACAAGCCCACCATTTATCAGCAAGGCCTTCCTCCGAAACCTCCTGCGCCGGTTGATGAGTACGGCCAATGGACACAACGCGGCAACTCAAATTCACCCAACTTTTAAATATCCGAGGCGTATTGACTTGGTGTAAACTGATCACCCACAATTCATTATTTATTATTTTAACCGCAACAATTTCTCATGAATTGAATACTTTAATCGCTCCGTTTTCCGTTGGACTCCCGTTGTCGTTTAACAGCATATATCTCCTTGTAGAAGCACAACAAATCAACCAAGTATTTAAATATCATCTTTCATACTCATCATTATCATTGTCAGGTATTAGCGTTCCGAGGTTGGACCTCTTTCAAGTGCTTGCTCCCTTGCTGCTTTCCAATTTGCAATTTCTGTTTCAGTGCCTACTAATCCCTTCCGAGCCAAGTCCAGGCGAGCTTCTCGTCGGAGGATGTTTTCTTCTCTCCTTCGGATATTCTCGTGTTCAATCAGTGCGCTCTCTGCCCCAAATACGAGACCGAATATAGTAACTGCAGACCCAGGTTTAGAGCCTGTTTTGGTTGGAGAAATCATGAAAGCGTACATCCAGAAACAATGAACCCTTTGAAAGCAAGTGTTTGGCGCCTATACGAGTATACGAGTGATGGGTAAGGTGATCCACAACAAAGCAGGAAAAGAGGAGCACCTGAAGACCGGCCACATGTGGTGGGCAATGACGGCCAAGCCTACACCTACAGCGGTGGACCTTGCCGCTCCCTACCGTATCAAATGGACATTAAGCATTCAAACTCTTAAGGATGCAAGGAAATACTACAAACTGCTATTGCGGCTTTGGATTGGAGTTCATATGCTTTCTCAACATCTTCACGCTGCCTAGCCCGACTCGACATAAGGAAATTCAAATATCCTCTTTCAAAGGTTGTGTGTGGATAGACAGAGCCGGCAAAATCCGAAGCCGGCTCTGAAGCTTGATGTAGGTTGTACTA
>Ga0307513_10009946_pt1 | contig 11993 bp, 16 predicted proteins | sample 15_EM_MG_FD_202174 | JGI IMG/M metagenome (GOLD analysis project Ga0307513, IMG submission 202174) | Populus trichocarpa ectomycorrhiza microbial communities from riparian zone in the Pacific Northwest, United States - 15_EM | ecosystem: Host-associated > Plants > Roots > Unclassified | place... | reverse complement strand
GGGGGGGATGTTGGCGATCCTCGGTAGCCAGGACCGTGACCTCCCGAGGTAGCGAAGAGCCCGGATCGAGACGCTCAGAAGGTCGCGACGGTCAAGTTGTGGCTGAGACGGCACGTTCGATAGCTGGAGTCCAGTCTTATTGACAAAAAGCCGACTTCTTCGGCAAAGTAAACGTCCGTGGTACGCTATGTCGGTGCGTGATTGAGGATCGGCCATCTTTCCTCTGGCCCAGCCTTCTGCGTTGGTGGCGCATGACGGAGCTGGAGTGCTGGACGCTCTGGATCTATACTTCAACGACCAATCCATAGCGACTTCTGTCACGATTTGAAGCTGTCTGAGCGAACCCGCATCTCGTCGGTACCTCAATTCTTAGGCCATGATCGCCACTTAGCTGGCGATAATCCATGTCAGCTGTCTTCAGTCGCATGGGGATGCGGTGGGGAATGTTGTCGTAGAGCATTTTCTGCGCGTGGTATGTACCAAATGAGATAATGGTGTGCGGTAGGGTGATGCAGAACAATGAAAGGAAAGGTGCAGCAGCGTCGGAGTCAACAGTATCTCCGTTAATCCTTTAATCTAGACGTCAGATGTTGCGAGCGGTCATTGATACGAGGTGTGGAAAATAACCTTGAACACCGCCGCGACGGTTTCAATTTCCTCGCATACCCCAAATGGGAAGACCCCAACCGATAAACTCCCAAGCTTGTATTTGGCCGTGTCACGTCCAGCGCCTTCTTCCATCAAACACTCCATATCACCGACGACATCCCGGACATTGAGGTGAGTCTTCAGAACCGTGAGGTCCAGGCAATGGATGGATATCGACCCGAGGGAGGTGACTGCTGTGTTGTAGGAACTGTGGTGACAAGGTTGTCCAAGCCGTAGGTTCTTCAAGTGAGGCAGTGTAGTGGCAAGATTCTCGATATTGCCATCTGTCATGCGGAAGATACAACTTTCTGCACAGTTACAAGGATAGCTGCGCACGCACAACGTAACCGGATTCTGGAATCTCACAATGCAAGATAAAAATGTTGAATCGACGACGCTGCGAGAAGATGAAACCACGGTAAAGGCTCTGGTTTGTTGAGGCGGAACTTCTCGAATGATGGAAAAATGGATTTTGGAACGGCTCGAGGGGATCTCTGGACAGTGCTCCAGTCGGATAGATTTGGAAGCCATGAGGTAGTAAATGGCGGCCTCCAATATAGGTGCACAAGTGCAAAAGCTTCTCAGTGACAGCCCGCATCAGTAGAGAAAGGAATATACTGTATCATGGAGACCTTCTCTTCCCTGGCCACAGTTACATCAGGATCTTCAAGGGAAGTCAATGAAAATGGGATTATCTGAATGAGAGTTTCCAACTGATCTGACAGAACAGTAGAATCCAGCTCAGGACCAGAGTAGGAGAGGGTGATGCATTTCAGATGGAGAGAAAGAAAAAAGTGGATGCTTTCTACATGTCCCGGTGTAAGTCTGGGATGAAAAGTAACATCTGCAGATTCAGCTTGGGGCTAGTACCTGTGGCATGGAGTCACTGAGTGACTGCCACATGTGGAGCTGCTATCTTTGTCTATATTTGCACTATCCTGTTGATTTGAGGGAGAATCAGAGATCCCAAGATAGCCATTTTACCTCACTGCCTTAGATGGCACATTGTCAGTCATATACAATAAAAAGTGCACTTTGCATTAACAAATACTATTACAGAATGGTATAGCACCACAGATTTCTACAAAGGAAGCATATGACAGAGATCCAGAATTAACACCTCTCCTGTCTCATAACCAGCAATCAGATATTGACCATCCCACTGTGTGGCAGAAGGCTGTGCATATCTACCACATAGCTGGAAAACCACCTTTCCAGTGACTCTATCCTCAATCCCAATTGGATCAGTGGTTGATTTGGTTGCACTACCAATAAAATCCAGATTGGGTCTATCTGAGGGTGTTGGAGATATCTTAATGGGAGTTGAGCCTGGAATCCCAGAGTCCCAGCCCAGGGTTGATGACCCTTCACAGCGAACCATAACTTTTGAACCATCTATCCAGAGGGGGTCAAGGTAATATGGATACCCTGAGTGCATTTGTATCTTGCCTGTATGTTCCCCTGTATGTATAGACCAGGCTTGGATGTCACTGTGATCCACACAAAAAACTCTGGATCCATCTCCTGATATCCTAAGACCCCTGGGTACAAAAAAGGTTTTGCCCACTGTTTGGAGTTCACCTTGCTCAGCATCCCACATACAAATTTCCTCCTGATCCCCCTTGTACCCAATAATGATCAATCTGTCACCCAGGAGTTGGATGTCTCCTACACCAATATCTTTGGCTTGAGTTTCAAAGGATTCCTTGCAGAAGCCAGTCAAGATGCTCCAGGTCCTCACCACCCCTGCTGAATCAACTGAGAAAGCCAACCCATCCTTTGCTTGGAGACTGACAGCCCTGATTGGGGCTGAGTGAGGCACAACTGGGTTTGCTGATGAGGCACCAATCTCCCAGAACTTGATTGATTCATCCTCAGATGCTGAGGTGAGGGTGAAGGAAGAGGAGAATACAAGGGAGGTGATTTCATCTGTGTGCCCAACAAGAGTCTTGATAAGGTGAGGGTCTGGGCCAGTAGTGTCCCAAAGGTAGATAGTATGACCAGCAGCACAAGCAATGAACCTCCCATCAGGAGAGAAACAGCAATGGTAGGGTTTAGCATTTGTTAGGTGGAACTCTGCCACAGTTTCACCAGAATCAGTGTTCCAGATGGTAACTGCTAACCCATTGCATGAGGCAAACTGAGTACCATCTGGAGAGAATGCAACATGGGAGCCAGGAATTGAGGGACCAATCTGACAACCATCTATGCCCCATTTCTGCACAGTACAATCCCAGGATGCAGACAGGAGGAGTTGAGGGTTTGTGGGGGAGAAGCTGACAGTTTTAACTTTGTCAGTGTATCCCTTTATGACCTGATGCTCCCCTGTCTCAATGTTCCACAAACAAATTGTTTCATCTGCAGATCCTGAAGCAATTGTGGTATTGTCAACTGAGATAGAGACAGAGAGGACTATCTTGGTATGGCCACAGAATGTTTTGACAACTCCACCAGTCTGGACATCCCAGAGCTTGATGGTATTATCACCACTCCCAGATACAAGGAATGTACCATCTAATGAGAAGGCAAGGGAGTAAACATATTCATCATGCCCAGAGAAAACAGCAGTCTGGCTGCCTGTTAAGACATCAAAGATGGTGATGTCTTTGCCTGGACAACCAGTGGCAATGGTATTATTCCAGTAAGCAAGGGTTGTTGTATGGTCATCATTGCATAACACTGTTCGGGTACATGTTCCCCATCCAACTGATCCCACCACTGTCTTGACATCTGCAGTATAGTAGTACTCATGGAGCCAAGATGAGGAAGGGCAGAGTGTGAGGGGAGAGCCATATATTTGGGAAGGAGAGTTGCAGATTATATCAAAGTTTTCCAGGATGAAATGCTTGCTATCACTTGTCCATTTGTCAGGAACTCCTGCCTGAAGGAATATAAGTACAGATTTCAGTTGGAACTCCATGCATAACTCACCAAAACACACCATTGCTGGATATCATTGAGAGCATAAATACCAATGTCAAGCTTTCCCATGAGGATTAGGACCTCAACCCAGGATAGAAAACCAGTTGCAAAGAACTGAACAATTGCCTTGTATACTTCCTCATTACTGCTGCTGCTGGAAACCTTTGCAAGATGCTTTGTCCAGAAGTAGCATGCATATTCAAGGGCATCCCCAATACAGGTAGTCCTTTGGGTGGGAAGATCACCAATCTCCCTAAGATCACTATGGTTGTCCAAGCCACATATATTCCTCTTTAACTTTTCTTTCATTACATGAAGGCATGAGAGTAGGAGTTCTTTGTGGTAGGTTGAGGGGTCTATGAAGAACCGGTGGTCAGTGCACCGTCCTGGATCCATGAGGAAGTCAGGAAATGATTTGTGGAAGATGTGGACTGGATCTTCATTGCTTTCTGGGACAAGGAGGAGGGAATGGAGGGTGCGTAGAGAGCTGGATATTCCATCTGAATCACCATAGTCCATGAGGTCTGAGAGGGTTTTTATGGGGAGTGGGCGGAAGACAAGGAGCACTGCCCCTACCACAGATTTGAAATGGGAGTAGAGCTGATGGTCATGGGAATCCACATCATGGAAGGCTTGTCCTAGGACATGGGTATACAGGAGGTCAATGCCTGCCTTTCCCTCATAGGAAGTGTCTTGTGGGAGTGAAATGACAAGGGCAAGCCTCTTATTGGGTGGGTGGTGACGTGATGCAATGAACTTGACAACTGTTGAAGCGTAGATGAAAAACCCAGCCGCCTTTTTGCAGAGAATATCAATGTTGTGTGGTCCTGGCCAATCCTCTGTGAGACTGCAGTCACTTCGGTTTTTTGCAATATCAATAAACCGAGCTTTTAAGAAGAGCTTGATATCATTGTCCACCAAAGAGGGTTCAACCTCATGGAGCCTGAGCACATCCGTGTGAGGTCGAAGTGACTCCAAACGAAATCCAGAACGGATACGGGGTTCGGGTCTACCAGTTATGAAGAATTTGACCAACGGGATATCATCCACGTAACGGGAGAGGACGGACAGGAGCGCGGATGCGGGCTCCTCGTCTTGACACTCGTCGAGGGCATCAACGATGATAAGTGTCGGAGCTTGTACTGCTTGGAACGGACCAACGATGAGTTTCTCCATCTGTGAACAGAGTGATTCCCTCCCGACATCAGGGTTCTCCGCCAAGATCGGAAGCAACTCCTGTCGGAAGCGTGGATACCGGTGAGCGAGCTGGAAAGCAAGGGTAGGGAAGATGGATCGAAGGTTGCTCTTGTCGTCGGAGTCTCGCGAACAGAAGAAACTGGCCCCGAGCTTCCCATCCGCAAAACACATCTCCGCGAAAGTTTGGGCGATCGTTGACTTCCCCGTTCCGGCAAGACCGTTAAGCCAAAACACTCGTTTGTCTTGCTCATCCCTTGACCACTGTTCGAGCTGGAGTAGGACTTCTCTTCTGGTCCCCTTCATGCACCCCCGTCTGTCTCCGCAGAGGTATCCGGCATCGGCGACGTGATACATGCGGTCGAGAAGAACCAGGTCTGCCCGATCCTGTTGGCCGGTCACTATGCGTGGGTAGATAGTTGGGGTGAAGAACTCACGATTAGCTGGCGACCATTGCTGTAGATGTGTTGTTGTAGGGAAGTCTGAGACAGGTGTTAGATAGGGCGAGAGCGAGTCCTTTGGGAGTCCAAACCTGATATTCCATCACAGCCTCGTGAATATCGTCCACCAGATCGTTGAGCTTCTGTGCATTCTCGGTGTTGTTCAAGAATTGCGCTATATCCTTTTGAGTCGCCATTGGGTCCAGAGCTTTGTGGACATCTTCCAATTTCCTAACAATCCCTGTCCATCAGTCTCAGCTCCCGATCTTGGAGAGGGTGGGCTTACCGTGCCAATTTCCTTCTCCTCGCTTTCTCCTTGAAATCATCCTCAGAAGCTGGTGCGCAGAGTGATTCAACAAGCGCTTCGACCCGGGATCCCAGGGACACTACTGTTTTTCTGTTGACGTTTGTTTGCTGGGAGGACTGTGAGCATGAGACATCAAGCGAATGAAGGTGGGCATACCTCGCAATTGTCGAGGATAGCGCAGAGCCCTGCAGCGACAGACTTGAGCGGGGGGAAGGCATCTGAGGCTCTTTCTACCGTGCGGAGGAATAATTTGGCCGCGGAAACCGCGGTAGATTTCCAGCTCGTCGCGTCTTTGGGTGTGGTGGGATCGCCATGGAGGTGATCAGGAGACGCTAGATTGTCTGCATCACCCGTCAGAGGCAGTAGCTGAAGCAGCGCGGTTCACATACCCTCGGATCCCCCACCCCGCAAGATGGGAGGAGTGGGTGTCCCGCCCCCAACGTCCAATCGAGGAGCAGCTTGGTCACTCTCTTCTTGACAAGACCCACTCTCAGCATCCGCACGTGGATCTAGATGTGGATTGCTCTGGTCGGTTTCCCCTCCGTTGCCGTGATGATCGTTTCCTCCCAGGTCATGTCCCCTTTCCACCGCTGACTGCAACACGGACTCGGGATCGCCCGGCTGCAGAACTGGATTGCCTTGTTCGCCAGTCTTGCTGCCTTCTCCTCCGACCTCGCCTTCCGCCATGACACTAGGCTCTGAACGCAAAGATAAGACAGAGCGGTCGAATCCCTCGCCAGCATCGAGTCCTCTTCTCTCTAACTTGTCTCCGATTTTCGATAGTCCGTGCTTCATCTTCTCCCGGAACTTAGAGAAAGGCTTTCGGAAACTCATGTCGTCGCAAGTGTAGTGTGAACTAGTGTGTGGGAGATGGTGCGATAGGAGGATGGATTGACACGTGGCTTACGTTCCGTCTTTATCTCTACAAGCGCCGGTAGGCCACCTGGGGTATATGTTCGAGATCTCGTTCTCCCTCACCTATAGGCCATAGCCATTCGGTCAGAGACGAGTCAGAAGCGATTTATGAGTCCTCCCGCAACCAACATCAGTTTGGATGGGAGCCCACTCACGAGGAGACTTGGCATCCCGGGAGTGTGCTGTTGCTGTAGCGAAGCAAACCCGCATGATTAGGCAGTAAAGTAAGGGTTGTTAGTGTTGCGAACGCATCCCAAAACTTTGTATAATTTTAAGCCATCGTAACCTCATCGTACTGTGCATCGTGATTGGTATCCAGATGGGACCACTTGGACTGATAGCGAGTTAGTGCGTTCCTCTTTGGTCGCCCCTCAACCTCAACTGTAAGACTGCCACAGTTCGATGCGCGCTCGCCATCCCAGGACACCGACTACTTCTAACCCATTCATCCACACGCAGAGTACGAAAGGGCGAATCACACGGAAGTGGCCAGCCAAAAGAACAAAGGGTGACGAGACGATGGTTGAGTGATATGCAATTATGTTATTCGACTTGGACATGCGCTGGATCCGGTTCGTTCAAAAGTCGTATCCCTATGGTTGCCAACGGCCCCGTCCCTCTCCAGCTAGACTTCTGGTGACTCCACTTCATGGATTCCTCACGCCCGTCCAGGAGCCCAGGAAAACCAACGCGCCCGTCGGAAGTCTCTATACGGGCCTGCAGGACCCGTGAACGTGTTAGCCGAAGGGTTCTCAGGAGCCGCCTGGCTCTCAACGGCTACGGGAGGCGCCAGCGATCGTTACGGCGCATGGATATGTTGGGAGTCGTGAGGGGAAGTCCCTATTGGTCTGTCGGAACTATACTTCGGCGACAGCGAAGTGCACAACCCGTCCCTGCGCGGATGTTCTAGACTCCTCTGTATCACGGAGCTCTCGAGGGAACCCAGAAGGCAACACAGGCCGATGCCGTACCTTGCGACCCGGTTCACGAAGATCCAGAACTCCTTTACGACCAAGCTACGAGCCGCCGGAAGATCTGCGAAAAACCAACCCTAGTTGAACGTAGGGGCAGAGTTAGCGGTAAGTGACGCGTTCCGTGCAAGGAAAGGTTACTTCTAACTCAACCGCTGTCTCAAGAGGGTTTTGGAGGGAATGGAATGGGAGGTAACATACCGCCGCGGTGGGTCCCACTGTGACCCTCATAGAAAGTCCAAACGATTGAAGAAGTAGGTCTGTGTGCACTGGTTAGAATTCAGCGAGGTGGAACCCCCTCAGATATCGAAGCAAGACGGGTAGTCGGCCTGCTCTCCTCACGCAGGTATCATCGATAGTGATAGCATCCAGGGCGATATCCAGGAGGGGCCTATCGTGGAGGGTCCCTAACAATAAAAGTATCGATGAACCCGAGCCTCTCCAAGCGGGTACTAGAGACGAGGACCATGCGCCGATCGATTCCGCTGTGCCCCATTGACAAATTCACAGGATAAACTCCGTAACCTGTTCCTGTACGGGGTCTGATCTCTTGACGTCTCCTAATGCGCCACATCTCGTGGGATGAGCATCTTGGGGGTCCAGATTCTTGATCTCTCCAAAAAAACTCAGGAGTTGGTCCGGAGTCTTCAGCAGTTTCCTTGTTACCAACGCCCGGGCCCAGAGTTCTGAAGCTTCGAAAGCGACCTCCCTCCACCAACGACAAAGATGAGCGGCCAGTGATAAAGTTTCGGAGTGAATGGGTCCCGCCGGATACTGGTGTCAATTTTCTTGGGAACGCCGAATCAACGAGATACCAGAAAGCCCGACGAAGCAGTTCTGGGGGAAGTTGATTCCATGGAAGTGGAAAGTTTCTGCGAGCGTGATCCGGCTTCCGGGGCAAAACCGGACGAAGGTAAATGTGAGAGGGCATGCCTGGTCTCGATTGAGGCAAATATTGGCGAGGTACAAACGTGTCCTAGTATGGCCCGTCCATGTTGAGAATCGTCAACAAATATGGGGCCCAACAGATTATTAGTACCCGTGCAGCAGATCCTCGAAGGTCACAACCTACACCGAAGCTCACTCCCAAGTCCGAGGAGAACGTGACGCTCTTAGTTTCTAGTGGGTCTACAGCCCGTTGGAGAGGCTGCACGCCCGCTGACGTTGTGGCCTACGGACTGCTCGCGACCGGTCGGAATCACAAGGGCCAGCGTTTCCCGGTACGCCCGACCAACCCAAAAGACGGATTCTTCTCACATCATCACCGTCGTCGTCGTCGCCATCGTCATCACGCATCTTAGGCGACTTCACGGACAGTAAGCCGGACTATCACACCGGATACTCTAGGATTCGGGCAGACCTCTTTCTTCGACCGCGATCACACGAAATACGACTCTATTGCCTCACCAAGAGTGACAAGTCTGATACCATCATGGTCGCCACACCGGCAGCTCGTGGAAAGTCCTATGTGCTGGTGATCGGGGCGCTTCGCAGGCAAGGGTTTGTAACCAAGTATAACGCATTGCAATTCTCCTTGGGGGCGCTCAGGGCCGGGCCCCTCAAACAAAGAATCGCGGAGTTACATTCAGCCACCGAGCTCCCCACGATTCGCTGATACATTTGACAGGATAATCCCACACTCTTTTATCCCCAATCTTCCATGCTTCCGATCCCGCCTCTCGGAGGCGTATTGCTCGCAGTCGCCGTTTCGTTGCTTCTTGTGCGAAAAAGACGACGGAATGCTAGGTACCCCCCAGGACCGAAAGGGTATCCTGTGATTGGTAATGTACTTGACATTCCTCAAGATGACCCGCTGTGGAAAGCTGTGATGCCGATGGCGGAGAAGTATAGTAGGTGGTTTTCTATTGAACCATGTGTTTGTGGGCTGATATCGGAGTTTGCAGATTCTGACGTGCTTTACCTGAACTTGCTGGGTGCCGACCACATCGTGTTGAATTCCAGCGGAGCAATCTCGGACTTGCTCGACAAACGCTCTGCGATCTATTCAGGCAGAGTACGTGGTTTCTGGACCCATCGTTCTTCACTATTGTGACCCAGTTGAACTGTAGCCACACATTCCAATGATAGAGTTGTGAGCCTTGATCGCTCGCATCGCAACCTCGTTCTCACAGGCTTGCCGGAAGGATGGACGCGTACTCGTGGGGCCTCGTACCCACAGACTACGGTGACCGATGGAAGTCTAGTCGTCGGCTGCTACACGAGTTCTTGAACATAAGAGCGACTGAGAGCTACGACGACCAACAGTATTATCACGCACGCGACTTCGTCCTGCGCTTATCCGAATCCCCAGAAGGCTTATGGGACCACCTGAAATTGTGAGTTATCGCCCCCGGAGGTCCTCCTCTCCTATCGCTCATATGAGCCTCAGCTCGAGCGGCGCGTTGATCATGTCCCTGACCTATGGATTTGACGTCAAGTCACACGATGACCCATTTTTAGCCGCAGCAGAGAGGGCACTAGCCATCCTCGAGGAGGCAACCGTTCCGGGTGCCTTCCTTGTCAACACGTTTCCGATTCGTAAGCGTCTGAGCAAAAACGTGGTTTCTCCTGCTGAGCGTGGTTTGCAGTGAGATACATCCCATCGTGGTTTCCTGGAGCCACGTTCAAACGTTTTGCACGAGCCGCACGGAAGGACCTTGAGATTGCCGTCGACGGTCCACTGGATTATGTCAGGGAAAGTTTGAAGGTGCGTCTGCATGACCACCTCCACGGCTTCCACTAACCTTCTCCCAGTCCGGCAGCGCAAGGAACGCTTCGATAGCGTCCACTTGCCTAGACCGCGTCAGCGACTTGAATAACCAGGGGTTTACTGAAGAAAACCTCCGTATGATCACTTCTTCTCTGTATATCGGTAAGAGCCCCAGATTTCGCGTAAAGCATAAACCTAACGTCGGCAAAATCTCTACAGCTGGGGTTGACACGGTGAAGACTTTGGTTCAAGCCAAACCTTGATCTGGCTGACTAGGTTTCCGCCGGTTGTAGACCCTGGCCATCTTACAAGTCTTTTTTATGCTGATGGCAGTTCACCCCGAAATTCAAAAGAAAGCACAAAAGGAAATCGACAAACTGTTGGGAGGAGACCGCCTACCCACACTTTCCGACAAGGACGACCTCCCTTACATTTCCGCCCTGATCAAAGAAATCTATAGATGGCACGCGCCGCTACCTATCAGCATCCCCAAGTTGTTGAAGGAGGACGACACCTACAAAGGGTATCTCCTACCCAAAGGCGCGATAGTTATGGAGAACATCTGGGCGGTCTTCCACGATCCATCGGTATACCCAGAACCACACATATTCAACCCCGAACGATTCTTGAAAGATGGGAAGCTTGACGGGTCAGTGAGAGATCCCGAAGATCGGGGTTTTGGCTCCTCTCGCAGGATCTGTCCTGGAAGATACTTCGCGGGTCGCACCATCTTTTTGCGGATTGTAACCATCCTCGTTACGTTCAATGTTGAACCTGGTGTGAATGATAAGGGCGAAACGGAATCGGAAGTCAAGTTCAACGAAGGAATTGTTCGGTGAGGGCCCTTCTGTACCATGTATGAGGCACCTTCTGACGGCCGATTTAGCCATCCTATACTTTTTAAATGTTTGATAAAACCGCGTTCTGAGGCGGCTCTTAAGCTGGTTAAGGATGCCCACGCTGTTTGGCCTCATTGATGGTTGCACGTTCTCCCATGTGTTGGGCTAGGTTGGAATTAAATCTGTACTTGTGATAGTCTATGCAATGGATCCCCTTTTTTAAGTTGTTGCGGATGAAACAAACCGAACTGGACGGCTGCAGGGGGGAGAAAGAAAGAAAAAAGGAAAACAATTGCATTAAGAGGGAATCGAACCCCCGGCGGGTCGACGCTGCGCGCCGCTTGGTGGCAACGACCCAGGTTACCACTACCCCATTAATGCGTTGGCATCTATCCCTCTTTATCACCCAAAGGTAGCACCGGCCTGGGAAAGAAAGTTACGCTTTCACTGATCCCCGGCTCGGTTTCTGACGTCTTGGATTTCCACCACCTTCTTTGGAGATAACATGCCAGCCCCTCCTCCGCCCTCACCAAAGCACATCCTCAGAAGTCACAGGGACCAAATCGCTTCGTTATACGTGTCTGATGATAACGAAAGACTTTACTCGGGTGATATCACCGGCTTAGTTGTCTTGACCTCGACGCGAACGTTACGAGCGCTCGTCTCGTGGAAAGCCCATGCAAACGCCATCCTCGCCGTGAGGGAATGGGAAGGCATTGACCGATATATCATTTCGTAAGTCGTAAGACGGATTCAAAGCCCGCAGATCGTTCATCTCCTCTCCGATAGACATGGTAGAGATAACAAGCTTCACGTTTGGAAGAAGATCAAGGATACGTCCTTAACCGTAGAGGCCTTAGGAGGCTCTGCAGCTTCTCCACAAGGAATCCCAGTCCCAGAGCTCATGTATTCTTTGGATGTCAACGCCCTGAACTTTTGTCCTTTCTCCATGCTGGGGGTCAATTACAATTACAACACCGGTCGGGATGAGGAACTCCTCGTCGCCGTACCGAACCTCGTAGAATCATGTTGGGTACGTCACGCGCG
>Ga0307513_10009945_pt1 | contig 11994 bp, 14 predicted proteins | sample 15_EM_MG_FD_202174 | JGI IMG/M metagenome (GOLD analysis project Ga0307513, IMG submission 202174) | Populus trichocarpa ectomycorrhiza microbial communities from riparian zone in the Pacific Northwest, United States - 15_EM | ecosystem: Host-associated > Plants > Roots > Unclassified | place... | reverse complement strand
ATTACGTTAGAGGCGAGCTCCGGAGGGGAAAGGGATCTACAATACATCAAGAATCTGCTTAGGCGTCATTTTGAGCATGCGTGAGCCCGTCTTCTGTAGTTCGACGGTCGTGAGTGGCAGGGGTTTCCTAGAGGAGTAGTAAGCATGGCTGATGGCATTTCGGTAAGTCAGACGTACCATTTCTTGACGTTCTTGTTCGTGACCTTGGTCACCCTTGCCTCAGGCCGCTCCAAGACCATCTCGTATAGCATGTACGCAACGTCATAGTCAAATAGGTTACCCCGTTTCCAGCTGAATACATTCACCTTCTCTTCTTCGTCCTCCCCAGCCCGGGAGAGCGCGAGGTATATATACCAAAACGGCTCGGACACGAAGGACTGCACTTGTTCGTATCGGGCGACGACGAATCCCAAGGTGGGGAACTGGCATGGACCATACGACACAACCTTTCTCTCGAAGAGCTGTACGAATCGGGCTTGGAGCGCGAGAGTCTGCATGCGTGTAAATGCGGCACCTATGCGCAAATCAAGAGCCTGGCGCGCGTCTACAGCGTTAGCTTGTCGCATATCGAGTGGCACAGGGTTCTGTGCTGCATAGTGTATCTGCCTAGTAAGCAAGGACGCGTCGACTGCTCAGCTGGGGTTCCGCCAGGAAGGAAGGAGCTCACTGTGGTATGATAGCGCTGAACCTGGCCCGCTCAACAGGAATACGTGCATTGAACTTTCTACACACGGTGACAATCTCGCTGCCGATATGTTCGCCCTCGCGGTCGCAGTCTGTCCAGATCATGAGCTTGTGCGCGTTGCGGGCTTGCGTCTGGAGGTTCCGGACGAAATCCTTCGATCTCCCTGGGTAGTCAACCACAGTTGGCGCATCAAACAGCTGGAATGGGTCGCATGCGTGCCACGACTTGAACTCGGCCGTAAAGTCGAGCTCTGTGAGATGGCCGGCGACATAGGTGACGATAAATGTTGCACGTGTTTTCGGATAGTCGAATCTGTAGTTTTTTATTGTTGGTACATGAGAATTGATCTACGGATTCCCGCCCAGAAAATGAGCGTCTACGGGCAAGGCGGGACGCGTTCGGAGCTGCTGACCGTGTCGTATTCGCCACCAGAGAGAATTTGTGTGATAGACCTTGCGATAGACGACTTTTCTGCCACACACAGCACAATCATCCCAACCTACAGGTCCAATGCTTCAAGCTGCTTCAAGCTGGTGAGCAGCAAGTCGCACAAAGCACACATTTCTAAGGTGGCCACTCCTATGATGAAACACCATGATGGTATACTTGAGTATTCACAACCAACAATTATTTTGTAACTCTTACTCTCCCACCCCCATTACTTTGTTCATTCCCCCAAATGGCTGGCCTCGTAACCCAGATGCTCAATGTCACATACAAGCTCGAAAACTGGTGTGTCTTTGGTTTCTCCGACGCATTTTCTGGGTGCCAATGCGTGAGGACAGCCCCACATTGTGCCACCCACCTCCTGCTCTGGCGTCCTAATGTTGCTCCAGGGAGAACGCAGACCACGCGGGTGAACCATTCAACGTCGCGATCATTGGTGCAGGCAACGTCAACTTTGGTATGCCCTCTTTCATTCGTTCCTTGAGTGTTTTTCACCTCGCCTATAGGCTCAGGTGAAGGCCCATGGAACCATAGCCGACGTCTAGAAGAGTACGCATACCAGTTATCATCTCCACTGAGCCGATTCCCTCATCTCCGAACAGGAAGCTCGGCCCACGAATGCGTCTCGTCGCGTTGGTTGATCCCATGGTCGAGCGGTCCGTTGCGGTACTCGCAAAGAAGCGGGCAGCAGCGTGGCTTGAATCCGCATATAGGGATACCGTGATCTATAAGACTGTGGCAGAATACGCAGCTGCAGTTGCGACTGCCCCTGAGAAGAAGCCACGGTACGCTCATCCTCTTCTCATGGTCATTAAGACCAGCAATTTGACGCTGTTTTTGACGGCTGGAAGGTTGATTGTCGTCGGCTGCCCGCCTTACTTTCGCGGTTCTGATCAGCCGGGCAAGGATCTCGAGATCCAGCTTACCTATCTCTTCCCTGGAGTTGGGCTGTTTATTGAGAAGCCTATCACCACCGCCGCCGTAGACAGCGCCTTCCGCGCCGCCAAGGTCCTCAAGGCAAATAGGGTACCCATTTCTGTTGGGTACGTTACTCTGAATCGCCATGTAACCGAGTGGAATTGATGGAAGTGGGACAGTTATATGCTTCGGTATCTCAAGGCATGCCAATTGATGAAGAAGATCATCAAAGAGAATAACTTGACCGTTGTGGCTACAATCGCCCGTTATGCTTGCGCGTATCAGGCGGTTGCGAAGCACGAGTGGTGGGACAAGGCAATCTGGTTGGCCAAAATACCACTTTGATTCTATGAGGTCCATTTAATTGAAGGATCTAATTTGTCAGGGGTGGTCCAATCATCGAACAAGCCACTCACTTCTGCGACTTATCCCGTTACTTTGGCGGTGATGTCGACCTCTCCACTCTTCACGCTAGCACTTTGGAATGGGATGAGCCCGCCGGCGCACTCGCCAAAGTTCCTGTGGACGAATCGAAGATCTTGCCTGAGAACCGTATTCCACGTGTCACCTCTGCCAATTGGTAAGTCCAGCACACCCAGGGGTACAGTACCAGATACTCAAAGAGACCACAGGAAATATACGAACGGCGGTGTGGGCATCCTGACGCATTTAGCCGTGCTGCAGGACACAAACTATTCCTGCGAGCTCGAAGTCTACTGTGATGGGTACCTGCTTAAGTCAGTACCTCATATCCTCGGACCTTCACCTCAGCTCCGACTGATAGTGCTCTTAGGTTGTTCGACCCCTACAACGGCCCTATGTTACATGTCCGCCGCCCAGGTAACGACGACGTGGAAGAGTACAGGTTCCTGGACGACGACCCGTTCCTTACAGAGATATCAGAGTTTGTGGATGTGGTCGAGGATGTAAAGCCAGTGGAGAATTTACTTAGCACATTTGAAGGTACGTACGAATACGCCGCTTCATTACTTCAAGGTCATAATGATACCGACACTTCACCTTCCTGCTATTAGATGCGTGCAAGACGTACGAACTCACGTGGGCGATTCGCAAGGCCGGCGAAGAGACGCATGCAAAACGTACATCGAAGTAGGGTTTGACTGGATAGCCCCTCTTTGTTCATTAATTCGGGTTGTAATGGGATCGAGCCATTTGGTGCAAATATCCATCGTACAGGCTCTAGTACAGGCTGTCATGTCTCCATGGAGAAGTGAGAATAAGCGAGAGAGGAGACGGGAGAGAAGGTGCACCCCAGTGTAAAGCACTTTCCGCATCTTTGTACTCCCGGTTCGGGTATTGGAGCGGTTTCCATGGGTTCGCTTATGTCTGACTTGCCAGAATGTGGCCATGAACCGTAGATGCCACAGAGGTACTACTTTCACTGGCACTGGCACCACCTTAAATAAAGTGTGATGTTACAAATGACGCCTCGGGAACTCGACGGGCTGGCCAAATTGTAGGTCATAGCCAGTAACTGTGGACGTATATGGCATAGTTATCTCATCAAGGGTGCTCCGATCACGTACCCAGACGGTATACGAGCGCTTACCTCACTTCGTACACGCTGAACTTGCCGTTGAACCCGTAGTGCCTGGTCCCATCACATTGGGATTTATCTGGCGGTACCACGACATTGGAATCCGCCACTTTGCGGTAGAGGTGATTTCTGTCCAGAGCTTTTGAGCGTGGGTCGCATATGGGTAAGCCCCACCGATGTAGAACAGCTGACCACCAGCCGGCGCGCCATCAGAGATGGTCGAGTAAAAGCTCTAAGGTGGAGGTTGTTTCAATCTGATGAACTCGTGAGGACATGCCGAAGGGAGCCCATGAGGTTGTCTAGCGGGACTGCGGTGGTGTAACAGTCGTCGTCGTAGAGGTCTGAGTAACTTCACTTGAAGACGTCTGGAATGAGAGCCAATTTCTTACAGAGTCATACAATACATCAGTATATTCACTCATAAGAGACGGAGACATACGTCTACTAAGCGTAGAGTTCCTCGTCGGTTGGTTTCCAATTCTTGGCTGTATCCCACCATGGGCCCAACTTGGTACCCAACCACTCCTTCGCACTGTTATCTGTAGGCACATTCTTCGTCTTGAAGTTGCGGAACGCTTGCTCTGAAATGGCGCCCTTCCAGATCAGGTCGCACCTATTGCCAGCCAACCCAGCGTTCTTCCCATCGCCGGCTTCTGGGGCGGGGCGCTCCGCTTTATCATCCTCTTCATCCGAGCCTGGAGCCGCGCTTTGAGTCCAATCGATACGGTGCTCAAGGAGCCGAGTGTAGTGCTTCATTCCCTTCGTACCGCCTTCTGCGTAGACAAGCGCAAAATTGGGATGAATCAAACAAAGGCCGGTGAGGTCGTCTTGTTGCGCGTTTTTCGTAATCTTGAAGCGATGAGACGGGTCTGATAAATTGGAAATTCTGTACGGTGTTGGGTCAGGCGGATTAAAAGACTGTCTTGAGGTAAACGTACCGCCAGAGACCACCTGTCAAACCCTTCTTTTCGTCCAGGACTCTCTTCTCTTCGATCTTTTGCCGCCTTTGTTCGTCTGTGAGTTTACGCTCTTCGTTCATCTTGATATGAGCATTCTTCCGAAGCTGGGCATCCCGACGAACACGGGCTTCGACTTTGGTGGGATCCGCTACGGCATCGCTTGTCAGGACCCGCATCATGTTAGCCAAGCGGACTTTAGGTGGGTCTGGAGGAATAAGGCCCATTCGTATCCGGTCTCGATGGTCTTCAAGCTCTGCGGCTCGACGCTGCTTTCGCAATTTCTTCTGCTCCTTTGTTGTGAGCTTGAGGGGCTTTGCAGCCGGCTTATCCTTTTCGCCAGGCGGTGGCAGGGGGATCGGGTGGAGCACATACATAGTAATGGGCGAATCGTCATTGCGAATATTGAGGGATGACGGACCTAGAGCAACATCCTCGTAGGTCTTGTTGGGCAGGAGTGAAAAGTCCCACCATTCAACCTCAGGCGGAGGTTCGCGCTGTCTTTGGTAGTCAGCCTGATAAGAAATTCGCGAGATGAGGCACATACCCTGACGTTTTTCTCCAGCACATCAAATTCACTATCTAGACCGGCTTTACGAGCGCTTTCGGCGATTCTCTGTTTCAATTCCTCCAATTGTGCCTACCCAGGACCTCAGTAAACAAAGACTTTTGAGGCCAACGTTGCAACGTACCTCTTGCCTCAATTGGTTGGCTTGTGTTATGTACTTGCCTTTCTGGTTGAATCGAAGGTTACGCCCGACTCGCTCCTTTGGCATTCCTTCAAATCCTTCATGAGCAGCGGGGCCACCACTCGATGTGTAAGGGTTTGCCTTGACAGGCTCGTTTGATACTGGGCCAGGAGCAGACGGAGCGACCCGGGCATTTGCTTTAATTGAAGCGAATTTGGGGAGCATAGGCTTATAACGATCCTTTTTTGAGGTCGGGGCAGCAGCTGGTGCTTGATCTAGTAGAAGTGGATGTGCCATCATTTTTAATCCAGCCCCTTGCGGCACATTAACGTCTGAGACGACTTTCTTCTTTCCTTGACTTGGAGGAGGCTACAAATTCGGTTGTCAGTTGAACGACAGTGAGACTCTAGTCCGGCAACATTTATATCACGTACTATGTAAGGATTGGCGCTCATAGCCGCCTTCGTGGTTGCCTCAGCAACTCTTCGCTTCGCTTCCACGACTCGTCGTGCCAATTCAGCTGGGTCGGGGAGTGCCACACTGAGAGTGGCTGCAGGTTTGGCTGGAAGCGAGACTGGTGGAGGAGCTGATGTCGGTGTCGACTTTACAACGGAGGAGGCACCCCCGGGAGCTTTCAGACCCATGGCGGCAAATTTGGCCGCGATTTCTGCCCGCTTCTGGGTGAGCAACTCCGCTGTTGACTGGTATACTGCATTAGTTGGGTTCGAAGTCTAGTCTGTCCCAAACCAACTCACGGGAGCGTCCGAACTAGAGTCTGTGCGTCAGTGGCACATCAAATGACACCCAAAGGCCTCACCTCTTCATCCTTTTCGCAGCAGAAACTTCGGCATCGTCGTCTATTGGACGTTTGCGATCCATGCCAACGGTGGTAATGGTTCACAAGTTTTCGCTTTGTCCACGCCACGCCCTCCCTTTTGTCCTTGCTCGTGTCTACAGCTTTACGACTTCACTACTTCGGTTACATTATTTCATATAACCACCACTTATACTGCATTTCTTTACACTAAAGAAACCTTGTCATTGGATAATGCGAGGTTAGGACTGGACATTGTGCCTTCAGAATATCGCGACTTTGGAATCCTAAGCTACGACTTGGCATGACCGATTCTCCCGAACAATCGCCAAGCAAGTGGAGATCCTCACCAAGGCCCGAGAATCGTAGAGACAAATGGCCGAGGACGTCATTGAGGAACAGGTGCCCATCAATAGAGTAGAAGCACTCTTGAACGTAGCTCTTGGTGGATACGTATAACACCTTTAGTGGCGGTTTGCAATTGCTGAGGGCACAGGCTTGAAGACGAAAGCATTGCACTCTTTCCAGTGGTAAGCACAGTGAGTGCTACCAGGATTCTTGAATGTGTTGCCCGTTTGTGCATTCTGAGGCGGCATCTGGGAAGCGGCATCTGGGAAGGAGAGTTTCCCTGGAGCCGGTCCGATTTGTGCCCCAGCGCGCGGGTAGCAAGCACGATATGCGTGGCCCAGGAGATTATTGACATAGGGTATATAAGTGTAGGGCATAGGATAACAAGAGTCAGCAGCGAGGCCGTTATATCCGGTAAACGAAATACGCGCGCGAGCGAGGATTTAAACGAGTATATGGGAGTCAAAGTCCCGGGTATATTCTTGAAGAGGACATCACACTGCGAAAACAGTGCTTTTATGCGTTCCGTGTGCCCGCCGCGGGACATGAGTGTGGTTATACTAGAGTTTTCTAACTCTAGACTGTTGTTGGTCAAGTCTATTTATGTACACATACCTAAGCTATAGCGATCCTCTCGTTAGTAAACGGCTACAGGGACACAGGAACGGCGTGGTAGACGAAGCGAATCATTGTGAGGATGGACGGCGAGCATGGCAGCTAAGTGTGTTTCCGAGACCAGATTCCATACATGTTTCTCTCTTGCTTTTCGCAGTACTCCAAGTCCCGCTGACGATAAGCCCGGCACCGAGCACGGCAGACAGGCCTCAGCGTCCCAACAAGAATTAGGACAGTAACCGATTGTACTAAGGCTCGTTCGTAAATAAGCGCATCCAATAGTACGTGTAACACAGATACCACGTCTTAGCACGATAAATTGGATTTATAAAGCCAAAAAAAAACACACAAAAAAAGTACAAAAAAAAAAACACACACACAAAAAAAAAAAAAAACCTCCGAGTAGAGGGTGGGTGCACCGGTGCCAAAGTGCGTGTAGAGGCAGCCGAGGAGGAGAGGGGAGGAGAGGAGAGGGAGAGGGAGAGGAAAGGGAGAGGAGAGGAGAGGGAGAGGGAGAGGGAGAGGAAAGGGAGAGGAGAGGAGAGGGAGAGGAGCTGCATGAAGAGATGTGAGATCGCGCGGCAATATAGATCGGACTATCCAGCATACCGGAGCGTAGTGCTATGTAGGTAAGGATGGATGCTTAGAGAGCGAGTGTGGTTGTTGTGGTTTGTGGGTCGCCAGTCCCGATATGCAATCGTGCACGCGGTCAAAAAGGCGGGCGGCGGTTTTACGAGGTGCCATTCTCGGTCGACAATGCTCTCTGCGAGTTAGAAGTTAGGATGTGGTGCTCGTCAGACGCTAGGAAGAAGGAGGAGAGCGCACCTGTAGGTGATGGGAGAGAGTCCAAAGCGTGAGAAAGCCACTGAGCAGCGGGGGGGTTTTTGCGCATGTTCGACTGAGGAGCCTGTCTATGTCAAGCGGCCGCCAGTGCAATGACATCGATGCTGTCATGTGCGTGTGTGGCTATTCCCCTAAACATTCTCACTGGATCCAATGACAAGGCGACTTGTATCTGGACGCTGCGACTGGGTCTGCAGTTAGTGGGCCATTAGAGGGGCACATTGACACTCTCCTGGACATGGGTGGCGCATCGCTTCCGGAGCCAATGACGGGACCATTCGAATCTGGGACGCCGAGACTGGTGCCGCAGACACTCACCATATGTATTCCGTTGCTTACTCTCCTAATGGGCGGCCCATCACCTCCGGGTCTCATGACAAGACATTCGAATTTGGGATGCCAAGCCAAGTCCCCTAAAGGATCACAACGGACATGTACTTACTCTCCTGATGGGCGGCACATTGTCTCTGTATCTGCTGACAAGACCATCCATGTATGGGACTCATTCCCTCACGTATCCACCCACCCACTTTTTCTACCTCAATCCATGCTGATCCTTGTGCACGGCCGGGCCCAGACGGTTGGGCCAGAAACTCAGAGAATGGCTACCCTCGAAGGGGAGGTTGCTATTTCGATATAAATCGAGGCGACATACCTATTCCAATTAGCTGCTATGCTGCTTAGCCTTGAAATAGACGCAATGGCAAAGTCGCGCTTAATTGTTATTACCACTCGGTTCGACCAAGTGAGAGCACCGACACTCGAGACATGCGATGGTCCTACGGTCCTTTTCTCCAACTAAAATTCAGACCGCTTGGGTGATATTTCCAAGTGGAGTTGGTGATGGCCCGCTGGAAGAATTTATTTGAGCGTGAGATGCAAGCCAGAGTCCTGTTCTCTCCCCACTGTATTATCCATTTAGCTACGGAGTCAACTCAGTACAGATGGACACTCAAAGATTACATGCCATTCACCGCGACGTTTCGAAAGGTCGGGCGAGCCAGTCTTTTACAGCTTATGAGCAAACTGTGCCGCGTCTTGCCTTTCTACTATCTCTAACGCTTGCCTCCTAACCCTATTTGAAGACTTGATGAGGATCCCTGGAATAGAGATAGGTGGTGCCGTTCTTGGTTAGGCGTACTCTCGTTCAAGACGAGCCACCGGCGTATCAAGGTATTATGCGACCGGAAGCAACTTTGAGACTACTATTTCGTTCACTCGTTCGAGAGTTGTCACCAAAATCAGGTTTAGCTGGTCCCGCCAAATAACAACCCCACCTTGGACTCGATCCCATTCGTCTTGAAAATTCAGAGCATGTCCAAGCGCGCTGGAGGTCTTTATGGAGGCATCCAATTCTCCTCCTCGTCTGCTGCCGTCATTCAGCAAACGGGTCCCGCAGCGACGTCCGTGGCCAGCCCGCAAGCCGAACCAGCGCCAGCTACTAGTCCTACTCAAGAGCAGCCAGCAAAGCCTACGCAAAGCAATTCCAAGGCAGCTGATACCTCCACAAAAGCTACTGCCGGTATCTCCGCCCCCGTTTGGGTCTCACTTACTCCGCTGTGAACATGCGAACTCAACTCTTCATTTTCCATGCTTCGCTCTCGACACTACCCCGAATGCCGGCTTACTATCATAAGGGTGGTCAGCTGCTCTCGCATTTGCTCCAATGAAGCGTCCACAGAAACCACAGCAGAGCCGTCCGCCACCTTCGGCCGTTCTCAGCACCCTTCAAGCTGCAGCAAGCGCGGCAGAATCCGTCACGACTGCAACTCAAACAACTCACGAAGACGAAGTTGTTAGAGAGGGATGGCAAAAGAAAGCTAAAGCAGCTCCTGCGATGGTGCTCGACGAGGACATTAACGGATTTCGAGCTACTGGAGGGAATCGTCGTGGAGAAGGCAAGAAGAAGGGAAAGAAGGTGCGCCTTCTGCATCAGGCAAAGAGATTCTCCTGATGCATTCGCGTCAGAATAAGAACGTTAATATTGTTGTCTGGGACCCGTTCGAGACATATGACCCCCGCCATCCGAACGACTACTACGAATACAAAAACTGGAAACGTCAAGAGCGTGAAGAGCGAAGAATGGAAGAATTCCGAAAGCGAGAGGACCGCAAGCGCCCTCGCGAGTCGAGTGCCTCCGAGGACACCAGCGACGAGCACAGTGACGATGGAAAAAGGCGAGATCGAAAAGCTCGTGAGTGTGGCGATACTCTTATCTGTCCCCGAGCTCATTGTCAACCAGCACGATTCCATTCTCCGGAGAGGGAAGTCGAGGATATGCCCCGCGGCTTGGGTGCTCATTTGCCGCACCAAATGCCAACAGAAATAGTTGGAGGAGAAGCACAAGACACTCGACACGAAATGCCGCAGCCAAGCACAGGCGAGGAGGCATATCTCCGGCGACTTGCGATGAGCAAAGGTGTAGCACCACCAGCTCCGGCGCCTCCGCCAGTCCACCAGGAGTCGGCACCTCCAGTTTCACCCACACCCAATTTTACAGCTGCAACGATGACACTCATGACTGCACAGACCACTACTCAGTCTTTCCAAGATGCAGATATGGGGGCTCCCTCTACTGTGGCTTCATCCCCTGCTGAACCGCATCGCGAATTCCCACCTGAACCTACTCCCACGGTTGCACTTGTTTCGCAAGAAGGACCTGCAATGGCACCTCCCTCGTCTACTCAGCTCACCGTCGAAGAGAAACTTAAAAATGCAGCTGCTATCGCCGCTCGCCTTTCAGCCCTCGTCAAGAGTGCTCCACCCGAGCCACCGACCATTGTCATTGAAACACCTCCAGGCCCTTCCGAATCAACAATAACGTGTGTCATACTATATGGCTTTGGTTATTAGACTAACTCCTGTTCCAAAGCGAGGAGCGGCCGACACAAGGCGGTTCATTTGCGGAACGGTACATGGCCAAACATGGTCACGTCAAAGGACAAGGGCTTGGGGCTAGTGGTTCTGGCATCGCCCAGCCACTGGTGATGGAGCGAGTCAAGGTAGCAAAGGCTCCAAAGGGCTCCGAAGCAGAAGTACCCAAAGGTGCGAAAGGCATGAGTATTGGGGGGAAAGCAATTGGCAGGCTCGTCAACGCTAACGCTGAGGAGAAGAACCGTGCTGAGTTGGAGAAGTACGGAGAGAGCAGCCGTATCGTCGTTTTGACAAACATGGTTGGGGTTGAAGACGTGGATGAAGACCTGCAGACAGAAATCGGTGCGCTGACTCGTCCGTCGAAGTCACTAAAACTGACTCCCTACAGGTGAGGAATGCTCGAAGCATGGAGTAGTCGAGCGAGTCCTCGTGCACGTTATGCATCCCCCACCTGCAGACCCAGGCGAAAGTGTGCGGATCTTTGTACAATTCTCAGGACCTGCGGGCGCTTGGAAGGCTGTTCGAGAGCTTGAAGGGAGGTACTTTGGTGGCAGAACAGTTCGAGCCCGCTACTTTGACGAACAGCGGTTCGCAAGGAGGGATATTGGCACGCCTCTGTGACTTTGTCTTGTCTGATATGCTCTGTAACTCCACTGCGCATATGCTCACTTCTTACATGAATTCATACAAACTAACCGTCAAAACACAAACCCTTGGTGAGCTCAGCGATCAAATGGTCGATCTCTCCGATCCAAGCATATTCTTGTGCCGCTCTCCCCAGGTCACTGGTGCTTCCGAATTCCTTGCCGCGAACATTATTAGGCATTTCTCACTGATACTGATTAAAAGTCCGAGGGGAACAATGCACGGGGTAAATCCTTATCTCTTTCATTGGACTAGTCCGCTAGACCGCAAAATGTCAGGAGATACCTATTTAGGCGCGCATTCTTATGCATATTGAAGTACAATATGGTGTGCCAAGAGTACGAGCGGAGCCTTACACCTAGTAAACAGGCGTTTCGGGTTAGTTTTGGAACAGCAGTGCAGAGCTGTCAAGGGTCACGTATTGGGAATACACGAAAGTTCTGGATTAGCACGACACCCGGGATATATGTAAGTGGCTGAAATGTCTACGAATCTAAGTGTAACGGCGATCGAGAAGCTATGATCAAACCTAAAGCCGCGTTAGTGCTGTCTTAACCCCTCAAAATACAGCAACCACTCACCTCATCCTCCCTGAACGGGCT
>Ga0307513_10009944_pt1 | contig 11996 bp, 14 predicted proteins | sample 15_EM_MG_FD_202174 | JGI IMG/M metagenome (GOLD analysis project Ga0307513, IMG submission 202174) | Populus trichocarpa ectomycorrhiza microbial communities from riparian zone in the Pacific Northwest, United States - 15_EM | ecosystem: Host-associated > Plants > Roots > Unclassified | place... | reverse complement strand
CCGTGCTGTAACGGCTCAGAAAGACCGAGCGTAGTTTGTTAGTGGTGACCTTGCGCTGTATGCATGTCCTTGAGAAGCCCTCCGTGACGTTGAAGACGTATTTGGCATTGTCAAAGTTTATGAGAAGGGTGGGATCTGTGTCGGAGGTCGCGGATGCCAGAACGGTGGCATTCCAAGGAGAAATGCTGTTTGTAGAGCCCGTTACATGTTTGAAACCAGCTTTTGACATTGCTGTTGCCTGGCGGGCAAGAGAGCGAAGACCAAGTGGAGAAAACAGGATGGGCGCTGCTTTAAACTGGATGCACACCGTGCAGACCAGTCATCGACTAGAAAATGACTCGAATGGCACGACAGAATGCGGCGCTATTTGGAGGTAACTGCGAGACCAGTAAATAAAGTCTGAAGTAATTAAATTTGTCGGTACTAATCAAACCTAGTCACCTGCTGGTCCGACGCCGCTCGACCATAACGGGCCGTCCTAGTCTGTGCACGTTCAAACCTGCACATTGAATTTCCCTCTCATGCATGGCGTCACCGAAGTTCAGCTGTGTGACATATCGTTCAGGGGCTATTTTCTCCTTTTGGAAGCCGTCATTTGGACCCAGCCAACACTCACAAGTTGACCGTATACGATAACGGCGACGCAAGCGTCTCATAGCGACCCATTTACGCGATTCCTGCATACCAACAACAGGACCGGCAGCTATGGCTTCGGTAAGCGTCTTTCTCGTATTTTGCGCCACCCTCTATCCTTGGCATTTCCTCCAGTCAGGGGTATGTCTCCCACGCTCCCACATGCTAACATTGTACGCCGCTTCCCAGACACGCTCATCGCCACGACCCACTCGTCTCGCGAGCGAAAATGCGGTCGATCCCGTCGCGCCTGCCGCACGACACGAACCAAAAAACTCAAGTGTACTAGAGGAGGAACACACAAAGCAAAAACGGCCCCCCGAACGCGTAGCTAAAGCGGCCGTAGCTCACCCCAAGCCAGAACCGGCGATCGTTCCTTCCAAACGCAGACGCGGCGCTCTGGCCGACATAACAGTACCGAATCAAGCGAAGGAAGTCACGAAAGTCGATACAGATCTCAATCCCAAGCATTCGACAGGTCCCTCCCGACAGCGGCAATCGGCACCCATTATCAGCAAAAATCAGACCCAACCCAAATCAGTCGGCCGAAAGCCCCCAAAGCATGCGAAGGCCATAACTGTATACAAAACGCACTCTACAACGAAGAAGACCGCCTCTCGGCAAATCAGGAGTCGGGGGCAGCTGTTTGTCAAAGATGCCGTTACAGTTGAACCTCCGGGGCCTGCAGGAAACAACCCTATACTCTCCGTACTATGCTCAGAGACAGGCGTCAACGGTCCTACCGGTCCGGTCCAGCCTTCACAAGAAGAGGTGGTGCAGGAGGAAGAGTGGCAAGAGCCTAAACGCAAACGCAGGAAACTATCCGTTGAAGGCGAACCCACTGGATCGGATTTGCGACCATGTTCAGAGGAACTGATCCGAGCTGAGGACGGTGAGCCCGATGATCTCGACAAAGACGACGCCATCGATCCATGTATGGAGCCGGAATACCAGGCTGAGTGTTATCAATACATGCGTGAACTAGAGGTAAGTGGTGATTATTTCTAAAAAGTATCCCGTTTTAGTGTACCTTGTAGATCGCCTTGGCAATTAAAGACCATCATATGAAATGGCAAAAGGAAGTTGATGGTACTACTCGCGGAGCTCTAGCCGACTGGATGATCGCCGCCCATCGAAGGATGAGGATGCTCCCGGAAACCTTGTACCTGGCCATCAACATGCTCGACCGTATGCTTTCCAAGAAACAGTGTTCACTATCCAGGCTCCAACTTTTGGGGACTACTTGCCTCCGCATTGCTGCAAAGTACGAAGAAACTTGGTACCTCGCCATTGCCCAATTCGTTGCACTGACAGAAGGTGCCTATACGGCAAAGCAAATAAATGGCGCCGAGAGATACGTACTAGGAACACTGGATTGGAACCTTTCAAGCCCCGGTCCGATGAATTGGCTCCGTCGAGCAAGCAAGGCGGAAGGATACGATGCGACTTCGAGGGCCGTAGCAAAGTACTTGATGGAGATAGCCGTGGTACACCCATTACTATGCGAAGTCAGGTCATCCCTTATCGCAGCCGCTGCTATTTACCTTGCCCGGCTATATCTAAATAAGGGTGAATGGGTAAGTTCGAGCCCAGTCATTCGCGAGGTGGTGCACGCACGTCCTCACATATTCTCGTAGACCGCCAGTCTCGCTCATTATTCGGGGTATAAAGAACGTGACTTAATGCCGATTGCCAACGAGATGGTGAACTACCTTCTGAAGCCTATAAAATATCCTCATCTACATGAAAAATATGCGTCAAAGAAACATCTCAAAGTATCTGTGGCAATCCGTCAGTGGGTCCTGTATTTCTGGGACGAAGGAACCGATGCCGACCTCTCGACCCTGGACGCCGTGGATGAGATCAGGAAGCTGGTAGCGAAACTCTATAATAGAGAGCAAGGAAGTGGAATTGACGAACAATAGTTCTGATCCACGACTGTTTATTGCTTCGATTTGGTCCATACAACCCGACCTGTTTAATTTAGCCTCGCATTTTTCTGTACCTACAATACCCGTATTGTATGCGCAAAGCTTGGAAGCTTATTTAGACTAATTGTAGTTTTAGGGCCGTTCTGCATGAGGACTCTAGAGAGAACTTCTGGCTGATGATTTCAGCGAACAATACGATGTACAAAATTTCCTGCTGAGCTACCACTGGTCAGCTTTCCGTTCTTTGGCAATGTCCCATTCAACGGTTCCTCGCAAAGAGTATACCTGAAGGATGAAACAAGCCGGGACCCACACGAAATATTCGGCTTGGGTGAAAGGATGTCATCATTCCAGGGGTTGTGCATAGCAGGGTTTATGACGCGAAGCGAGGAAAAGTACGTTAAAGGGACTGGGATCTATTAAAAAATTGGACCCACACACATATCAGACACTCGTGTCCTCATCAACGGCTGGCTCGTTCAATATACTCACTAGAGAACGTTACAGGGCGCAACCCTGAGAAGTTGTAAATCAGTACTAGAATCATGGTTGTCGGCGAATAACTCTCTCGAGTGAAATAGAACGAGACAGAGGTTTCAGTGCCTCAAGCACTTCGGAGCGCATTGTTCTTGCACGTTTATTCCTTCAAGGGCTGCGATGGGAATTACGCGGTCCTTGTACACAACTGTGCGTCGAAAGATACTCAAGGTAGCGCAGGGTCCTGTTTAAAATAATTGGATCATAGCGCGACGTACTAGACAATTTGCTAGACACGAGGCTGAGAGGTCAGACCGAAGGTGGTATTTCGCGTATCACGAAGTTCCGGGGCGAGTTGTAGCTTGGGTTCCTTTAGCGCACTCATTGGTAGATCAAGATTGCCCAGCTTTGGCCCAGTCGTCCGCGTGATGAAATCGGTCCGAACAGGTAATTTAAACTGGGCGAGTCGAAGGACTGAGGCAGATTTGTTAGGGGAAATGGTAACTTGGTGTCTACACTATACATACTTTGCTTTGCAATTTCTTCTCTTATTGGTGCGCCTTTCGGGCTTTCAAGCTCCATCACCACACGGCCCACAGGAACTCTGTACGAAGACGAGGATAAGCAGAAAGAATGGTACTCAAAAGGAGATGACTTACCGGCAAGCCCAATACTCGAATCCTCCCTTGCCTTTACCCATGCGGGTTTCATTGCCCTGTCGGTACCCCTCTAGCCTACGGAGGCGTGTCCAAATGAGAACCTGCTTACTTTGACACCAACAGGGATATCAGGGAACACTCTCAAATGTATTTTCGCGCCTTTGATGACTTTGAGCTTCTGTCGAACGGCTACCTCTGCCGTCTGAAGTTGCTTGGCGGTGATACGTACGCCTTGTCCTTTAGTCCTTAGGCCATAATCCCCAAACGCGAGGACCGTTCCTTTGAGCGAGCCACCGGTCGGAATCGAGACGCGTCCCTTATGTCGGCGGGACCATTTGACGCGTCGCGGTGCGAGGATCGTCCTCCCTCGAGTAAATATCGATGGAAGTGATGGCGCTAAGAGGGCCCGGGGTATCGACGAAAGAAAGGGCAGCGAACGAAATGAGGGTCGGGTGAGGTTGAAAGGAAACATTTTTGGTGGAACAAACAACATTCGAAAACACGAAGAATTCATAAAGCGCGGATGTAGACTAATTGTGACTAATTGTGATTATTTGAATCTCTGCAGTAACTCCGTCCCACTGATGATAGCTATAATCAGCTTTGGGCACGACCATATTATCGTGGATCAGCTAATATCTTTACTATCACCCATTCCATTACTTCCTTCTGGTCGGGTCCAACTCGTGTGCATGTTATAAATTAGGGCATACAGCAGTATAATGAGTACAGAGAAATCCGAATCCTGACTATTCCGAATGTCCAATGGGAGTAATCGTATGCTGGAAAAGAAGACCTAGGTATGCGGGAAATAATACTGGTCGCACGTTTGTTTGATCAGAGAGCCTAGTGATAGCCAGGTTGAAAGGCCAACAGGGAAATCCCTGCCCACACACCGGACTTACCAGCGGCTGATCTCCAACGAGAAACAACGTTATACTTGATGTACGCCTCTGTCCATTTCCCGGAATCATATATTTCGACTTCGAATCGCATCAATCGATCCTGAGGTAACCCGCGGTGGAGTTGCCCGTCGGTTCTGGATTAGAGTTGATATAAACTGTATGAAGCATTCTCGGGTCCAGAGCCCGGAATTCTGCTTAAAGGTGCCCGGCACGGAGTCGAGGCATTGTCTATACTCAGGTCGTGAGTTGGTTAACCACCTTTTTCTGAAGCACAAAGCCCACCTACCCATAAACTTTCTCCACCCGCATTTCGAAATTTGACCAAATCCTCTCTCACCAATCCCGCTACAACACACCTTTCGAGCCAAAGGCACAAAGACGGGTCCTCGAGTACGCCCGAATAGTCTTCGTTGGCAACAGGCCACCATTTCTCACGATACTCCATATACCTCCCGACCCCACTCACGTGCAGCTCCTTCACGTTTCCAAATCTTCGCAAAAACTCCCCAAAGTCGAGAGGGGACTGACAATGAAGCGCTTGAACCTCGAGGTGCGTTATCTGCGAGAGGACGGACTCGAATGCAGCGAGGATGGACGAGGTATCCTCTTCAGAATCTTGGTTCAGACACAGGCGTAGGTGCGTGAGTGTTGGCGTGGAGATATTCATGAAGAGTGCCTGAGACCTCCGAACCGAGTTGGTCCAGAGGTCTTTGAGGTGAGGAAACGTGGTCATCGCCGGGAATATGAGGGGCCATCCAGCAGTCCTGGAGTGAACAATGTGAAGGCGCAGGACCCTAATGGATGTAAACGGCCGTATGGCATGACATGCGAATTCGATGTCGTATGATGTTATTTGCAGGTGGATGACTGTTCGAGGGGTGTGCCCCGGGTAGTGGAATGAAGATGAGGAGTGTTTTCCGTTGCTTAACGTGACGCCGCGAAGTTTCGGAGTCAGAGGCAGCATATGTGATGTGTCGTATTTCGTATCTTGGTGGCAGTCGAATCCTAGTTCGCGAAGTTTCGGAGTCGGATAGCAGAGGAGGTCCATGACAGGAATAGGAACGTGGTATCCGGAGATATAAAGAGACCTCCACCTCCTCATCACCTCCCCATGCTTGCCAATGCATTCGAGGAACGCAGGGAGGTAATTTGTATGCCATTCCTCGTTTCGATATATGACCTTGATGTCAAGGAGCGCTTTACGACTGCGCTGCAGTCGACGGCGTGTGTAAGACACGAGTGATGTGCACTCGTAGACACGTTGGGTATTATGGGATAGATGAATTCTGCTCCAGAGAACGACATGAGCTACAGCGGCGTCATGCCACCGCCTGCAGACATAGCTAAGACGCTCTGGTGTAAATCTCTCCCACGATTCGACGTTGTCCACAGCGACCTTGAATATTGGCCCGAGGATTTCTGCAGGTAATTGGTATATCGGAGGACTGTATGCCGAGCTTGAGGCTTGCTTAGGAGACATTGCTGGAACGTCTCACAAGATGGAAGAATGTAGCTCACTTAAGGCTCTGACGATGGCATGTCCAAGTCATCACCTTATCGAGTCAGCCGGGACCGATGGCCGAGGACCAACAGGCACCGCAAAAGACAACATACATCAGAGAAGACAACAAAATGGCGGTTTCTATGTTCCGCGTGGGAGCTGCGATGTTTTCGACAACCCCTCCTCGGACTCGAGGTCCAAACTACGATATGACCTACAATCTGAGTCAGACATAACCTAATTCTGCACAACCAGCGATGTACGACGTACCTCCATACCTACTATATTTACCTTTCTCGAAGCCATCAAAAATTCCCTCACCTCCCGGTTCACCAGTGTTCAAGCAAGGGACACAAACTCGGATCCTCCAGTACGCCAAAATAGTTCTCTCAGGTGATATACCAACCCCAGCCATGCGCATACGCAGAGAGCCCAATTTGGTCAAGATGTAGTTCCCTGACGCTGCCGAACTTCCGCGTACAGTCAAGATGAGCGAGGTAATGCCGTCACTTCGAGGTGTCTGATCTGTATGATCACTGATTCAAATGGCATAGGAACGTGTTCCGTTCTTCTTTTTGATGTTCTCCCAACTCCAGACGCAAATACGTGAGTGATGGTGTAAAGACGCGCTGGAAGTTGTCTTTGGCGCTGCGAATAACTTTTGTGCGAAGATCGTTGAGGCGAGGAAATGTGATAGGCCCAAGGTCTCCAATTCTACAGCAGCCTTGCCAGACGTAAAAATGCAAGATTATGGTGTGGGTGAATGGACTGAGCATCCTCCACGCAGAGGCATTATCGAAAGCAGATACTTGCTGGCGGGTGACGGTTTCCGGGATGTGAGGGAAAATAAACGCAGACCCCGGCGCTCGGGGTTGCCAACATTCATGCTAACAAGTCTGGGTGCTGAAGGCGGGAGTTGGGGAGTGTCGTAGCCTATATCTTGCTCACACCTAAAATTTGCTGTGCGGAGCTGGGGAGTCGGATACCGAAGGAGATCGAGGAGAGGATTGGGCAAGTCGTGATGACTAGTAACGGTTATAGGGGTCCATTATTGCATTACTTGTCCCTCACCGCCGATGCACTCAAGAAACGCCACTTTCCATCGATCGATCCAGTAGTCAACCTGGTATCTAGAAGAGCTCCACGACTGCGTTCCAGCCTCCTGCATGTGTCAGGGACGAGTAATTTATATTTGAAAATGCGTTCGAGAGCTTGGTTGTGGTCCAAATGACCCATAAGCCGCGGTAGCGTCATACCACCGTCTACAGACACGGCTCAGATGTTCGGGTACAAAGCCACCTAACACATCCGCACTGTCCAGGATGATTTTGAATATTGCACCCAGTAAATCTGGCGGAAGCTCGTGTACTGGCGGCTCTAAGCTTGCGGAGAAGTGAATGATGGACATCGCTATGGGGAAGAAATGGGATTGGAATCTGAGAGGAAGACAAAGACTCACGACATTGTTAAGGTGGGCGCCCAGGTTCGGCCTTTATAAGTTGGGGATTGTTTGACGCCTATATCAGTCGGGATGGATGCACGATGACTAAGAGAAGAAAGCACCCAATGGTGCATTACATTCCAATAGTGCACGAGTTTTGCACGACATTACACGAAGTACGGTACCCCATTGCGACTCAGCATGCCACCTCACTGAATCCCCCGAAAGCCATGGAGTCGAAGGCGCCTCTGATAGGATTAGTGCTTAATCATATACTGTTGATAAATTGAACACATTAGCAAGACGACTGGGCGAGGAACTCAGACTGCACACCATGGACGATACCTGCACGAAGGAATTAGCGAAACGGAGACAGGTATAAGTAGCGAGGCATGGTGTATACCGTAGAATAAAGTCCATACGAGGATAAAGGAGAAGATGTTGTCTGTCCCTGGGTTGATGAGAGGGAGCAGTCCGCCGTAAACGTATTTATGAGGCGTGGCACGGCACTTGATGGTGTATAAGAGAACGGATGTAATGAGGGTAGTCAACGCGAAGAGAGCGAATCCAACCCAGTTTTCGAGACCGAGGACGCCGACGACGGCGCCGGCAAAGCAGCTAGAGAGGTATTTTATGTTGAAGAGAGTTGTTACGTTCTGGACGACATGTGGGGGGTATAGTGGTTGAGTGGCCTTGTCCTGGGTTGTGCTCGCCATTGCAACCTGGGTTGAAGAGGCTGAATCGTTGTTTGGTACCCAAATTCACTCTTACGCGTCTCCCTCTCTCACCTCGCAACTACCCCATGCCTGTTGAGCTCCCCGTCGCGCCAATTCCAGCAGAGGATCCAGAGCAGAAAAAGAAGAAACCAGACGGCGACGCCCCAAAAGCCGGTGAGGACAAGTCAAAGCTCGATGAAGAACTCGTAAGTCGCGTCATCCAACCCCAGTTTTCATTTCTAATATTGCCTCCACAGTCTGAGGAGGACCAGCAGCTCAAGGGCGAGCTCGAAATGCTTGTAGAACGTCTCCAGGTTCGCCGTCCAGGTGTCCTTTGAAGCACTCGCGCTTACCACTGGATCATATCAGGAATCGGACACGACCCTCTATCAACCTGCATTAGAGACTCTAAGGACACTAATCAGAACATCCACTTCGTCCATGACCTCCGTCCCCAAGCCCCTCAAATTCTTACGGCCCACCTACCCTGCCCTTCAAGAGCTTTATGAAACCTGGTCAGACTCAGACGACAAAGCTCTCTTTGCAGAGATTCTGAGTGTGCTCGCCATGACATACTCCGATACCCAGCCGCGCGGAACACTCAAGTACAGACTGCTTTCCGACTCCATCTCATCAAAGGAAAGCGACCCTGGTTCTTGGGGTCATGAATATGTCCGGCATATAGCCGCAGAACTCGGCGGTGAGTACCAAGCGCGGGAGGAATCGGGGAAGGACGTCGCAGATCTCCTCAAGCTCGCTATCTCCTGTTCCCGCTTCTTGCTACGACATAACGCAGAAGCGGATGCAGTAGACCTCCTCGAGGAACTAGAATCAATCCATGAGATTGTTGAGCTCGTAGACCAAAACAATTATGCACGTGTATGCATGTACATGGTCAGCTGCGTCAACTTCCTCACGCCTCCAGACGATGTCCAGTTCCTCGAAACTGCACACACGTTGTACATAAAATACGACCGATTCCCCGAAGCGCTGGCGCTGGCGATTCGACTCTACAACCGTGACCTCATCCGATCCGACTTCCAGGCTCCCGCGAACTCCCTTATGCGACGCCAACTCGCCTTCATTATCGGTCGCTCGGGCATACCTCTCGACTGGGTACTCGACCCTGAGCAGACAGAGGACGACGACCTGAGCGAGTGCCTGAGCAATACCAAGCTCACCGAACACTTCCGCGCGTTTGGAAAAGACGTCGGAGCTTATGAACCCAAATCCCTCGAGGATATTTACAAAACCCATTTGGAGAACACGCGAGTCAACGTCCAGGGCGACTCGGCACGTGCCAATTTGGCTGGGACCTTCGTTAACGCCTTCGTCAATGCTGGATTTGGGAATGATAAACTCATGGCAACAGCGGAGGAGGGTGACAGCTGGGTGTATAAGAACAAGGATCACGGCATGACGAGTGCGGCTGCCAGCCTGGGCATGAGCTTGCTCTGGGATCCCGACGTTGGTCTTACGGATGTGGACAAATACACATACTTGAGCGATGAGAAGATCAAGGCTGGTGCACTATTAGCGACGGGTCTGCTGCACACGAATATCCGGAACGATCAGGAGCCGATCATCGCCTTACTGAGCGATTATGTGACGGAGAAGAGCGTACCTTTGAAGAGGAGCGCTATCGTTGGGTGAGTGACAATATACATCCCTTGGCTACTTTCTGAAATAAGTCATTTGAAGACTGGGAATGGCCTATGTCGGGACACACAAGGAGGACCTATTAGAGCTGCTCTTGCCTGTGGTCACAGACGACACCATAACAATGGAGGTTCCCTCGCTGGCCGCCCTTTCAATAGGCTTTATCTTCGTCGGCAGCTGCAATGGCGACATCGCAGATACCATCGTCCAAACGCTGATGGAGCGGGCAGAGAAGGACGCAAACCAGCTCGACGACAAGTTTACGCGGTTCATGCTCCTCGGTCTGGGTCTTCTCTTCGTTGGTGGGACCCTGTTTCCTTTTTCACGCTCATGAGTTTCGCTAATCAGATTGGTGGGTATAGGCGGGCAGGACAAATCGGACGTAATCATCGAGACGTTGAAGACAATTGACCACGCGTGCGCTAAGCAAGCACAGGTCATTGTCGAGATGTGCTCGTTTGCAGGGACAAGTAATGTGCTCAACGTACAGAGCATGCTGCATTACTGTAACGATCCCGTAGACAAGGAAAAAGGCGATGATGACCTTTACCAAGCCTTTGCAGTTATGGGAATTGCTTTGGTGGCAATGGGAGAGGATGTTGGAGCTGAGATGGCACTAAGAACGTTCAGCAATCTAGTAAGCGACCGTCTCCGTACCTTATGCCTGCCCGTACTCACTACTGTGGTGCTGTGCCGCTAGATGCACTATGGGGAAGCGACAATCAAACGTTCAGTTCCGCTCGCCTTGGCTCTACTCAGCGCCTCGAACCCGCAAGTAGGGCTGATCGACACGCTCTCGAAATACTCCCACGACAGCGATATTGGCGTAGCACTCAATGCGATCCTCGCGATGGGTTTCATCGGTGCTGGAACGAACAATGCTCGCCTTGCACAAATGCTCCGACAACTGGCGGTGTATTACCAGCGAGAGCCCGACGCATTGTTTGTCGTGAGAGTCGCTCAGGGATTGTTGCATATGGGGAAGGGAACGATCGGGATCAACCCGTTTTACCAAGACCGACAGATCATGTCCAAGAACGCGGTTTGCGGACTATTAGCGACGTTATTGGCATTCTCAGATGCCAAGGCATGTGAGTGGGCTCGTTTAGGTTCCCTTGGTGCTACATATACTCATTACCCTTTGCAGTCATCCTAGCAGAGTCTCACTGGATGTTGTTCTGGCTAGCAACAGCCATGTATCCACGTTTCTTGATCACTCTCGACGAGAAGCTAGAGATGTTGCCCGTTACCGTCCGGGTGGGTCAGGCAGTCGACGTCGTGCTACAAGCCGGCAAGCCACGAACAATTTCGGGCTTCCAGACACATCTATCCCCGGTACGGTTGGGGCAGACAGACAGGGCAGAGCTGGGGACAGAGGAGTACCTTCCCTTCGCTCATGTATTAGAAGGGCTCGTGGTGTTACAGAAGAATCCCGGCTACGAGAAGGAGGATCGAATGGAGCTATAGTGGTAGTATAATGATGTTCCTTGTTGTGTTTGGACATTATCTTGGTCCTTTCTTAGAATCTGGATGGGTGTTTGAACTCGCCTCGCAGCACTGCTTCATCGGGAGCAAATGGTACATTTGAGGGTATACGCGTTGCGAGAAGCTGTTAGGGTGCCTATAAAAATATAGGCAACAACCGCCGCGTAGTTATGCAGAGAAGCCAAATACTGCTTAGTCTCCGTGCGGGCTGTGTAGCCTTTGCGTCTCGCTTGAGACCCTCCACTACTGAGGCTCCAAATCCTCGTGTCTCCACCCATCGAATGTCCATATATAGCCCATCAAGTTCCTCTCCGTCCGTTCCACCGGAGATCTGGTTGCAAATTTTTCAAACCGCGACGTTCATTCCTTGGGAATGGAACGTCTCAGCTACCACCAGCCGCCCGGGGCTATTTACCTCATGGGATGCGCTTCAATTGGAAGCCTACAAGGCAGTTTTACCTCTTCGACGAGCAATTGTCCAGGTTTCACGCTTGTGGTGGCAAATCGGGTCCGAGGTGCTTTACGCGTCATTTCATGAGAGGACATCCTATTACGACTCGCAAACGCAGACTCTTGATCACTTTGAGCG
>Ga0307513_10009943_pt1 | contig 11996 bp, 8 predicted proteins | sample 15_EM_MG_FD_202174 | JGI IMG/M metagenome (GOLD analysis project Ga0307513, IMG submission 202174) | Populus trichocarpa ectomycorrhiza microbial communities from riparian zone in the Pacific Northwest, United States - 15_EM | ecosystem: Host-associated > Plants > Roots > Unclassified | place... | reverse complement strand
CCGCTCCCTTGCTCGCGGCGTACGCGCCGTAGGTCGGAAACTGCAGCCCCACCACCGACGTCGAGATGCCGATGATCGCACCGCCGTTCCGGACTCGGCGGGCCGCTTCTCGGGCCATCACAAAGGCACCCCGGATGTTGGTCCGGTGCAGCGCGTCGAGGTCGTCGAGGTCGAGCTCAGCGATCGGTGAAAGCGCCATCCGGCCGGCCGAATTCACCACAATGTCGATGCCACCGAAGGTCTCCTGTGCGGCGTCGAACATGGCACTGACCGCGACCTCGTCGGCGACATCGGCCTGCACGGCGATCGCCTGGCCACCGGCCGCGGTGATCGCTTCAACCGTTTCGGTGGCGGCCGCAACCGCGCCCGCATATCCGACCACGACGGCGACCCCCTGGGCGGCCAACGTGGCGGCGACAGATCGTCCGATGCCGCGGGAGGCCCCGCTCACGATGGCCACGCGCTGATCAATGAGCTGGGTCATTTCTCCTCCTGCAATTCGACGCTACAAACTATTCGTATCGTTGCTATGAAGGACTGTAGCACGGCTGCGTAGCAGCGGTAGCGCGATGGCGTATCATTGCTTTCATGAGCACGACGGACCATCTTCGGGCGGCGATGATCACCGCCGCCGAGCAGCAGCTCATCGCGTCGTCGGACAACGACATCGCGACGCGGGCGGTCTGCGAGGCGGTCGGCGTCACGCAGCCTGTGCTCTACCGATTGTTCGGCGACAAGCGCGGCCTCCTCGATGCCCTCGCTGATCAGGGCCTCGAGCGGTATGCGGCGCTGAAGGGCGGCCAGGAGGAGACGGCCGATCCGGTGGCCGACCTCAGAGCCGGCTGGGATCAGCACATGGAGTTCGCGCAGCAGAACCCGGCTTTGTATCAGCTGATGTTCGTCCCGCGGCCGTGGTCCCACTCGGTCGCCCGGGAGCGGGTCTTCGGTTTGCTGGTGGCGACGCTCGTCCGCTGTGCGGCAGTAGGCGCGCTGACGATCGAGCCCGCCATCGCGGCCCAGCTGATCCTGTCGGCGAACGTCGGGGTCAACCTCAACCAGATCGCGGCGCCGGCCCTCTTCAGCGACCCCGCACTCTCACACCGGATCCGCGACGCGGTGTTCAGCCACCTGCTCGTCGCACCGGCCGAGCCCGACCCGGGCCCGCCAGCGCAGGCAGCGGCGCTCCGGCTGCGTTCACAGCTCGCCCTCTCGGGGACCGAGGCCCTGGAGCCGGCCGAGACGGCCCTGCTCGATCGATGGCTCGAGCGCATCACCCAAGCGGGTGCCTGACCGCCGTCAGATCACTTGGCGTGCTACCGGTTGGCGAGACAACCATGGTTCGGCGAACCACCAGCAGCGACACACCGGCCGCGAGCGCGCACCAGATGCTCGCGAAGGCAAGCACATCCACGACGGTCGCCACTGCGGCACCCAGGACGAGGGCGACCCCGAGCTCGCGCAGGGTGGGTTCGGGACTGGTCAGGAACGGAAGGCAGGTCGCGACGAGATAGCCCGCCAGCACCAGGGGCTGCAGCGGAACACCGGCGCCGTAAGCCAGGACGTGGCCGCGGTCCGTGGCAAACGTGCCGCCGCTGACCGCATAGATCATCACCGCGGCAACCGGCACCCCGCAGGCCGCCGCGAGGTACTGAATCCGGCGACGTTGGCGTTCGGCACACAGCACCGCGGCCGGGACGGCGACGGGCAGCAGGACGAACGCAATGACCGTCCACAGCGTCACGGCCGTCCCGCGGATGACTGACCCCGGGCCGGCGGACGCCTCCCAGATCCGGGACTCGATCAACTGATGGACGCCGAGCAGGACCGGCAGGCCCGCGAGCGGCGCGTCCCGGCGATCCCGGGCGAGCGTGATGCCGACGGCACCGATTCCGGTGACGGCGGAGCCGACGATCAGGTCAACCGATGCGGACCAGCACACCAGACCACCTCTGCCGACACCCCGATCCCGCTGGGTGTCGCTGCGCGTGGCGCGCCCCTGATCTGGACTGTCATCCGCCCCTTGGCAATCGACGTTAACCGATCGATCCGCCGCTCGCGACCTGTGATGCGGCTCGGACGCGGCTCGAGCGGTGCAGTGACCGCTGCCGGTGGGTGCTGTGCCTGGACGGGCCTGGCTGAGAGAATCGGCCATGGCTAAGAAGGGCAAGAAAGCGGATGCGCCGAAGCCCCTGAAGACGGCGCTGTACGAGGCCGAGATGCTGCGACTGCAAGCCGAGTTCGTCACGGTCCAGGAGTGGGCCCGGGCGGAGGGGGTGCGGCTCGTGGTGATCTTCGAGGGCCGTGATGCCGCGGGCAAGGGCGGCACCATCAAGCGGATCACTCAGTACCTGAGTCCACGGATCGCCAGGATCGCCGCGCTGCCGGCGCCGACCGGACGCGAGCGCAGCCAGTGGTACTTCCAGCGGTACATCGAACACCTGCCCGCCGCAGGCGAGATCGTGCTGTTCGACCGCTCCTGGTACAACCGGGCCGGGGTGGAGAAGGTGATGGGCTTCTGCACCCCGGAGGAGCATCGGCGCTTCCTGCAGCAGTGCCCGATCTTCGAGCGCATGCTCGTCGAGGACGGCATTCTGCTGCGCAAGTACTGGTTCTCGGTCAGCGATGCCGAACAGCAGCGCCGATTCGAGTCCCGGCTTCGGGATCCGATGCGGCAGTGGAAGCTCTCACCGATGGACCTGGAATCCATCACCCGGTGGGAGGACTACTCCCGAGCCAAGGACGAGATGATGGTGCACACGGATACCACGGAGGCTCCCTGGTATGTCGTGGAAAGCGACGTCAAGCGGCACGCCCGGCTGAACATGATGGCGCACCTGCTCTCCACGGTCCCGTACCGGCCGGTGGAGGAGCCCACCATCACCTTGCCGCCGCGGCCCGAGTCGCGCGGGTACGTCCGCCCGCCGAGGGAGATCTCGACGTATGTGCCCGATCATGTCGCCACCCTGATCGGCACCGCCCAGGGCTGAGCCCGGCGGGACACCGTCCGACTCTGACGGGGCGCTCGGGGGTGAACGCTCCCGCCAGAGTCGACGGCCGAGACAGATCCCGGCATCAGATCCCAGTCCTCGCACCACGGGGGGAGCGCAAGGCCTCGGGACCCGCCCAGCAACGTACGCGCTCCTGGGCCGCCATGAATAGCAATCGTTTGTATGAAATCTGCCGAGTTTTCCGGCGGATTGGCGCTGGCTACCCGGGAGGTGTTCGCCATTCAGACACGCACAACCCGTTCTGGGAGCCCTCCCAGCGGGCGGATCGCTGAGTTCTGCGTGTCTGAGTGGCGGGCGGTGCGAGCGGGCTCCGGAGCTTCGATGGAGCAGCGCCCGGATCGGCCCGATTTCGGCAGAGCACTCGAACTGATGTTCGACTGGAGGTAGAGTGGGGCTCGGGTCGAACCGGGACGTGATCAGTCGATGTGATCAGTCGAAGGGTGGCCCAATGTCTGCAGTCCCTCGCATCGCCCGCACCATCCCCCACGGCACCATTACCCGCCCTGAGCTGGGAATCCCGGTTGTCGCCCGGTTGCGCTGGGCAAATGGCCAGGACGTCGACGTACTCGCCATCGCGATCGCCTGGACCCGGGATGCGGTTGAGGTCCGTTGGCAGAATCGTGACGAGTCGCGGACCGACTGGATCCCGGCCGGTGATGTGCGCCGGACCATGGACGAACCCCTGCAGGACCCGTCGCGCCCGCCCACATCGCGCGGGCGACTCAGGAAGAACCGCTGGTGAGTACGCAGCAAATACCGGCTCTGCGGCAAAGCCAATCGTGCCCCTGCCATTGCGCGGCAGGGGCACGACCGACGTCACTGACCTTCAGCGACGCAGTTCACCCACCGATGTGCCCGGCCGGGTAGAGCTGACCGCGGATCGCACCACCGGGGAACTCGGCGGTATGCAGGTTGACGTAGTACCCCGTGGGCGCATGCCGGATCGACGTCACCAGCCTCTTGGCGACGCCCCGCGCCTCACCGGAGACGGCAAAGACGTTGTCCGGCACCGCGCTCAGGAACAGCGGTACGACGACCGGCCCACTGACACCGGTAGCACCGAGGTGAACGTGCCCGGCCATCGGCTGACCGATTCCCGCCCACGCGACGGTGTACTGGATCCGGCGACCGGACGCGCGAACCATCGCGATGCCCTGCCCGTCCGGGTCACCGACGGCAGGGCCGGCAGCGACCGGCACCTCTTTGTTTCCGTCCATCAAGGTCTGCAGCGGCAGGCCTTTCAGCAGATCCAGTGGGTCGCGGTGGCGTCGGGCCGGGCTCAACTGACCCCGGACCGCACCGGCGGGGAATTCCGCGGTGTGCAGGTTCAGGTAGAAGTCCGCTGGGTGTGCCGTGATCGCGGCGACCAGGCTCGCGTCGTTCACCGTGACGATGCCCGCGGCACCGTCGGTGACCTCCGGCATCACCGAGATGAACAGCGGGACCTTGACTCCTCCGCTCACCCCGGCCGCGCCGACGTGGATGTGCCCCATGGTCGGGGCCGTGATGCCCTTCCAGGTGAAGGCGAAGGTCACTCGGTCGCCCTCGATGGTGACCAGGCTCTTCGCCGAGCCGTTCGGATCGCCCGGCGCGCCTACCTCGTTGCCGCCCGACAAAGCGGCCGAAAAGTACAGCGGCTTGACGCTACTCGACGAGAGTGCCGTCGGCGTCACGCGCGCCTGCGCCGGGGCCGCCACCGTGGCAGCGAGGCCGAAGGCCAACACCGGCAGAATCAGAGTTCTCTTTCGTAACACGACCATCCCCCTGGGAACAGTAGGAAGCAACTGGCGGTTGTCCATGCGACCTCGACCAGACCGGACGGTTTCCCCCCTCGGGTCCGCCGAAGACCGCATACGGCAGCCACTCTTCCCAACCGAGTGCCCAACACGGGGGACCGACATGGGTGTTTCACTTCCCACCCGGCACTGTGCTCTCGCGCGTCCCACCCACCCCAGCAGCGCCGCCCCCGGCCTCCAACCCCCGGTTTGGTGGGGCGACCACGACAGGATTCGGCTGAAGTGCCTCAAGGACGCGGGGGAAGGGTTTGCCCTGCGGCTTCGGCCGAGTGCTGTCGTGCTGGCCGCCGCTATCCGGACGTGTGCATGATCACGGACCGCCTGGCGGGTGCATGGCCCGGGGTGCTCAGCCGCGCCGAGCAGGCCCTGGAGTGGCTCGCCGAGCCGCGCACCACGCCGCGATCTCGGTACGCCGGGCGGCGCCCAGCTTCACCAGGATGTGTTCGACGTGCGCCGAGACGGTCTTGGGTGCGAGCACCAGTCGCTCGGCGATCTGCCGATTGGTCAGCCCGGTCGCCACCAACTCGGCGACCTCGAACTCGCGGGCGCTGAGCGGGTGCCACGGTTCCGCCGGTCGGCCACGGTCGAAGGAGCCGGCCAGCAGATCGGCGGCCTGGACAAGCACGGTGGCGCCGACCGTGGTCGCGAGGCTGCGGCTCTCGTCCAGGAACCGGATCGCCGCGGCGCGCCGCCGGGCCCGGACCGCGACCGCGGCGAGATCTAGCCCGGCCCAGGCGCCTTCCCAGAACCGGCGGCGGGACTGCCAGGAGTCGCGGGCGGAGCTCAGCGCCTGATCGGCGGCGGCCAGGTCGCCGCGGGCCGTCCGGAGCAAGCCCTCGGCGTGCTCGATCGCGGGCAAGGTGCCGGGGATGGCCCTCGCCTCCAGGACCTCACCGACCTGCTTCGCCCAGGCCTGCGCGGCGTCGATATCACCGAGCGCGAGGTGCGCCCGGACCCCGGTGAGCAGGTACGGGAACAGATAGGCGGCGTCGGTGACGTCGGCCGAGGCTCGATAACCGCGCTCGCACAGCACAATCGCCGCGTGATGATCCCCCCGGCAGCGGGCGACCTCGGCCAGCCCCCAGAGCGAGGGTGACAGTCGCTGCAGTTCGGCCATCCGCTCGCCTGCCGCGTTCGCCTCCAGCAGGAGGGAGCTGGCCTCGTCCCACTCACCGCGTCCCATCGCCAGGTAACCGAGGACGTACTGGGCGGTGATCCGGGTGGTGATGCCGCCGCGTCCATCGGCCAAGGCGTGCTGTGCCGTGTCGGCGGCGCTGTCCCAGTCGCCGATCGCCCACTGGACATGGGCGAGGTGTGCCGCCAGGTAGTGCTCGTGGTTCCAGAGTTCGACGCTGCCCGCATAGCGGACGCCCTCAGTTAGCCACGATTCCGCGCGGTCGTACTCCACCAGCACCGACGCGGAGCTTGCCAGCATCCGGTAGCCGCGGGCGGCTTCCGCCTCCTGCCCGGTGTTCCGGGCGTACCTGATCGCCCCTTCCAGCAGTCGCCAGCCCTCGTCCATCCGGCCCGCGAAGACCAGGACCGAACCCAAGGTCGCGGCGAGATTGAGGGCGGCTTCGTCGTCCCCGACCTTCAGGCACTCGGCCTGGCCGCGCTCGCCGTGCTCGATGGCCTCGTCGAGGCGCCGAGCCAGCATGTACGCGGCGGCCATTGCCGAGCGCAGCCGGGCCCGTTCGCGATCGGTGCCGTCCAGGTCGGCCAGGCTGTCCATTGCCGTCTGCAACCTGCGGACCCGGATCTCGAGATCGTCGCCGAGCAGGTGCCCGACCGCGACCATCTGCGGGACCAGCGCGGCAGCCGCCCGCAGATCCCCGACTTCAATCAGCAGCTGATGCGCGCGTCGGTACGCCTCGGCGGCGGCGATGTTGTCGTCCGCCGCCGCGGCCTCGTCGCCGAGGGCGGCGAACAGCTCGGCCCGGTCGGACACCGGCAACCCGGCCGGCTGATTCCGCGCCGCCCGCCGGTACAGCTCCAGGGCCTCGCGATGCGCCGAGATCGACGCCGCCAACTGCCCGGCGGTGATCGCATGCCGGTAGGCGAGGTCGGAAAGTCCGGCCTGTTCCAGGTGGCAGGAGATGAAGGCACCTCGGTCGCCGCGTTCGGTCGCCGAGCGGGCCACGCGTTCATGCAGCTGACGCCGTACTGGCAGGTCCGTGTCGGTATAGAGGGCATCGCGGATCAGCGCATGCCGGAAATCGAAGGTGGCCGGGTCGGTGCCGGGCAGCACCAGGTGCGCCTGCTTGAGCTCGCGCAGGGCGGCGGCGACCTCGCTCGGCTCGGCCTCGGTGATCGTGGTCAGCAGGTCAAAGTCGAAGGAGCGACCGATCACGGACGCCGCCGCGGCCACCTCCCGGGTCCGGGTAGTCAGCCCGGCGGCCCGGCTGAGCACGGCATCGCCCAGGGTCTCCGGCACCGTGGCGGCCTCGACGCAGGCACCCGACTGCGCAGTGAGGGCCACGTCGTCGACGGCGGCGAGCAGCTCTTCCACGTGCAACGGAATGCCGTCACTGCGCTCCTGCAGGGCCTTCACCACCTGCGCGGGAGCCGGCCGACCGAGCAGCGTGCCGACCATCGTCGCGGTCTGGTCGAGTCCCAGCCGAGGCAACCGGATCTCCTCGGCGAGGCGCTGGTCGAGCAGCCGGGCGCGCAGGTCCCGGATCGGCCGGTGTGGGTACAGCTCATCGCTCCGGTAGGCCGCACTGACCAGCAACGATCGGGTCGCCAGCCGGGTGGCCAGATGACCGAGAACGTCCAGACTGACGTCGTCGGCCCAGTGCAGATCCTCCAGGACGATCAGCAGCGGCGTCCCGTGGTAGGCGGAAAGCAGCAGGTCGACGAGGTCCTGCACGAGCAGTCGGCGGCGGCGGTGGGCGTCCCCGGACGGCTCGTCGGCCTGGCTGGTGATCGCCCGCAACCGGGCGGACAGCCGGCCACCCAGCTCACGCTGCGGCAGCTGGGCGCACGCCAGCAGATCGCTGGCCAGGTCGAGCAGCAGACCCGCGGAGGAATGCACGTCGCCAGGGAAGGCACCGGCCCGGAGCACGCCGAAGTTCATCAACCGGGCCTGGTGGGTGATCGCGCCGAGCAGGCGGGACTTGCCGATCCCGGCCTCACCCGCAACGAACAGCAGTTGGCCGCGGCCCTCGGACACCTCGATCAGCCGACGGGTGGCCAGGGTGAGGAAGTCGTCCCGGCCGACCAGCACCGGTGACTGGATCAACCCACGACCCGGCATGCCCGCCTCCTCAACTCGTGCGTCCACTGGATGCCTGTCGGCTCGTGCACGTCCGATGCGTCGTGAATAGGTCACCTGACTGATGAACGACACGGCGCTGCGATACACGCTGGGAGCACTACATCGTTGACTGAGGGGAAAATCTCATGGCCAGGTACATGGATGTGCACAGTGGGTTCGTCGGTGTGACTGAGGAGCAGCTTCGCGAGGCGCACAGCCGGGACCTGGTGAACGAGGGTGACGAGGGCGTGCACTTCGAGCGCGCCTGGCTGGATCCCGAATCCGGCAAGGTGTTCTGCCTGTCGACCGGGCCGTCGAAGGAGGCCGTGCTCCGGGTGCACGACAAGTCCGGGCACCCGACGAACGAGATCTACGAGCTCCCGATCGAGGTCGTGTAGTCGGTAAGGAGTCCGTAATACGGTCTCTTTTCCCGTATTGTCTGCGATGTTCCGGCCGGGTATCCAGAGCGCGGCCGGCTCGCAGACGTTACGCGGGAGCCGAGATGAAGTTCGCGGTTCTGGGCGCGCTCGAGGTCACCTCTGACGCCGGAGCGATCCCGCTCGGCGGCCGCCGACAGCGGGCCACCCTGGCGATGCTGCTCAGCTCTCCCAACCGGCCGGTTTCCACGGACCATCTGCTGGATGCGGTCTGGACCGGCCGGCCGCCGCGAACGGCCGCCGACAACCTTCGACTCTACGTCCACCGGCTCCGGCGACTGCTGGGTGAGGACCGAATCGTGCGGTCCTCGGGTGGGTACGCCGTCATCGTTGCTGACGACGAACTCGACGTCGAACGCTTCGAGGCGGCCTCCGATCGGGGGCGCTCGCTGCTCGCGGCCGGCGACGCTCGCTCGGCCAGTGCGGTGCTGCAGGAGGCGCTGGCGTTGTGGCGCGGGCCGGCCTACGCCGACCTGGTCGAGGTGGCCCCGGTGCAGGTCGAGGCGGCCCGGCTGCAGCAACAGCGGCTCGCGGTGTTCGAGGCGCGCTTCGACGCCGATCTGGTACTGGGTCGGCACACCGTGCTCGTCCCGGAGCTGACCCAACAGGTAGCGGAGAACCCGCTGCGTGAACGGCTCAGGGTGCAACTCATGCTGGCCCTTCAGCAGGACGGTCGGCAGGCCGAGGCGCTGGCGGTGTACCGGGAGGGGCACCGGGTTCTGGCCGAGGAACTGGGCCTGGATCCAGGACCCGAGCTGGCCCGGGCCCATCAGGCAATCCTGACCGGGGACGTCGCAGAGCTGATGTCCGCACGCGCCGGGGCAGAGGGTGCCCTGCTGCCGGACCTCCCGGAGCCGGCCGCGGTGCCGGAGCCGGTCTGGCCGGCGCCCTCGCTGCTGCCGCCGGACATCCCGGACTTCACCGGGCGGGACGCGGAACTGGCGCTGGCCCAGCGGCTGCTGGCCGGGCCCGAGACCGCAGCGCCGGCGCCGGCGCTGGTCGTGGTCGGTGCGGCCGGGATGGCCGGGCTGGGCAAGACCGCGCTGGCCGTGCATCTCGGCCATCGGCTGGCCGAGGAGTATCCCGAGGGCCAGCTGTTCGTGAACCTGCGTGGTGCCGAGGCGGCGCCGGTCGATCCCGGCGACGTCCTGGCCCGGTTCCTTCGAGCGATGGGGGTGGACAGCCGCTCGATCCCGGTTGACCTGGTTGAGCGGGCCGAGTTGTACCGGAGCCTGCTGGCGGGTCGCCGGGTGCTGGTCGTGCTGGACAACGCCGCGTCCGAGGAGCAGATCCGGCCGCTGCTGCCGGGGGCGGCGACCTGCGCGGTGCTGGTCACCAGCCGGGCCCGGCTGAGCGGCATTGAGGGTGCCCAGTGGCTGGACCTGCAGCAGTTCAGTGCCGAACAGGCGATCCAGTTGCTGGCCCGGATCGCCAGTGCCGGGCGGGCCGCAGCCGAACCTGCCGAGGCCGCCGCGATCGTCGGCCTGTGTGGCTACCTACCGCTGGCGGTGCGGATCGCGGGTGCCCGGCTGACGGCCCGCTCGAGCTGGCGACTGGCTCACTTGGTCGGCATGCTGCGGGACGAGCGTCGGCGGCTGGATCAGCTGGCCGCCGGTGACCTGGCGGTGCGGGCCTCGCTGGCCTTGAGTTACGACGGCCTGGACGAGCCGGCTCGGCGGCTCTTTCGGCTGCTGGGCGGGTTCGACGCCGCCGACTTTCCCGCCTGGCTCGCGGCCGCCGTCCTCGAGGTCCGGCTCGAGGAGGCGAACGCTCAGGTCGAGGCCCTGGTCGATGCGCAGTTGCTGGCCAGCGCCGGGACCGACCCGGCCGGTCAGGTCCGCTACCGCTTCCACGACCTGGTGCGGCTCTATGCCCGCGAGCGGGCCGAGATCGAGGACAGCGAGCAGGTTTCCAGCGAAGCGCTGACTCGGGGGCTCGGCGGCTGGCTGGGGATCGCGGAGCGGATGGCCCCGCAGGTGCCGGGCCCGTGTTACGCGGCCATCCACGGATCGGCGATCAGGCCGCCGATGGACGCCGACTACGACAAGATCCTCGCGCTTGATCCGCTGTCCTGGTTCGACGCCGAGCGGGTGGCCCTGCGGTCGGCGGTGCAGCAGGCCTGTGCGCTCGGGATGGACGAGCTCGCCTTCGACCTGGCCGGGTGCCTGGAGAAGTACTTCGACGTCCGGGGCATGTACGAGGACTGGGCCGGCACCAATGAGCAGGTGATGGCGGTGTGCCGGGCGACCGGCAACCTGCGCGGTGAAGCCGTCATGCTGCGCGGCCTGATCGACGTCGTCACCTGGAACAGTGCCGACGAAGGTGCGATGGGCAGACTGCACGACGACGGCTCCCGGCTGCTGGCGATGTTCACCGAACTGAGGGAGCCGGCCGGGATCTGCGATGCGCTGGTGATCTGCTCCTGGGGGCTGATCGCTCAGGATCAGTTCGGCTCGGCGCTGGCGGCGGCCGAGGAAGCCTGCCAGGCGGCCGAGGCCACTGGGCACCTCGGTGGCCAGGCCCGCGCGGAGGTGGCGCTCGGCGTCGCCTACGGGCGGAGCCTGCAGATGGGTGAGGCGGCGGCACACCTGACCCAAGCCTTGAAACACGCCCGGGAGCTGGGCAATCCCCGCTATGTGGCGGCGGTGCTGCAATTCCTCGGCCTCTGCTATCTCGAGGTCGGCGACCTCGCGGCCAGCCATCGGGTGCTGATGGAATCCCTGGAGATCTCCCGGAAGTACCGCGATCACTACACCGAAGCGTTCAGCATGGTCGTGCTGGCCCGCCTGCACCTCAAGCGCGGCGACTCGCGGGCCCGAGCGGCGGCGGTAGCGGCGCTCGCGCTCGGGCGCCAGCATGCGATGACGCATCACATCGCGGACGCGCTGACGATCCTGGGCGATGTGGAGCTGGCCGACGGGTACCCGACCCGCGCGGTCGCGCACCTGGCGGAGGCCGTCGAACTCTGGCGGACCCGCGGCTGGCCGTCCTATCTCGCGGCTGCCCTGCAGAGCCTGGGCAATGCCCTGGCCCGGGTTGACCGAAAGGCCGCCCGGGACGCCTGGACCGAGGCCCGGGAGATCTTCGGGCAGTTGTCCCAGCAGGCCAAGGTCGATGAGTTGACGCAGTTGATCGAGGGCGCCGCGTAGCAGGCGGTATTTCGAATCCGCCCGCAGACCCGAGGGTTGGTCCGCGAGCGGATTCGTCCCCCTCCACAGCGGCCCCGGCGTTCCGGTTCGCCGCGCAGCCAGCTTATGAACCCGCCGTATAGCCCACGTATATCCGCCGAAAGACGCGAATCGGCACCGGTTTGGATGGTGAACCGGGCCGGTGCGAGGCCCCCGGCGCGGTCCAAACCGGTGCTGACCCGGTGGAGATTGCTCAGTGCGCCCCGACGGCGGCTTCGGTGGGCAGGTCGTCCCGCCTGGCGTTGATCAGCACGATGATCGTGACCGCCGCGGCCCCGAGCAGTCCGGCGCCGATGAAGAAGGCCACGTGA
>Ga0307513_10009942_pt1 | contig 11996 bp, 11 predicted proteins | sample 15_EM_MG_FD_202174 | JGI IMG/M metagenome (GOLD analysis project Ga0307513, IMG submission 202174) | Populus trichocarpa ectomycorrhiza microbial communities from riparian zone in the Pacific Northwest, United States - 15_EM | ecosystem: Host-associated > Plants > Roots > Unclassified | place... | reverse complement strand
ATCTCATACAAAACTTGATGCGGCCACGTTTCGCGAAGCAAACCCAATTGAATTTAACCTTTGTGACAATAATACCGACAATTTGTCAGAATTTGAGGCCAGACCTGGCCTCAGTTCAAACGTTCCACAGTTGCCGGATTTGGAACGAACATATCCTTGGGTGGGTAAACTGTTGTACTTTAACCCACTTAATTTTGGCCCCCTTACTGGGGTCGGGAATCTAGACTAACGACTGGAAGTGACCTAGAATACAGTGGTGCTAAAGTTTCAATCATGCAACGGATTCTATATTCTATCTCGCCCAGACGGTGTGATCGGCATCGCTGTCCCAATGGTCCTTATCTAGCGCTGGACGGACGGCGGTGAGCTCAGGTAAAAGCATCGATGCGGTAGAAGACTAACTAGTTAAAGTTGGCCAACCCATCGAATCCAATCCCACGGAATGAGGGTACGCTCCGGCTGTGTTCACGGCAAACAGCTCAGTTGGTGCCTCTGTAGCCGCGGTGACACCGGTGTCATACCCACGTGGCCTGAGAGTGTGGTGGGTATTTAAAATGAGTCGGCAGCAAAGGATCGGCTCTATAGCGACGACAAGTGCAGTTCCCTGGAAGGAATGAGCAGCGGGTTTTGTACGACTGTGGGTTACATACAATATGGGCCTTGTTCTAAAGTAGTAGTCATTTTTAGCAGGTTGTCTACGTGAGGTCGTTGGGACATACGTGAACTGCTCGATCGCTGATCCAAACGCACATCGCAATATACTCGACGGACAAGATAGTAAGATAGTACAGGATAGAGTCACTATCGGAGTGTATTAGTATAGCTATTGGGAAGGAAGTGCGAATCTGGCGACAAACCGGATGACGAGGGTTAAAACAGATGTGCCCAAGCCTAATCTATAGTTTTTGAAACCTTTCACGATAACGAGAATACAGAGAGTCAGGTCATATACTATGTGGTTATTAGCATCAGAGCCACAGTGACAGGATAAAACAGTCCCACCGATTGAGAATATCCTTGAGACGAAAAAACATGTCCAAGAGTGACCACGATATACTGGACGCATAAATGCTTACCAGTAAATCCATAGTTGTCCTGCAGAGGTCGCTCCGATGCATGCAAAATATGGCACCCCGGGGATGGGTTCAGCAATGACTTCACTCTGTCAGCTGCGGTTTCGTGGAGATAACGGAGGCTACGACGTACTTCCGTCAACCCACCTGTCGTGGTAATATATCCACAGAACAATTGCCAGTTGACCAAGGAACTGGAAAAGTAGCAACCCTTGGAGGAGCCGGCTGACTCCCTGAGATCCGAATCAGTCAACCGAGAAGAATATTCAAATATTCAAAGACTTTATACTTTTGAGTTGCTATACAAGGCTGAGACTCGGAGCATCATCAGCACTGCCGAGAGGTCAGCCCAACTCAAGACTCAAGAAGACGAAGGCCGACTGGCGTGACGCTCACTTTTCACGGGAAAAGAGCCAGCAGGACCTTAATGATCGGTATTTAGTGCGGTTCAGCAATGTGGTGGCACCTTACCCGTAAGTCCCTCGATTTGTAGGAAAGCCTTGCCTGATGGGTAAGGTTACCGATCGCCCAGAACTTCTCATCGGGATCGAGTTGGCTTACAGCTAAAACATTTTTAAACGGTCTGTATAATAACGAAAGGAGTAACAGAAACTCACTAGGTCTGCGTGACGGGTGACCGTGTGAGGGCTATCCGCTTGTCAGCACTCGTTGCAGCAGAGAACAACATGTATCATACAGATAGTCATGAGAGCTGCTAACGCTAATGATCCATATCGGACCTGCGTTGAAAGAGTTGTCGGGTCAATGAGGACCTGAAGAGAGGGAACAGGGCCCTACTTGCTGATATAAAAACTTGGGCAGGGACATCTTTGCTGGCTGTCATGAGAGTCTAACGGTGTTCACCAAGGTCGGTCCAGGCAACGCACCCATAGAATCGTTATCTGCGAAGTATGTATCAGCCGACGGACGTGAAAGGTGGACGAACAGCCTACTTCTCGTCCCAGACATAGTACTGTCACGGCATGAGCCGTTATCGTCAAACGCTAGGCTAGCTTCCTGGTAATATGATGCTTACTCCAGTCGTAGACTAAAGCCGCCCCAGCCGCAAAGACAGCGAGCCTACACATGGCTATAGAGGTTGCGACGGGTATGAGAAACTTGCGCAGCTCCTCGATTGTTTTACCCTCAAAGGTATCCATTCCTAGGCTCCAGGTCAGGAATGGTCGAATGGTTTGTAGAAACGCTGCACTCCAATGTGGAGGTGATATACCGAGGGAAGCCCCTTCGCCAAGAACCGTCGTAACACGGGGATCTCAGGTCTTTCGCCACGGTATAGGTGAAGAGGAAGAAGGTTGTGGGGGGAACCACTGCCTTCATGTTCCGATTAGTATCATAGCACATTGGAATCGGCTCATATATGTGCCCGGCTTTTCTATCTAACGGCACCACGCGCCCGTGCTGATGTCGGGGAAGCAAGGGTCGCATATGGCAACTGGGGTCCTGAGCAACGTTGTAAAATAGCAAATAGTAAATAGACACTGATAGATATCGTTAACCCGTCTAGCTATGAATGGCAAGGTCACACCTCATAAAAGTGTCAGGAACCAAGTTGTTCACAAAGGCACTCTGACTCAAACCCGGCAACGCCAAAGGTACCGTCGCAAACCCAAACTTCCGCGGCCGTCGCATCAGTAACTCACATGGAACCTCGCGTCAACGGTGCCAAAATGTCAATGTTTATTGGACACAGTGTTCGACTACCCTGCCGTGTCTTGAAGGTAAGATACGCACGAAAGGCCAATCTCAGATCTTTCTGGGGCATTGGAATTGTCTTTCGTCGTGGAAATACCATTTGGACACGCCAAACGCGTCAAGCAAGGAAAACTGATATGCGTGTCGCACCGTTCCCTCTAGCTCCAAGGCCAAGATGCCGTTGTCGAAGCAGTAGATGGTTCTCAAATACAAGTCCGCGTCAGCATCGTGCGTCACGGGTTTGAACTTTCCAAGAGAGCGCGCATTACTGAAGCGGTTCCACAGGATAGCAACATGAATTCGCAATACGTCGAGATAGTTGGTCAAGTAACGGATGAATCGTCTATTAGAATGCTCAGCGTCTTAAATATCGGTGACAACATGGGTGAGGCTCTCGAGCCAACATTTGTTTGTAAACCGAAGACTAATTGTTGTGTATTCTCAGACATGAAGACGGTGGATAACATGATCGTGCTCATGCATCATAAGGAGTTTGCTGGCGTCTGGCATTAACGATACACATTTATTCCTGTGGGGACGCCTCGTCCACTCATGACTTGCTCCGATCATCTACCCTCTGTAGCATTACAAAGGCGTAACTTTCAAGGTTAAATTACTCTCTTGCTCCCCACTTATCTACTGGTCAACTCTTTTACCCTACGTGGTCCACAAGAAGAGGTTGAACCTCACTCGGGGCGTTCCTTCTTCGCGGCATATTTAAACCGAGAACATTGTGACTTCCTCGCGACTGTTGTGCTCGTCGCAAGCCACAATGTACCATGACCCACCCCTAAAATTACCCGGCCGTCCACACGTTTCGCACGTCGTCAAGCTCTCATCTTCAGCATCTTGAATCGCTAGGTTGATCTTGCCCGTCGATTTATTCATATAGAACCTCAGTCCCCCGAACTTCTCCTTCACCTGAACAACACAGAAGCTCTGCGCCGTAAGCCCAGCGTACCGTCCCGCTTTAATACTCGTGTCCTTTGATATAGGTGATTTATCCACAGAAATTGGTGATTCTAGTGGAAGATTTTGGACAATCTGGGTGATGCGTTCGCTTAGTCGGCGCAGGGAAAATAATGGTTCCCATCCACTTTCACACGAAATACGGAAAGGGTACCCCCCGTTAGGTTGAAGGTGGCGATAGTATAGATCCGGAAAATCTTCGAAAAGGCGCTTCTCCAAGTCTTCGCGCATCTTCGTGTTGTGGGAGGGAACAAAGCTTGAGTGCAAGTCAGGACAAAGGCCTCCAGCAAATCAGTTACAGATACCTCTCTTGTTGGTCTAGTTCACATTGGTTGCCCTTAGGGAGCCGATATATGAACGTGCCCATCCGTGTTGATTATGATTACACTCAACATCATCAGGGCTTCTCGGTTGGTATATCCGTCAGCCGGTAGAGTCTAGCTGTTAGCTGACCTTTCGCGATATACGGCATGACCGTGGTGTCAATAATATAATGGCTGCTGACTACGACGTGAAGGAGCGCAGGCGGTGCAAAAGCCCTTAGTCCAGGGTTTGACTGACACCTGCAGGGAGGCAGGGTGGCGAGGGGGCTTGAAGAGTGCACGTCCACGTGCGGGAAAGGGAGATTTATACATTAAGAAGGGATGAGAAATAGAAGCGCAGCGTGCACGCGAGTCGGACTACTGGAGTATTTACATTGGAGGGTAACTAGGAGATGGAAGGAGGATCTGGGCTCAGAACCTAGGAAAGGAGAGCACAGAAACAAACCACATACTATACCAGTGCATTTGGCGGAAACCTGAAGAGCCAAGCCGAATCGCAATCCTTGCAAGAGGGGCCAGGCTAGGGGCCAAGCTCCTCGAACTACTTCAAGCGACCCAATAGCCCCTTAGAGTTATGTAATCGGTGGTGTGGTTGAGGAATTGCCGGGGTCCCCGTTTTTTATGGTCGAACCCCATTGACCCCACGCGATGGTTGTCAAGTTCGAATATGATTGCTCCACTCGTATGTGGTTGACGCGAGCTAACTAGTGGAACCCTATACTGAAAGAGAAACGGCTTCGAAGGCTCGAGGCGTGGGCGAATTTGCATGATCACTAACGTCAGGTCGAGCGGCCCTTCTAATAGAGATCCCACAGGGCGAGAATCAGCGAGTTAACGGATAGCAGTAACTTGAAGTAGACTCATATTATGACACATTGTAGCTTCATTTGATAATATACAGGTGTCGTAAACGTACCTTATACAAAAAGCTTATACAGCATTTCTTGAAAGTCAATAAAAATGTGGAATGGAATGGTTAGACAGTAAACCTGAAAGACGGAGATCAGTTGCTGAGTGACGGAAAACAATGGACATCTTGAGAGGGTGGAATCAGAATGGGAGCCCGAAAAAAGTGAGCTGTGGCGGGCATTTTCGTGCATGGATGTACGAAGACCGTCGTGTTAAAAAGCATCATGTGCGGTTCGAAAGTAGAGATAGGCGGGAATAGTGCACGGGGAGAGATCATATTAACCTCACCAATTGGATCCTGCTACTCAGCCCCATTTGATGGATGAATAAGTGCCTAAAAGGTGGAAAGGAAGAGTCAGCCAACAAAATTCGATCATGTACGAACAGGGTCAGTCAAAGAAAAAAAAAACAGCCATTTGATATCGTCAAGTCCTCACGTGGAGGATAGGCCGGTAATTCGATTCACATCCTATAAGCCACATGCTGGAAAGAGAAGCGTTACCTGAGGAGCGTACAATTATTGATCGATTATTGAAGGCAAAACGCAGCTGCGGAGTAATATGATCAGTCTAAGGCATACTGGAACGGAATAACGACGTTCAGGGTGTGATAATGAGAGCATCGCGTCCCGTTGAGAGCGCTCAGAAACTCTAGTTTGTAAATTTTCGTAGGGTTCATCTTTTTGACACAACTGGAATAGGAGACACACCTAGTGGACACGCTGATGATTCTATACCATGCCTTAGATCATAGCTCTGATTCTGGGTTAGGGCCGACAGAATCGTTCGGTTGTGATGACGTCCAAGTTCGGTTTACTTTTTTTACGTTTTCTGATGGCGTGCCAAACAGAGCTACTAAGTGGCCTTCCAAATATTGGATTATACAAACATGTAGCATAACTACATGCATAACAAGGCAAGTCCCTGGAAAGGTCCGCATGCAAAGCACAAATGCTACTCCCAAACAAATGGAGTATCTACACGGGCAAAGTAATGTCGCAAGAGTGGTGATGTCCTGACAAGAGAAATCATTCATAGTGGTGAAAACGAGTATGCAGAACGACAAAAGAGAAATCACGGTAGCAGAGCAGAGAGACCGGACGCGACAGAGAGAAAGAGGCAGCACTTGCCGTGTCAGAAAAGCGAATACAGTAATGCTTCATTCAAATCCCTGAATTGCTCCACCATCATCCCACCAACCCGAATCTGAGAGCCGTATTATTGCTTCAGACGAATATATTAATCGTACTCTCCAGTGAGCGCGTGCGCATCGTTCACTGAGCCAGAATTGCCCAGTGTCGACATATCTTGATCCTTGAGACGATGAAGCCGCCCCGAGTGTTCATAATGTTTCTGACCACCTTTCCTGCATAAAGGCACCTGTCTCGATAACGCGGCCCCTCATTTCGACATCCCGTTAAGTATGCCCTGCCGCCGACTCGGAGCCTCAGTCCAGCTCGACCTCCTCGCACCACCAGTCCCTGCATCGACACTCAGAGAATCTCGGAAACCCGACGGAGGCATGACACCGGGGGGTGCGGCAGTACCCACAATACTGTCCATCCGTTCCTCGCCGATAAGTGAACCCCCACGCGTGCCATCGCCAGCCGTTTCTTGTCCGGTGGGGAGTTTTCCATTGACAAAAGCCGCGGCAGGGGAGAATGCTTTCTTCGGAAGTGCTCCAAGGTGTAGCTTTGGCTTGTTGTTCGACGAGTAGATCGGCCCACCGCTACCACTAGTCGTACTGCCCCCGTTTTGTGGCGACGTTGACGACGATCGCGCGCGAAAATCATCATCCGACGTCACTGGAAGCGCGAAAGTAGCTCCAGGGCCGTCATCTCCCATCTTTCTGGTAGCGGCAGGCCCGCCCACGGTACCAGCGCTCTCCGTCCGTTTGGGCTGGGGAGCAGCGAGCGAAGGGAAGCCATCGAGCCCGACGCCAACGGGTGCAAGCGGCTCGTCCATGGCCAGCTCCCGCTTGTCGCGTTCTTCTGCCTCTTTCTTTGCAGCATCCTCGGCTGTGGTAGTAGCGGGATCGGGCATGAGCGGGAAGTAGCCCTGGGGCGCATCACTCCCAGCAGTCGCGGCGGTCATATCGAAATAACCAGGGCTCGTCCCTTCAGGGTGGGGATAGTAGACCGGTGCGCCAGGTGCATGATTGAAGTATGGGTTCACATGGCCGTAATACGCAGGACTTCCAATTGGGGAGAAGGGTCCAACACCAGGGGACATAAATGCATGTGGATGCAAAGGTGGAGTAGGCTGGGGTGGCATAAACGTAAACGAAGGCATGGAGGGAGTGATGGGCGGCAGGCCCAAAGGGGATAATGGGCCGGTGCTGAAGGCTACAGGCAGCAGCGGGCCGGGAAGGCTGATCGGTCCAGGATGAGGCCCAGCCCCTCTGGACGTGGTGGCTCCGGTAGGGGCAGGTACTTGGAAGGGCGGTGGGGCAGGTATTACATTGGTGTTGGTCGAGGGCGAAGGAGGCCACGCATTGCCTTGATAAGTTGAAGTGTGGAAGATACCACCATTGGGTGGAACGGTTGTGACAGGGGATATAGGTGGAGGTGGAACAAATGCGCCAGAGGTATTTTGGTACGCGACGAGGGGAGGCGGGAATGCGTCAAAAGGTGATGTGGGTGCCGATGCGAGGTTGAACGCACTCGACGAGGGAGGTAACATGATGTGTCCTGGGTGGACGCCTGGTATCATCGGGTATCCCGGCGCATAATGACTTGCTCCATTTACTGCCCCATTCCCAGCAGGAGCATTATTCGCCTTGGCAGAGCTGGTTCGTGGAGAAGATGTATCGCTGGAACCCTCTTGATTCGTAGCCTGCGATTGAGTGAACCTGTCCAAATAGACTTTGAGGTCGCGGCCATGGTATTGCATACTGATGGGTCAATCAGTATTGCAAAAACAATCAGTAAAGCCCCTGATATGGCAGAGGTAGTAGTGACCACTCACCCATTGAAGGTCTCAACAGCCTTTTCCGCCTCGGCCTCAGTAGAGAAGACAACAGTACCAAATCCTCGCGATTTGCCATCCAGCTGGGTGTTGATATCTGCTCGTGTGACATTACCTGATGGACGGAAGAGATCTTTTAGGTCTTGCCATTGGCAATCGAAAGGAAGCTGCGAGAGAGGTGTCACATCAGCTTCTCGGCTCGAACCAGTGAGAACGCGTTTGTCGTCACCCTTGAGGTTTGGGATGACGATGGTGGAGAACGTACATTTCCAACGAACAGGGTGCGACCAGCCAGGTTCGCACTGGGAACCCGACTCAATGGTTCGGAATTCCGCAGGTTGGGAGCTCCCGCCGTCGCGGGTGGCAGTGACGTTTGCTGTTGTGGGGCCACAAAGGTTGATTGCGCGGCCAATGACGATGACGACGGTGCCTCAAATGGTTGCTGAGATAGCGGTGAGGGTGTAAATGTAAAACTGCGGGAGGCGGAGAGCGGTGGTCGCAACTCGTCCTTGTCCAGAAGCGGGTTTCCAGTCGCTAGTGAAGTCGCTTGCATCGATAGGCTGTTGGCAGGCCCCGACAGCGAGTGCTGTAGTGGTGGGGCTGTGGGCAGAACGGAGGCCAAGTACCCCATTGTATGGAGTGGGGAAGGGGCGCCATACGAATGAATGCTGGGAGCGCTGGGCTTGATACCAAGGACTTGGTCGATGTCCGCGGGGAGTCGATCTGGTCGGACCTCGAGCGTTCGGGTTTGCCAGACGTAACCGTTAAACATGTCTGGATCGCCAGTGAGAAAGGTGGAGTCTCTCGGTGACAAACTAACCAATAGCTCGACCTGCATCCTCTGCTGTCGCGAGCAGAACCGTACCGTAGCCACGGCTTCGGTTGTCCGGGCCTAGGGAGACATCGGCACGCAACACGGTGCCTCCGGCCTTCCTAAAAAGATCCTTGAGGTCTTGCCATCGCACCCGATATGGTAGCTATACGTATATGCGGGAGCAGATTTACAGGACTAAATGTTAGTACCGAAGGGGACGGAAAGTTAGCGGAACTAGCCACGGACATTACCAACGAAGAGCTGCGTCCTAGTATCCTTTCCGGAAGGTGCTCGACCACTGGGAGGCGTGCGGGTCGTTGCCAGTTGAATGACCTGCTCTATTTCGCTATTCGTGGGGACCCTTCCTGGAGAGGGCGTCCTATGTCCATCTTGCTGATCAGCAATGTTTTCATTCATAATTTGATTAGCTCGTTTGGGTTGCGGTGAGTTAGTAGCTAACTGGGACCGTAGCGAGGAGGTGGCCATTCAGCGGCGGCTGTCCAGGGAGTGGATCGCGTTGCTGAAAGACCGTAGTTATATCCTGCTCGTCGTTGGAAATAATATCCCAGTATTCCTGATAATGCGGAATGACGAAAAAGGGTAAAAGCGGTCAGCTCCAAGGTACGAAGCTTTTGATATATTGGACAGGATACTTGGGGGAGACTGACCGTTGAGTTGCTTGCGACTTAATTCGTATCCCAGAGGCTCAGAAACTAAGCATGCGGGTGGCACGTGTATGTCCTGGGTTCGCCTAATCGAAGGGGGGTTAGGAATGGGAATGGTGTTGCTCGTTGTCTTCGACGGGGACGACATGGCTTCTGAAGTAATCTTAAGATATATAAGCTTCAAGACACGCCAAAACCGCACGCGTAAGGTAGTTGGATCTGAGAGTGAATAGTTCATTCAAAATCGGATTTAAGATTCGGTAACAAATCGCTAGGATCTGGAAGACAAATAATTATGATTGGAGATCTCAGTATTACAAATGATCTATAATCAGTCCTACGGCCTTGGATCCCGCGTCGGCCAGATAGCCTCCACGCCTCGAGGATCGCCCTGCAACACACGTTATATAAAACAATCAAGATATCGCTTTGATCTATATCAGTAATCGTACAGACCCAATAACTTGTATATCAAAAATGGAAGTAGATCCGATCGTGCCCTCAACCTCGGAGTGCGATAGACCCCGAGGGACTATAGCCGTGTCAACCACAGCCCTAGCACGACATAGAATATTGTAGTGACCGGCGTCAGAATGCAGTATGACCAGAAGATGGTCCGGCTCAGCAGCCGCTCGAAAGCGTCTCCAGATGCGGCCTGGGTAATCTGCGGACCAACCACAACGCGTCAGGCACCACATCGATAGGGTGCATCACGGAGATTCGGAATGTTGCACATACCTGGGCTAGGGTGAGCGCAGGCGGACTTGAAATGAGCAGAACGTTTGATACGATGAACACTGGGCTGCAAGAAAGAAAGCAAAATGGGAGAATGGTCAATAACACGGGCCATTAAAGTCAGCGGCTGAGAATTGGACAATACATCTCAACCGAGATGAACCAGCGCGTTAGGCTGGTTACCAAGCCTTCCCCATCGTGTTGATCCAGTAAATATGCATCGATGAAGGGCCTTGGGCCCCCCTGAGCAAGAATTGGGGCGGCGTCGGAGGCTGGCAGTTGGACTTGCTGGGATAAGGGAGGCTACTCAACTCGTCAAACACGTCGTGCGTGGCATATTTGGCCAACAACACGCATACAGGCATGAACAACAAGGGGGTGATGATCATCCGGCTCATGACTGAGACGAACACCGTTGCGTTCTCCCCTTTCCTCGTCACTGGTGTCTTTGGGTTCTTCTTGATCACCTTGATTTTCAAGCCCTTCCAGGCGCGGCTCCAAGTCTCCACCAGTGTAGCCTCACTCATTGGGCGCTCTAAACCTCGCAACCCATGGTGGTGACCTTCTCCCGGTCGTGGCGTAGCGTCTTCGTCATGATCCCTCGGTCGGAGTTGCGGCAAATCTACGCCATCTTGTCCGGCTTTGAAGTACCCTCCCAGTACTAGCAGCGTAAGTGGGATCGAGCAATTTCCAGCGGCCGTGAGAGCGCCCCTTACAGGACTGAGATGCGCTTCAAGCACGTGCTGTACCGGTTGTATACACGCAACCACGAGCGAGGCGAGGGCAGCCCACATTGGTGGGGTTGTAAACTCGCTCACAGTGCGCATCGCGACCTTTATTTTCTCCCATACAGGAACTTTCGTAGATTCTGGTTCAGGATCCGAGTCTGGGGGGAGGGAATTGTGCGATTTACGTGGCGTATTGGCGGGAGAATAGAAGAAATGCGACCGAGGCGGTGTTAGTGGTTCTTGGCTCGCGACGGTGTCTTGTGGCTGTAGTGAAGGATCGGAATTGCGGTGATGGTGACGATTGCTTGAGTTAACATGAATGGGTACATCTTCATCTTCGTCAACAAAGGCGACGGAAGCTGTGGGCCCTTCGGAACGGAGAGTGACACTGGAATAGTTCTTCGGCGGCGGGTCGATGAAGCCGCGACCAAGAAGTGGTTCCCGTTCCTCATCTTCATCTTCAGGAGTAGAGGGGAAGATCAGGGGCTCTGTTGGATCAGGCATGATCTCGTCGTCGGCTTGCGCTAGCAGGTGTACACCATAGCTCCATCGCAGCTATATATAATAGAAACTGCGGTCAGTCTAGGTTGGAGCAGAAGCCAGCAGATTCATTATTCATGTTAATGATAGACCCTCACCATTAAGCCAAGCGTCGAATATAGAACGAGATACGTCAGAGCACGTCCCAGCATACCATCACGCGTGTCGTCAGGACCCCATTCCAGTCCACGGACAGTGACTACCATCGACTGCATCAAGGCGATTGGGAGGGAGTTTGAATTCATGAACATGCTTGCAGCGATTGCAAAAGCTCTAGAAGAAACCAGTTAGGGATTATGAAGACATTGGAGCGCTAGGAGTCGCCAAGGATGGCGGTGGGCGTACCGCTGGCTCCGTTTGAGTCGCCATACCCAGGCGAAGATCCAAGCGACCAGGCCTGACACCAGGCTCACAATAACGAATATGATCGGAATCACCCAGAGTTCACGAATTTTATCAGGGGTGAGGAAGAATGCAACTTTGGAAAAGAGGAGGGCAGGGGTGAAGAGTGAGACATTCAGTCGGTTGATTTGCTGTTTATTCAATCAACATGAATATATC
>Ga0307513_10009941_pt1 | contig 11997 bp, 9 predicted proteins | sample 15_EM_MG_FD_202174 | JGI IMG/M metagenome (GOLD analysis project Ga0307513, IMG submission 202174) | Populus trichocarpa ectomycorrhiza microbial communities from riparian zone in the Pacific Northwest, United States - 15_EM | ecosystem: Host-associated > Plants > Roots > Unclassified | place... | reverse complement strand
AGTTTCGCTGGAACGATGCTGGTGCTGCACGCCTATCCATCGGCCGCCTTCTATCTCGCGCCGCTGCGCGCGTGGGAGTTTCTGCTTGGCGCGCTCCTCGCCTGCGGCGCGCTGCCGCCGGTCCGCAATGCCCGGGCGGCGGCGATCATCACCATCGCCGGCGCGGTCCTGATCGCCGCCAGCGTGCTGCTGATCTCACGCGACCGGCCGTTTCCGGGTGCAATCGCCTTGCTGCCCTGCCTCGGCGCCGCCGCCATCCTCCATGCCGGCGACGCGACGACGTCCTGGCCTGGCCGTTGGCTCGGTTGCCGGCCGATGCGCTTGATCGGGCTGATCTCCTATTCGCTCTATCTCTGGCACTGGCCGATCCTCGTCTTCTACCGCCTTCACGCCGATCCCGGACTTGTCGCCAAGCTCGTCCTGATCCTGGTCAGCATCGCCGTCGCCACGCTGTCATGGCGCTTCGTCGAGCAGCCGTTCCGGCAGCGCCCGGTCCGGACCGGCGCCCGAAGGACGATCATGATCGGGCTGATCGCCGCGCTGCTGCTGGCGGTGCTCGGACAGGCGGCGGCGCCGATCGCGGCGCGGCTGCATCCGGTCGACGCGCGGACCGCGAAGATCCTTGCGATGCGGCACTACCGGACCGCACGGATGCGTGACGCCATTTGTTTCCTGTCCGGCTTCGACGCCGATGCGCGGCTCGATCCGCGAATATGCCTGACGATCGATCCGAATCGCCCGAACGTGCTGATCGTCGGCGACAGCCATGCCGCCCATCTCCAACCCGGTTTCGTCCGGGTCTATCCCGAACTCAATTTCCTCCAGGCGACGGCATCGCTCTGCAAGCCGGTTATCGGCCAGCGCGGCGCCCCAGGCTGCAGGACGATGATCGACTGGATCTTCCGCGACGTCATCGGCCACGCGAAACTCGACGCGGTCATCATCTCGGCGCGGTGGGATGCCGCCGACGTGCCCGCTGTCGTCCGGACCGTCAGGCTGCTCGCGCCCAGGACCAGGCGGCTCTACGTGATGGGGCCGATCGTCGAATATGACCGCGCGCTGCCACTGATCCTCGCCGCCGCGCCGCGCGGACGCGAGGAGGCGACGGCGGCGCGGCGCCGGAAGACCGATCAGCAGGCGACCGACCGGCTGATGGCGGCGGCGCTCGCCGGCACCCCGGCAATCTATTTGTCGACCTACCACGCGGTCTGCCCGCTCCGGGCGCCCTGCCTGCTCTGGTCGTCGCCCGATCGGCCGCTGCAATTCGACTATGGCCATCTGACGGCCGCGGGTGCGACGATCGTGGTCCGCAGGCTCGGCCCCGAACTCGCCTTGTCCGGCCTGGCCGCGATGCGGTGACGGCACGGCCCTTCCAACGCGGCCGATCCCGTTCTACGGTCGACGGCAGAGCATAAGGGCCGCGAATCCTTCATACCGTTCATGGAGAGTATCATGCGCATCGCGCCAGTTGCCGCCCTTGCTCTGTTGTCGCTCGCCGCTTGCGGCAAGAGCGGGGCGGACGACGTCAAGCTTGAAAACGCCTCGATCGCCGAGGTTGCGGCGGCGACCCAATCGTCCACCGACGTCTTCCGCCCCGGCAAATGGAAGACGAGCAACCAGCTGGTCTCCGCCGACATGCCGGGTGTGCCCAAGCAGACCGCCGACCAACTCGCCAAGGCGATGTCGCAAACCAGCGCGGTCGAGCATTGCATGACCCCCGAAGAAGCGAAGAAGCCGACCGAAGCGTTCGCGAAGGACAATGGCGAGTGCCGATTCGACAAATTCACGATGAGCGGCGGCAAGCTCGATTCGGTGATGCACTGCCAGCAGCCCGGCCAGCCGGGTTCGATGGTGATGACGATGACCGGCACCTACACGCCCGAGCATTACGAGACCGATGCCGAGGTGAAGATCTCGCACGCGGGCAAGGACATGACGATGAAGATCAGATCGGTTTCGGACCGGATCGGCGACTGCAAGGCCTGATCGCGCCGGACCCGCATTCTGTCGAATCGAGGGAGATGAGCGGATGACTGCCTTGCGAATCCTGTTGCCCGCCGCCGCCCTGATGCTGATCGGCGCGGCCGCCGGCGACAGTTTCGAACCCGGTGCTTGGGAAAAGCGTGTCGATTTCATCTCGGCGACGCAGAATGGCGTGGCGGTGCCGGACTTTTCCACGCCGCCGCCCGAGATCAAGCGCCGCTGCATCTCGCCCGCGATCGCCGCCGATCCGGGCAGGTTGATCTATCCGCGCGAGCGACCGGACTGCCGGACATCGTCGCGATCGATGGCGGACGGCCGGGTGGCGTTCACCGGCGAATGCGACGGCGAAAACGGTGGCAAGATCGCGATCTCCGCCGACGGAGGCTATGATCGAATTGGCTACACGCTCGACACCGTCACCGAAATACCGGCGGATGGCGGCCCCGTATTCATGACCGCGCGGATCACCGCGCGTCGGCTCGGCGTGTGCACGAAGGACGATATTCCGGTGGAAAAGGACCTCGAGGCACCGCCTCCCGCGGGTTGAGGCGATGATTAATTGGTCCGCACCAGCCCCGCGTTGACCAGTTCGGCGGTCGGCCGGCGCACAAGATCCGGACTGGTATCGAGTAGCGCGCGGATTGCCGGCGGTTCCAGGTCCCACCAGCGGCTCGCATCGAGGGCTTCGCCCAGCGCGGCGTCGAAGCGCATCCGGATCCGTTTCGCAGGCACGCCAGCGACGATCGTGTAGCGCGGCACATTGGCCGTGACGATCGCGCCCGCGCCGATCACCGCACCGCGGCCGATAAATTTGCAGCCGGGCAGGATCACGACATTGTGCCCGACCCAGACATCGTCCTCGACGATCAGCGGCGCGGCTGCGATCATGTCGTGGTCGACCACGCCGAATCGCTTTTCGTAGAGCATCGGGTGGGTGGTCATCGCCTCGAGCGGATGATTGGCGTCGACCACGCGAACGGTTTTCGCGAACGAGCAATAGCGACCGATTTTCAGTGGCCCCGGCATCCGCCAGCGATCGAAGCAGCATGGCTACCCCGTCAAGCGGCTCGACACGGACCTGTCCGGCTGGCTATGTCCCGCCCCGACATCACATCACACCTCATCACCGCTGGGAGCCGAATGGCGACGTCCCCCTTTCGCCCGATCGGACAACCGTTGCCGCGCAACCCGGTCAGGACTTTCCTGAGCGCGCTGCTGTTCGGCATTGCGCTGATCCTGGGCGGTGGCGGCTCGCGCTTTCCCGCGACCGAGCTGGTCGTGCAGTGCGTCGCACTGATCGTGCTGGTCTACATGCTCGCGGAATATCGCCGCGACCGTGCCGGACCGTTCGACTGGCTGGCGCTGGGGCTGATCGCGCTGACCGTGCTGCTGCCGCTGGCGCAGCTGATCCCCCTGCCCGCCGCGGTCTGGACGCAGTTCCCCGGCCGCGACTTTCCGGTCGAGGCGGCCGCGTTCGTCGGTGCGGCCGGCAAGGCGGCGCCGCTCAGCCTGATCCCCGACGCGACGCTGACCAGCGCGCTGACCCTGATCGTGCCGGTGACGATGTTCATCGCCACGCTGCAGGCCGATGGCCGCGAGATCCGGCTGCTGCTGTGGGTGGTGGTCGGCGCGGCGCTGATCGGAGCGCTGATGGGCGGCCTTCAGACGGCGTTCGGGGACAGCGATTCGATGTATTTCTACATCACCACGCACCAGGGGCTACCGACCGGCGTGTTCGCCAACCGCAACCATCAGGCCGACCTGATGGTGCTGGCGATGCTCTGCGCCTGGCTGCTGGCCCGCGACCGCCGGCGCAAAGGCCGCGCACTGGGAATCAGGTGGGGACTGTTCGGCCTGATGCTCACCTTCGGCGCGGTCACGCTCGCCACTGCCTCGCGGACCGGCAGCGTGCTGCTGCTGATCGCGATTGCGGTGATCCTCGGCCCGCTGACGCTGCGGCATAATCGCCGTCCGGCGCTGATCGGCGCCGGCCTGGCCGGCACGACGGCGCTGCTGGTCGCGCTTCTGGTGCAAACCGGCGCATTCCAGCGCCTGATGAGCCGCTTCGCACTGGAGGACGACAACCGCCTCGATTTCTGGCCGGACGTCGTTTTCGCGCTGGGCAATGTCTGGCCGGCAGGCTCGGGCTTCGGCACCTTCGATCCGGTCTTCCGATCGGTCGAGAGCCTCTCCTCGCTGGGCAAGAATTACATCAATCACGCGCACAGCGACTATCTGGAAATCGTGATGGAAGGCGGCCTGCCGGCGGCGATCCTGCTGGCGCTTTTTCTGCTGTTTCTGGCATTCGCCGCATTGCGGCTGCTGCGATCGCCGCAGGCAGGACCCGAGGGCCGCCGCGGCTGGATCGCGCTGATGGGCATCCTGCTGCTGATGCTGCATTCGATCGTCGACTACCCGCTGCGGACCTTCGCACTTGCAGCATTATTTGCCTTTATGTGTGGCCTGCTGGTACGTGCGCTGCGACCCGACAGCGTGGCCGACGTGAACGAAATATCGTTGGAATCGCTTGGGGGTGGGGGGTGAGCCAAGAATTGCATCGCCCCCCGAACGCACTTATACCGCACTTGCTTCCAGGCGGGGTAGGATTGGCACGACCGGTTCGTAAGGCCAGAACGGGCGGTTCGTAAGGCCAGAACGACCGGTTCGTAAGGCCAGAACGAGCGGTTGGTCGACCACAACGGGTCGGGTGCCAGAGTCGGGAACGGTGAAGGGGAAATGATGACCAGGTTATGTTCGGCGTCTCTCGCGCTTGTGTTGCTGGCTGTGTCAGGATGCGCGACGAAGCCATCCAAGCTGCCACGCGGCGTGGAGGCCTATTCGGTAATCCGCGCATCCGATCAGGCGGCGACGATCGAGGAATACAAGATCGTACCGGGTGATATCGTCTCGGTCATCGTCTTCCAGGAGCCCGATCTGTCGCTGAAGGACATTCCGGTCGATGCCACCGGCAACATCGCCGTGCCGCTGATCGGGCGCATCCAGGCGTCGGGCCGGACCAGCTTCGAACTTTCCGACGACATCGCCAAGCGCCTCGGGCGCGACTATCTCGTCGCGCCGCGGGTCTCGGTCTATGTCACCACCCGCTCGGAGCGTCAGGTGGTAGTGGAAGGCTCGGTCACCACCCCCGGCGTGTTCCCGATCCGCCCGGAGACGACCTTGCTCGAGGCGATGGCGCTGGCGAAGGGCCCCACGCAGATCGCCAAGCTCAACGAAGTGATCATCTTCCGCACCGTCGAGGGCCAGCGCATGGGCGCCGTGTTCGATGTCGCAGCAATCCGTCGCGGCGATGCGGTCAACCCGCGGATACTGCCCGACGACATCGTCGTGGTCGGCTATTCCGGCGTCCGCCAGGCGTATCGCGACTTCCTCCAGGCGGCGCCGCTGCTCGGCGTGTTCACGCGGTTCTGATGACAGCGCATCAGCCCCTGCTCTCCGCCCAGCCTCTGTTCTCCGCCCAGCCTCTGCCCTCCTCGCCCTTTGTCCTTCTCGCCCTTTGCCAGGTGATCCCATGAACGAAACGACCATCATATCCGATCCCCGGGGCGGCACCAACGGCAACCGGCACCGCGACGAGACCTATCAATCCTATATCGGCGATTATGACGATCAGGATCAGGGCTTTCGCTTCAACATCGGCGATCTGATCGGCATCCTGCGCCGCAACTGGATCCCGGTGGCGGTGATCGTCGCACTCGCCCTGATTGCCGGCCTCGTCACGACCCTGCTCGCGACCAAGATCTATCGCGCCGCGGCGAGTGTGCAGATCGAACAGACGACACAGAAGATCGTCGACACCGACTCGGTCGAACCGATCACGTCGATTGCCGACGCCAACCGATTCCTCAACACGCAGATGTCGATCCTGCAGAGCCGCGGGCTCGCGGTCCGAACCGCCGAGCGGATGAAATTGTTCGACAACCCCAATTTCCTCGTCGCGATGGGCGTCAAGGTCGATACCAGCCAGCCCAACACGCCCGACGCCATCCGCCAGCGCCGCGAAATGGTGATCGGCCTGCTGCGCGGCAACATCAACGTCGCGCTACCGACCAATTCGCGCGTCGCCGCCCTGAGCTTCGACTCGCCCGATCCGCGGCTTTCGGCGCAGGTCGCCAACGGCTTTGCCGACGCCTATGTCACCGGCAATCTCGAGCGCAAGTTCGACACCTCTGCTTATGCCCGCGACTATCTGTCCGGCCAGCTCGCGGAGCAGAAGCAGCGGCTCGAGGATTCCGAGCGGGCGATGATCGCCTATGCGCGCGAAGCCGATCTGATCGCGGTCGGCGGCGGTGGCGGTGGCGGTTCCGACGAGAAGGCCGGCCCGCCGCAATCGCTGACCACGTCGGCGCTGGTTGACCTGAACTCCGCCTACAGTCAGGCCCGCGCCGAGCGGATCAAGGCCGAGCAGAAATGGCAGGCCGCGCAAAGCTCGCCGCTGATGAGCCTGCCCGAAGTGATCAACAATCCGGCAATCCAGTCGCTGGTCGGCCAGCGCGCGCAGCTGCGCAGCGAACTCTCCCAGCAGAGCCGCCGCCACAAGGCCGACCACCCCGAGATCATCCAGCTCAAATCGCAGGTGGCCGAACTCGACGCCCAGATCGTCAGGCAGGCGGGCGACATCAAGGGCTCGATCCGCGAGGGGTTCGATCTCGCCGCCAAGCAGGAAGCGTCGTTCGACACGACCGTCGGCCAGCTGCGCTCGACCGCGCTCGAAGAGCAGAGCCGCACCGTCCGTCTCAACATCCTGCAGCGCGAGGTCGATACCAACCGCACGCTCTATGACGGGCTGCTGCAGCGCTTCAAGGAACTGAGCGCGACCGCCGGCGTCGAATCGAACAATGTGTCGATCATCGACCGCGCCGAGCCGGCCTTCCGGCCGATCAAGCCGCGGCCATTCGTCAACATGGCGATCGCGCTCGCCTTCGGCCTGGGCCTCGCCGCCCTGTTCGTCTTCGCCCGCGAAAATCTCGACGATGCGATCCGCACCCCGGACGATGTCCAGCGCATGCTCAACGTGCCTGCGTTGGGCGCCATCCCGTTGCTCAAGGCGGGCGAGAATCCCTACGAGGAAATCTCGAACCCGCGTTCGGCGATGGCGGAGGCCTATCAGTCGGTCAGGACTGCGCTGGAACTGTCGACCGCGCATGGCGTGCCGCGCAGCCTGGTGTTCACCAGCAGCCGTCCATCGGAAGGCAAGTCGACCTCGGCGACCGCCACCGCGCAGAACCTTGCCCGCACCGGCAAGAAGGCGCTGCTGGTCGACGCCGACCTTCGCTTGCCCTCGCTGCACAAATTCCTCGGTCTCAAGAACAATGCCGGCTTCGTCAGCCTGCTGACCGGGCAGAAGACGGTGGCCGAGGTCAGCCAGGCGGGCGGGATCGAGGGCTTCGACTTCATCTCGTCGGGCCCGCTGCCGCCGGCACCGGCCGAGCTGCTGAGCGAAGGCTCACTCAAGCGCTTCCTCGCCGATGCGCTGTCGCTCTATGACGTGGTGATCATCGACGCCCCGCCGGTGATGGGCTTCGCCGATTCGCCGCTGATCGCCGCGGTCACCGAAGGCACGGTGTTCGTGGTCGAGGCCGACGTCGCCCACCGCGGCGCCGCACGCACCGCGATCAAGCGCCTCGTTTCGGGCCGCGCCAGCCTGGTCGGCGCGATCCTGACCAAATTCGACGCGCCCGCGCTGGGCTATTATAATTACAACTACAGCTACAGTTACGAATATGGAAACCGCGCCAGCCAGAGCTGACCTCAGGCGCTGGGCCGCCCGCGGCGGCGCCGCGCTGCTGGGCCTGGCGCTCGGCTGGGTGCTGGTGCCCGACAAATTGTCGGCGCTTGCGCTCAGCCGCAACGACCCGGACGGCGCGGTGGCGGCGCGCGCCACGTCCGACGCGCTTGCCGCCGCCGGCGACCAGGCGCTGAAGGCCAAGCTCTATGCGGCCGCCGAGGCCTATGGCGACCAGTCGCTCGACCGCAGCCTGTTCAATGTCGTGGCGTTGCGGGTGATCGGCCTGTCGCGCGAGGCGCGCAATGCCGAAGATCCGAAGGCAGGCGGCTATATGGCGCTGGCCGGGCAGCTCGGCTGGCGCGATACCCCCACCCAGCTCTGGTACGTCAACACCGCGTCGCAGCTCGGCGACTATGAGATCGCGATGCAGCGCGCCGATGCGCTGCTGCGCCGGCGCGAATTCGCCGGCGACGTGATGGCCTTCGTTCGCGGCGCCGCGGTCGACCCCAAAGCGCGCCAGTCGATCCTCGCCCGGCTGGTCGAAAATCCCGGCTGGCGCGACCGGCTGTTCCTCGACGGCAAGACGATGCCCGAGCAGGAGAAACAGGGACTGGAGACATTGATCGCCGCGCTGAAGCAGAGTTCGGCGCCGGTTACGCGCGAAGAGATCGCACCCTATCTCGACGGTTTGATCCGCGCCGGCGATCCGGGCCGCGCCTGGCAGGTCTGGGCGATGGCGTTCGGCGGCAATCAGGGCGGCAACCAGGGCATCTGGCCGCGCGATCCGGACTTCCGCGAAGCCGCTTCATTGTCATTGGCATCGGCCACCGCCTTGCCGTTCGACTGGGCGATCGAAGCGCCGGCGGGCGTGACGACCCGCTTTGGCAGCGCCGGAGGCCTGATCCTCGATATCGATTCCCGACGGCGCGGCCAGGTCGCGAAGCAGTTCATGCGGCTTGCGCCGGGCGCCTGGCACTTCGCGGCCGTGCTCGACGGCGCCGTGCCCCGCGCCGATACCCTGCTCGAATGGACGATCGCCTGCGATCCCTCGCGCATCGACGTCGAGAGCGGCCCGATCCGTACCGCGACGGCAGGCGGCAAGACGGTGATGAGCTTCGATTTCAGCGTATCGCCAGCCGAATGCGCGTCGCAGCATCTGACCTTGGCGGCGGGTTCCGCCAATGCCAGCAGCAGCAGCTCGATCACCATCGACCGGGTGGCGATCACACCGCGCTGAAGATTTGCCGATGGTCGCCCTCGGCTGTAACGCGAGAGATCGTTGCACAAACCGCCTTCTTCCCTCTCCCGCAAGCGGGAGAGGGAAGAACGGGACCAATTATGCCAGCACGCGCCGATAGGCCGCGATCAGCGGTTCGATCTGCCGCGACCAGTCGAGTTCGCTCTCGACGCGATGGCGGCCGAACGCGCCCATTTCGGCACGGCGGGCGGGATCGTCGATCAGCGCGAGGATCTGTTCGGCCATGTCGACCGGGTCGTTCGAATTCGCATAGAGCGACGCCTGCTGCGCGCTGAACCTGCCCTCGGCCACGTCGAACTGAACGATGGCCTTACCCATCGCCATATATTCCATGATCTTGTTCATCGTCGACTTGTCGTTCATCGGGTTGACCCGATCGGGGTTCACGCAGACGTCGGCGGTGCACAGCACTTCGAACAGATCCTGGTCGGGCGCGCGGCCGGTGAAGGTGACATGGTCCGACAAGCCCATGTCGGCAGCCATTGCCTGCAGCCCCTTCAGGCTCGGCCCGCCGCCGACGAGGCAGAATTGCACGTCGTCGCGCTTCAGATCGAAGACAATGTGGTGGACGGCCTCGAGCAGCAGATCGATGCCCTCCTGGTCGCCCATCACGCCGACATAGCCGACCAAAAAAGCGCGACCATTCTTCCAGGCGGGATTGACCGGCACCGCCTTGACACGGGTGAGATCGGGACCGGAGCGGACGACGAACACGTCCTCGGGCTTCTTGCCGCCGCGTTCGATCGCGATCGCGCGATAGCTCTCATTGGTCGCGATCGACACTTTCGCGACCTTGAAAGTGATCTTTTCGAACAGGGCCATCAGCTTCCAGAAGAAACCGCGCCGGCCGAACTTGGCCTCGTAGAGTTCGGGATTGATGTCGTGATGGTCGAACAGATAGCGGACGCCGAACAGCCTGAGCGGCAGTGCGACCAGGAAGATCAGGTCGGGCGGATTGCAACCGTGGATCACGTCGAGGCCGCCGCGGAGGAACACGCGCCACGCGAGCACCGTCTCCCAGAACAGGGCCGCGCCATATTCGAGCAGATAGCCGAGCGCGCCCGACGCGTCGAGCGGCAGCGGGTGGCGATAGATCTCGATCCCGTCGAGCGTCTCGCGCCGCGTCTCATGTCCCTTGCCGGTCGGGCAGATGATCGAGACCCTGGCGCCTGCCGCCTTGAGCGTGCGCGCTTCCTGCCAGACGCGCCGGTCGAACGGCACCGGCAGATTCTCGACGACGATCAATACGCGCTTGCCGGCGAGCGGCTGCGTGTCGAGCAAGGGCGACGAGAATGGCGCGGCATGCGCGGCCGGGGCCGCCTCGACTGGCTTGATCACCACTTCCGCCCCCATCACCTGTTCCCCAAGCCCGCCTTAGCCGATCGCGTCGATGTCGACGAGGATGCCGGCGTTCACCGTCAATTCCTTGATCGTCCGGTTGGCGGCGATGGCCACGTCCCAACGCGTCGCCTCCGCCGTTGCCTTGTCGACCAGCAGCTTGCGCAGCGACGGCAGATTGCTGTGGGCATAGCCGAGATTCTGGCCGATCAGCCGCTCCGCCTCGATCGCCGGATCGAAGATCGACAGCTGGTAGCCGCCTTCGAGCAGCTTGCGCGCAAGATCGACATTGGGGCTTTCGCGCAGATCGTCGGTCTCCGCCTTGAAGGCGAGACCGACCAGCAGCACCGTCGATCCCGGCGGCGCCAGCTTCATCACCCGATCGGCATGGAAATGCTTGTGCGCATCGTTCGAGCGCATCAGCATGTCGATCAGCGGCGTATTGGCGCCGAGTTCGCCCGAGATATATTGCAGCGCGCGGACGTCCTTGGGCAGGCACGAGCCGCCGAAGGCGCCGCCCGGCCTGGTATAATAGGCCGACAGGTTGAGCTTGGTGTCGGACTTGAAGATGGCGTGGACGGTCGCCGCACTGATGTCCTGCAGCGCGCAGACGCGGCCGACCTCGTTGGCGAAGGCCACCTTGACCGCGTGCCAGGTGTTGTCGACGAACTTGGTGATCTCCGCCTCGCGATAACGGGTGTGGAAGACCGTGGCCTCGATCCCGGCGTGGAGGCCCTCCATCGCCGCATTCGGCTCACCGTCGGCGGTGCCGATGACGATCTTGGGGGGCTCGAAATAATCCTTGATCGCACTCGATTCGCGCAGGAATTCGGGGTTGTAGACCAACGAGACGGCCTTGCCCCAATCATCGCCCAGCGCCGCCGCGAAGATCGGCGCGATCAGCGATTCAATCGTGCCCGGCCGCATCGTCGAGCGATAGGCGACGGTCAGCGGCGTCGCGCGATCGACCGAGACCGCCGCGGCGATCTGGGTCGTGACCTGCGCGACATAGGACATGTCGTGCGCACCGGTGATGCCGCTGGGCGTGCCGACGCAGACGATGGCGATATCGGCTTCGTCGAGCGATCCTCCGATCGTCGTGCTCGCCTCGAGCAGGCCCTTGCCGCGCGCTTCGGCGATCAACGCCTCCAGCCCCGGCTCGGTAATCGGCGACCGGCCCGCATTGAGCGTTTCGACCTTGGATTGCGAGACGTCTACACCAGTCACATGATGGCCCTGGCTGGCGATGCAGCCCGCTGCCGTACAACCGACATATCCAAGTCCGAGAATCACGATCCGCAAGGCTGAAGCTCCGTCGATGTTGCGGCGCGATGTCGCAGCGCGGAAGCGCGGCAGGCAACGGGCCAAGGGCTTGAAAGCTATTCGCTGCCGCAACGGCGGCGGCGAGGTGAACGGATAGTCTGCGACGCTGGGCGCGTCATAAAATAATCCTTAGACGTTTTTCAACATGATATCGGCTTCACACAGAGAGTCGCGCAAAAAAATTGTGCGGCGCAGCATTTTTAGAGGGCGCGCGCATATGGCATTCCTGGTTACCGGCGCGGCCGGCTTCATCGGCTATCATGTGGCGCGCAGGCTGCTGGAGCAGGGGCGTGCCGTCGTCGGGCTCGACAACCTCAACGCCTATTACGATCCGGCGCTGAAGCAGGCC
>Ga0307513_10009940_pt1 | contig 11997 bp, 9 predicted proteins | sample 15_EM_MG_FD_202174 | JGI IMG/M metagenome (GOLD analysis project Ga0307513, IMG submission 202174) | Populus trichocarpa ectomycorrhiza microbial communities from riparian zone in the Pacific Northwest, United States - 15_EM | ecosystem: Host-associated > Plants > Roots > Unclassified | place... | reverse complement strand
CGCTGCATGCGCACCGCGCGCTCGCGGACCATTGTCCTGCTGCTCGACTGTTGCTACGGCGGCGCGTTCAGTCAGGGAGTCACGGTGCGCGCCTCGGGCGACGTCAACGTGCTCGACAGTTTTCCCGACGTACAAGCCGGCGGCGGGCAAGGCCGCGCCGTCATCACCGCGTCGAGCGCACTGGAATTCGCGTTCGAGGGCGACCGGCTGGCCGACGACAAAGCCGCGATGCCATCGGTCTTCACATCCGCGTTGGTCGAAGGGCTCGAATCGGGCGACGCTGATCGCGATGAAGACGGTTTGGTGTCACTGAACGAACTCTACGATTACGTGTGGGACCGGGTTCGTGAGCGCAACCCCCATCAGACGCCCAGTCGCGACGGCCAGATCAGCGGTCAGTTGTTCATCGCCCGCAGCCGTCGACGCCGGCTACGGGCACTGCCGATTCCGGGCGACCTGCAAGCTGCGACGACGGACGGCAACATGTTCACCCGAATCGGCGCGGTCACCGAACTGCGCTCCCGTTTGCTCAGTGACAATCTTCCGGTCGCGCTCGGCGCCTTGGAGGCGCTTCGCGAGATCGTCGCCTCCGACATCCGCTACGTAGCCGATGCAGCCTCGGCTGCGATCGGCGACGCCTCGATGCAGGTCTCCGCCTCGAATCTGAATTTCGGACCCACGGCGTTGAACAACGTGGCCGGCACGAAGTCTGTCCAACTGATCGGTCCGCCCCTCGGCCGGGTTTGCACCATCGACGTCTCCGCCGACTGGATCCAGGTCGTCGAAACCGACGGCGGCCTGTTGATCTCGGTCGACACAGGCCGGGCCGGCAGGTATCGGGGTGTGGTAGCCGTCCACGGTCTGGTCGGCGACGCGAACATAGACGTTGCGCTTGAGGTGACCGATCATGTCAAGCCCGAGCCGGTTCCCGTTTCGCCGTCGGCCAGCGCCCAGCCCTCGGTACCGGCGGTACGGGTAGTCGGACCCACGAAGGGGATGGCCACGCCCGCCGAGGGGCAGGCCACGAGCCGAGGCTCGTGGGTGCCATCGTCGACATTGGCCACAGATAGCCGCCCGTCGACCACCGGCACAGCAAGCACTGTCCCCGACACCCTGCGGTCCGAAACTCCGGCGGCAAAGATCGCCCAATGGCCATGGGCCGGGATAACCGCGTTCTCAGTGTTCGCCCTCGGCTTGGCGGCGGCTGCCCTGGGCGTCCTCGTATCAACGGTCGGCACTCCCGTTGATAAATGGAGAATGGTAGGCGCACACCTTGTGCTCTACGTGGTCCTGTGGCTGATCATTTCCATCGCACCCAGCGAGCGGCAAGGCTTACACCGTGTCGTACCGATTCTGATCTGGACCTATGCCGTCTACGCCTTGACTCAGCTCTATGGTTATTACCTGCCACAGTTCCAGTACTCGATGGTTACCGAAACCCCGCTCTACCTTTTCTGGCTGGTGGCCGGTGGACTCGAGTTGATCGCGAGCGCCATGCGGCGCACGCCCACGGTAGCCGTCGAATGCCTGGTGGCGGTCCTGACGATCGCGTTCGGTGCATCGATCGTCTATCTGGATCGCCCCCGGCCGAATGACATGACGTTCGTGGTCAGCTACGGATACTTCATCGTCGTCACCGGCTGTGCCTGGGTAACCATCGGCGCACAACGGATCCGAAGCGTAGTGCGCGCCGACGGCGACCGATAAACACGTACCGGTACGGAGGAATTTGAAGCATGGCCCACGACATTACGATCAAGGTCACCGAAGAAGGCGCCGATGCCGAACAGATCGACGCGCTGACCGGGTTTCTGCGTCAGGAATTGCTGCTGCTCGACGTCGAACACGTCACGCGCGCAAGCGGGGGCGACGCGCCGGCGGGGAGCAAGGGGATGGACGTCGCCGCGATCGGCGGCCTGCTGGTCAGCCTCGGCGGCTCCGCCGCCGGGCTCAAGGACGTAGTGGCCGTGATCCGGGCCTGGCTAAGCCGAGGCGGGGGCGCACGCCGGACCGTCCGCATCGAGATTGCCGGAGACGTGCTCGAGTTGTCCGAGGTCTCGCTCGCGGATCAGAACAAGCTGGTCGATCTCTTTGTCCGGCGGCACGACAGCGAGCGGGACTGACGGCGGCGGGGCACAACCAGGCGCTGCCCCGCCGCCCGCACCGGCCCGTCAGAGGGTCTCGGCGTTGACCGTTTGGATGGCGTGGATCAGGATTGCCAGGCCCTCGCGGGCTTCCTCCTCGGTCAGGGTCAGTGGCGGGCCCATCCGCAGCACGTTGTTGTAGAGGCCGCCCTTGCCGACCAGCAGGCCGCCCTTGCGGCACTCGTCGAAGACGCGCATCGTGAGCGCCGGGTCCGGCTCCGTCGTGCCCGGGCGGACGAACTCGATGCCGATCATCAGGCCCCGGCCGCGCACCTCGGCCACGATCGGTGCCTTCGTGGCCGCCTCGCGCAGGCCGTCCAGCAGGATCGTGCCGACCCGCAGCGCGTTCGCCTGCAAGTTGTGGTCGAGCACGTAGTCCAGGACCGCGTTGCCCGCCGCCGTTGAGATCGGGTTGCCGCCGAACGTCGAGAAGCTGGTCGCCGGGACCGCGTTCAGCAGGTCGGGGCGGCCGACCACGCCGGCCAGTGCGAAGCCGTTGCCGATGCCCTTGGCGAAGGTGATCAGGTCGGGCACCACATCGTGCGCCTGGTAGCCCCAGAAGTGTTCGCCGGTTCGGCCCCAGCCGGTCTGCACCTCGTCGGCGATCAGCAGGATGCCGTACTCGTCGAGGACCTTCTTGAACGCGCCGAGCAGCCCGTCGGGAGCGTGCACGAAGCCGCCGACGCCCTGGATCGGCTCGGCGATCAGCGCGGCCACGTCCCCGGCTGTCGTGGTGGCCAGCACCTCGCGCAGGTCCTCGACCGCCGCGTCGATGTGGTCGGCGCCGGAGAGCCCGGCCAGCCGGCCGCGGAGCCGGTCGCCCGAGGAGAGCCAGGACACCGACAGCGGGCTCAGCTGGCTGGCGCCCCAGCTGCGGTGCCCGGTGATCGCCATCGCGGCGAAGGTGCGGCCGTGGTAGCTGTTGCGGATCGCGATGACCTGGTTGGACCGGCGCTTGTTGGTGGCGAACATCAGCGCCGACTCGTTGGCCTCGGTGCCCGAGTTGGTGAAGCAGACCCGGGCGTCCGGGATGCCGGAGATCCGGGCGATCTTCTCGGCCAGCTCGACCTGTTGCCGGATCAGGTAGAGCGTCGAGGTGTGCACGACCCCGGTGCGCAGCTGACGCTCGACCGCCTCGCGCACCTCGGCGATGTCATAGCCGAGCATGTTGGTCAGCACGCCGCCGAAGAAGTCCAGATAGGTGCGGCCGGCGGCGTCGGTGACGTGCCGGCCGGAACCGGTGACGATCTCGATCGCGTCGTCGCCGTAGTACGGGGTCACCCAGGACGGCAGTACCGCGCGGTGCCGGGCGAGCAGGTCATCGGTCATCTCAGGTCTCCAAATGGGATCAGCGCCACCCTCGGGGGTGGATGCGGGCTCGGGCGCCGCTGCCGCGGGACTGGGCGCCCGCCGCCTCGGCCAGGATGTCGGCCAGTTCGTCGATGCCGTCGCGGACCAGGCCCACCGTCACGCGGACGTGGGCGCCGTCGAGCGGGCTGACCTCGAACGGGGTCCCCGGCGCGACCGCGACGCCGTGCGCGGCGAGGGTCAGCATGGCGACCTGCTCGTTCTCGACCGTCAGCCAGAGGTTGATGCCGTCGGCGGCGGTCGCGGCCACGTCCCGCTCGGCCAGGGCGGCGAGCAGGGCCGTGCGCCGGCGGGCGTATTCGGCCCGGGCCGCCGCGACCTGGCCGGCGGCGGCCGGGTCGGCCAGCAGGTCGACGAGGACGGCCTGCAGGATCCGGCTGGACCAGCCGGGGCCGAGCAGCCGCCGGTCGGCCACCGCGGAGATCACCGAGGCCGGGCCGCCGATCGCGGCGAGCCGCAGGTCGGGGCCGTGGCTCTTGGAGAAGCTGGACACGTGGACGGTCCGCTCCGGCAGCCACGAGCCGAGGCTGACCGCCGGCGCCGAGGAGATATCGCCGGCGTGGTCGTCCTCGACGATCGTGACGCCGGGATGGCCGGCCAGCACCTCGGCCAGGGCGGCGGCGCGCTCGGAGGACATGCTCTCGCCGGTGGGGTTGTGCGCGCGAGGCTGCAGGAAGAGCGCGGCCGGGGAGCAGTCGGCCAGGGCCGCGGCCAGCGCGGCGACGGACAGGCCCGACTCGGCGACCGGCACGGCGACGACCGTCGCGCCGACCACCTCGAGCAGGTCGAGCGTGGGTGGGAAGGTGGGATTTTCCACCAACACGTGATCGCCGAAGCGGACCACCGCGCCGGTCACCCGGTCGAGCGCGTCCAGCGCCCCGTCCACCACGGTCAGCTGCTCGGGCGGAAACGGCCACCGGGCCCGCAGGGCCGCCTCCAGCTGCGGCAACACGGGCGCGTCCAGATAGCTGGTGGTCAGCCGGCCATCGCCGATCCGCTTCAGCGCGCCGGTCAGGCTCGGCAGCAGATCATGATCGGGTACGCCGGTGGAGAGGTCGTTGGTGACGCCCGGCAGCGGCGCTCCGCCCAGTTGGGCGTACCGAAGAGGTCGGGTTGTGCTTGTCACGAACGTGCCGGAACGGCCGCGGGTCTCGATCGCGCCGGCCCGGGTCAGGCTGCTCCAGGCCTCGCTGACGGTGGTCGGGCTGACCCCCAACTCGCGCGCGACATCGCGGACCGTGGGCAGCCGGGCCCCGGTCGGCAAGCTGCCCGCGGTGATCAGGCGGCTGACGGCAGCCGCTATCCCCCGGGCACCGCGGTCATCGACCGCACCCGCGATGAGCTGGAGCAAATTACCTCTCCGAAACATTCCGTTACAGTCAGGCAATTGTCCGCCTGAAGTTGTGTCGTTAGTGTCCTACCACATCCACCCCCCGGCAAGAAGCAGAGACCATGACAGGTGGTGGACAGGCGATCACAATCGTCTGGTGACCCACGACACAGCCGGAACACGCACCGATAGGAAGGGGCAGCCATGACCGACGTCGTTCGCGCCGCCCTCGTCCAGACCACCTGGACGGGCGACAAGGAATCGATGATCAAGGCCCACGAGGACTATGCGCGGGATGCCGCCGCGCAGGGCGCGAAGGTGATCTGCTTCCAGGAGCTGTTCTACGGCCCCTACTTCTGCCAGGTCCAGGACAGCGCCTACTACGAGTACGCCGAGTCCATCCCGGGACCCACCACCGAACGCTTCCAGGCGCTCGCCGCCGAGCTCGGCATGGTGATGGTGCTGCCGATGTACGAGAAGGAGCAGGAGGGCGTCCTCTACAACACCGCGGCCGTCGTCGACGCCGACGGCAAGTACCTCGGCAAGTACCGCAAGCACCACATCCCGCAGGTGGCCGGCTTCTGGGAGAAGTTCTACTTCCGCCCCGGCAACCTCGGCTTTCCGGTCTTCGACACGGCGGTCGGCAAGATCGGCGTGTACATCTGCTACGACCGGCACTTCCCCGAGGGCTGGCGGGCGCTCGGCCTGAACGGCGCCAAGATCGTGTTCAACCCGTCGGCGACCAGCCGCGGCCTGTCGTCGTACCTGTGGCAGCTCGAGCAGCCGGCCAGCGCGGTGGCGAACGAGTACTTCATCGGCGCGATCAACCGGGTCGGCATCGAGCCGCTCGGCGACGACGACTTCTACGGCCAGTCCTACTTCGTCGACCCCGAGGGCAAGTTCGTCGGCGCGGTGGGCGACACGCACAACCCCGAGCTGATCGTGCGCGACCTGGACATGAACCTGCTCGCCACGGTCCGCGACCGGTGGGCGTTCTACCGCGACCGCCGCCCCGACGCCTACGAGGGGCTGGTCAAGCCGTGAAACTCATCAAGGGCGGGACCGTGATCAGCCCGTCGGGGGCGTCGAAGGCCGACGTCCTGATCGACGGCGAGACCATCGCGGCGCTCTTCGCACCCGGCCAGGCACCGGACGGCCCCGAGGTCATCGACGCCACCGGCAAGTACGTGATCCCCGGCGCGATCGACGCGCACACCCGTTCGGCGGCACGGCGGCCAGCGACACGTTCGACACCGGCACCCGGGCGGCGGCGATCGGCGGCACCACGACGATCATCGACTTCGCCGTCCAGCGCACCGGCGAGGTGGTCCAGGACGGGCTGGCGGCCTGGCACGCCAAGGCGGCCGGCAACTGCCACATCGACTACGCGTTCCACATGATCCTGGGCGGCGTGGACGACGACTCGCTCAAGGCCATGGACCAGCTCGTCACCGACGAGGGGGTGACCAGCTTCAAGCTGTTCATGGCGTACCCGGGCGTGTTCTACAGCGACGACGGGCAGATCCTGCGGGCGATGCAGAAGGCGCGCGGCAACGGCGCCATGATCATGATGCACGCCGAGAACGGGCCGGCCATCGACGTACTCGTCAAGCAGGCCCTGGAGCGCGGCGAGACGGATCCGATCTTCCACGGCATCACCCGGCCGCAGGAACTGGAGGCCGAGGCGACCAGCCGGGCGATCTGGCTGGCCAGCGTGGCCGCCGACTGCCCGCTCTACATCGTGCACCTGTCCGCCAGCAAGGCGCTCGAGCAGGTCGCGGCCGCCCGCGACCTGGGCCGCAACGTCTTCGCCGAGACCTGCCCGCAGTATCTCTACCTGACGCTCGAGGATCAGCTGGGCGCGCCCGGCTTCGAGGGCGCCAAGTGGGTCTGCTCGACGCCGCTGCGCAGCAAGCACGAGAGCCACCGCGCCGACCTGTGGCGCGGCCTGCGCACCAACGACCTCGCGATGGTCTCGACGGATCACTGCCCGTTCTGCATGAAGGATCAGAAGGAGCTGGGCATCGGCGACTTCTCCAAGATCCCGAACGGGATCGGCAGCGTCGAGCACCGCGTCGACCTGCTGTATCAAGGCGTGGTCGACGGCAAGCTGTCGCTGGCCCGCTGGGTCGAGACGATCGCCACCACGCCGGCCCGGATGTTCGGCCTCTACCCCAAGAAGGGCATCATCGCGCCCGGCTCGGACGCCGACATCGTGCTCTACGACCCGAACGGCCGCACCCGGATCTCGGTCGAGACGCACCACATGAACATGGACTACTCGGCCTGGGAGGGCTGGGAGATCGACGGCAGCGTGGACACGGTCATCTCCCGCGGTTCGGTCGTCGCCAGCGGCGGCGAGTACACCGGGCACGCCGGGCACGGCCAGTTCCTCAAGCGCGGCCTCTCCGAGTATCTGATCTGAGGAGGCCGGATGCGCGAGATCAAGCATTGGATCAACGGCCAGGCGGTTTCCGGTACGAGCGGCCGGCAGCTGCCGGTCTGGGACCCGGCGACGGGCGAGCAACAGGCGTACCTGGTGGCCGCCACGGGTGCCGAGACCGCACACGCGGTCGCGGTCGCCAAGGCGGCGTACCCCGGTTGGCGGGCGGCGTCGCTGTCCCGCCGGGCCGAGGTGATGTTCCGGTTCCGCGAGCTGGTGGACGCCAACCGCAAGGAGATCGCGGCGCTGGTCAGCCTGGAACACGGCAAGACCGTCGCGGACGCGGCCGGGGAGCTGGCCCGCGGCATCGAGAACATCGAGTTCGCGGCGGGCGCGCCGCACCTGCTCAAGGGCGGCTACAGCGAGCAGGCGTCCACCGGTGTGGACGTCTACTCGATCCGTCAGCCGCTCGGCGTCGTCGCCGGGATCACGCCGTTCAACTTCCCGGCCATGGTGCCGATGTGGATGTTCTGCAACGCGCTGGTCTGCGGCAACACGTTCGTGCTCAAGCCGAGCGAGAAGGACCCGTCGGTCTCGCTGCTGCTGGCCGACCTGCTGCGCCAGGCCGGGCTGCCGGACGGCGCGTTCAACGTGGTGCAGGGTGACCGGGTCTCGGTCGAGGCGCTCATCGAGCACCCGGACGTGCAAGCGCTCAGTTTTGTCGGTTCGACGCCGGTCGCCCGCGTCATCTACGAGTCGGGCACCAAAGCGGGCAAGCGGGTGCAGGCGCTCGGCGGCGCGAAGAACCACATGGTCGTGCTGCCGGACGCGGACATCGGCTCGGCCGCCGACGCGGCGGTCTCGGCCGGGTACGGCTCGGCCGGCGAGCGCTGCATGGCCGTCTCGGTCGTGGTGGCGGTCGGCGGGTCGGCGGACCCGCTGGTCGAGGCGATCAAGGAGCGGATCGGCCGGATCGCGGTCGGCCCGGCCACCGACCCGGCCGCCGAGATGGGCCCGCTGATCAGCCGCGAGCACCGGGACAAGGTGGCCGGCTATCTGGCCACCCCCGGCGGCGCCGAGGTGGTCGTGGACGGCCGGGACGCGCCGGTCAGCAGCGGCCCGGGCTTCTTCCTGGGCGCGTCGCTGGTCGACAAGGTGCCGACCGACTCGCCGTTGTACACCGACGAGATCTTCGGCCCGGTCCTCTCGGTGGTCCGGGTGGACTCGTACGAGCAGGCCCTGGATCTGGTCAACCGCAACGAGTACGGCAACGGGACCGCGATCTTCACCCGGGACGGCGGGGCCGCCCGGCAGTTCCAGTACGACGTGGTCTGCGGCATGGTCGGCGTCAACGTTCCGGTGCCCGTGCCGGTCGCCTACTACAGCTTCGGCGGCTGGAAGTCCTCGCTCTTCGGGGACCTGCACATGTACGGGCCGGACGGCATCCAGTTCTACACCCGGAGCAAGGTCGTCACCTCACGCTGGCCCGACCCGGCCACCTCCGAGGTCGACCTCGGCTTCCCGAAGGTGCGGTAAGCATGGACATCGGAGTGGTACTGCAGAACGACCCGCCCGCGCTGGGCGTGGTCGAGTTGGCCAAGCAGGCCGAGGCGGCCGGCTTCAGCCACGTGTGGACGTTCGACTCGCACGTGCTGTGGCAGGAGCCGTTCGTCATCTACAGCAAGATCCTTTCGGAGACGTCGCGTGTCGTCGTCGGTCCGATGGTCACCAATCCGGGCACCCGGGACTGGACGGTCATCGCCTCGCAGTTCGCCACGCTCAACGAGATGTACGGCAACCGGACGGTGTGCGGCATCGGGCGCGGCGACTCGGCCCTGCGGGTGCTCGGCCTGCAGCCGAACACGCTCGCCCAACTGCGCGAGAGCATCGGGGTGATCCGCGGGCTCGCCAACGGTGAGAAAGTGGCCCTGCGTGGCAAGGAACTGCAGTTCACCTGGGCGCCGGAAAGCCGCCTCGAGGTCTGGGTCGCCGCATACGGGCCGAAGGCGCTGGCCCTGACCGGCGAGGTGGGCGACGGCTACATCCTGCAGCTCGCCGACCCGGACATCGCCGCCTGGATGATCAAGGCGGTCCGGACGGCGGCCGCGAACGCCGGCCGGGATCCCGACGCGATCAAGTTCTGCGTGGCGGCCCCGGCCTATGTGGGCGACGACGTCGAGCATCAGCGCGAGCAGACCCGATGGTTCGGCGGCATGGTCGGCAACCACATCGCCGACATCGTGGCCCGCTACGGCTCCGGCGGCGCGGTGCCGCAGGTGCTGACCGACTACATCAAGGGCCGCGAGGGCTACGACTACGCCGAGCACGGCCGGGCCGGCAACACGCACACCACGTTCGTGCCCGACGAGATCGTCGACCGGTTCTGCATCCTGGGCCCGGTCGACAACCACCTCAAACGGCTGCACGAGCTGCGTGATCTCGGCGTCGACCAGTTCGCCGTCTATCTGCAGCACGACGCCAAAGAGCCAACCCTGCGGGCGTACGGCGAGCAGATCATCCCGGCGTTCTCGTGAAACGGCTCCTGATCGCCTTGGCCGGCCTCGTGGCCTTCGTCGTGTTGTGGGAGGGCTACAAGGCGGTCGGGAACCCGGACGGGACGGTGCTGTTCGGCGTACGGATCCTGCCGCGCGCCGACGACCTGTCCATGCCACACCTGTACACGGTGCTGCAACGGCTCGGCCGCCCGGAACTGACGGGCGGCCGGCCGGTGTGGATCGTCGTGCTGCACGCGTGCCTGTTCACCCTCGGCATCACCGCGGTCGGGTTCCTCGCCGGCGCGGTCGTCGGCCTGCTGCTGGCCGTACTGATGCAGCGGTTCCGGCTCGTCGAGCGCGGCCTGCTCCCCTACGTGATCCTCAGCCAGACCGTGCCGCTGGTGGCCCTGGCCCCGCTGATCGCCGGTTGGAGCGGCAACCTGTCGTTCGGCCCGTACCCGTGGGCGGACTGGATGACGGTCTCGGTGATCGCGGCGTACCTCGCGTTCTTCCCGGTCGCGGTGGGCATGCTGCGCGGCCTCGAGTCGCCCGGCGCGGCCGGGGTCGAGCTGATGCGCAGCTACGCCGCCGGCTGGTGGCGCACCCTGGTGAAGCTGCGGCTGCCGGCGTCGCTGCCCTATCTCTTCCCCGCGCTGCGGCTGGCCGGTGCGGCCGCCGTCGTGGGCGCGGTGGTCGGCGAGATCTCCACCGGCACCCGCGGCGGGATCGGCCGGCTGCTGATCGAGTACTCGCGGGAGGCCACCTCGGATCCCGCGAAGGTGTACACCGCGATGCTCGGCGCGGCCCTGCTCGGCCTGGTCGTGGCCGGGGCGGTCGCGCTGCTCGAACTGCCGCTGATGCGGCACCGCCGACGGGTAGAGGTGGCCACACTGTGAATGCGGTTGCAGTTGAGGGCGTCACGAAGGTCTTCAATCAGGGACGCTCGGACGAGGTGGTCGCGCTCTCGGATGTGGATCTGGTGGTCGCCGACGGCGAGTTCGTGTCGCTGATCGGGCCGTCCGGGTGCGGCAAGAGCACCCTGCTGCGGCTGATCGCCGACCTGATCACGCCGACCACCGGCACGGTCACGGTGGCCGGGCAGGCCGCGCCGGTGGCGCGCCGCAAGCAGGAGTACGGCATCGCGTTCCAGCAGGCCGGGCTCTTCGAGTGGCGGACCGTGCTGCGCAACGTGGAACTGCCGCTCGAACTGCGCGGAATGGGCCGGGCCGCCCGCAAGGCCCGCGCGCTGGAGATGCTCGAGCTGGTCGGGCTCGCCGAGTTCACCGGGCACTATCCCGCCCAGCTGTCCGGCGGCATGCAGCAGCGGGTGGCGATCGCCCGGGCGCTGGCCGTGTCGCCGCCGCTGCTGCTGATGGACGAGCCGTTCGGCGCGCTGGACGAGATGACCCGGGAACGGCTGCAGTCCGAACTGCTCGGGATCTGCGCGAAGACCGGCACCAGCACGGTGTTCGTCACGCACTCCATCTCGGAGGCGGTGTTCCTGTCCCGGCGGGTCGTGGTGATGTCGCCGCGGCCGGGCCGGATCACCGCCGCGATCGACGTGGACCTGCCCTCGCGCGACGACGCGGTCCGCCAGTCGGAGACCTACTTCGCGGCCGTCACCTCGGTTCGGCAAGCGCTGCGGGGCGGGGTTCCGGCGCCGCGTACGTCGGAACCGGCGAGCTGATCGCCGTGAAGTGGATCCGCAGCGTGCTGCCGCCGGTCGTGGTCGGCGCCGTGGCGCTGGTCGCCTGGCAGCTGACCGTGCAGATCGGCCGGATCGCGCCGTTCATCGTGCCGTCGCCGCTGGCCATCTGGGACGAGATGCGCGAGCAGAAGCTGAACATCTGGAACGCCGCACTGGCCAGCGGCACGAACGCGCTGATCGGCCTGATCGGCGGCACCGTCGCGGGCATCCTGGCCGCGATGCTGGCCAGCCGCTGGCGCCCGCTCGCCGAGGTCTCCGTGCCGTTCGCGGCCGTGCTGAACGCGCTGCCGATCATCGCGCTGGCCCCGATCCTGAACAACATGTTCGAGACCACCAGCAGCGTGCCGCGCCGGCTGGTCGCCGGGATCATCGTGTTCTTCCCGATCTTCATCAACACCCTGCGCGGGCTGCGCGAGGTCAACCCGATCCACCGGGAGCTGATGGACAGCTACGCCGCGAACGGGTGGACCTTCGCCCGTAAGGTGCGGCTGCCCGGCGCGCTCCCCTTCGTCTTCACCGGCCTGCGACAGGCGTCTTCGCTGGCCGTGATCGCCGCGGTGGTCGCCGAG
>Ga0307513_10009939_pt1 | contig 11999 bp, 11 predicted proteins | sample 15_EM_MG_FD_202174 | JGI IMG/M metagenome (GOLD analysis project Ga0307513, IMG submission 202174) | Populus trichocarpa ectomycorrhiza microbial communities from riparian zone in the Pacific Northwest, United States - 15_EM | ecosystem: Host-associated > Plants > Roots > Unclassified | place... | reverse complement strand
CGGAGACATACATTGCCAAAACAGCGCCGCCGAGTAATAGCCCGCGCACCAGATGGCCTTGATAAAAATGGCCTGCACCGGGAATCGCCCAGGCCAAACCGCCTGCAAGCCAGGCCACTGCACCGGGTTTTTCCGTTGAATTTCTTATCTCGTCCAAAATCCGCTCCTTCTCAACATAATTCGACTTGCACGCATTCAGACTACATCACCTTCTTACTCTCTCTCTAAGGCGTCTGTCGAAGCGTCCGTCCGGTAATATGCTCCACTGGCGCAGGGACGACACAGGATTTCCCCGCCCTCTCCGACAACCTCACGGCTGTCATTGACTCCCTCCAGACATTTGGCGCATGTCACGCGTGTACGTGGACGACCCGGGGCGTCCGTCTCTCTAAAATCTACTGTCACCACCTCTATTTTAAAAAGCTCCGCATCTGACGCGTCCGTATAGGTAGCCATTTGCCTCTCTTTTTTGCTTTGGAGAGAGGCGTAGCGCGCGTCGGCCAGCGCCCTCGAAGAATCCAAAGCAACGACACGCACTGCACGCCCCGTCTCCGTGTTCAGGAAGGTGGCGGCCACTTTTCCATAATCAAAATATTTCAGACTGCGCCGCCCGAGCCGCACCCCTGTGACAGCACTTAAGGCGTCCGTCATGCAGCGATCTATCTCGACCCACACGATCAGTTTTTTCCTGTCCACCCCACGCGGATCCGCAACTCCGATCAACTCACAACCGAGCACGGCCATGCGTGCGCCCAGCACCTGACCGGGGCAGATATGCCCGTGTAGGGCTTCGCATTCACGCAACAGGGCATCCAGAGAGGGCAACATAAATCAATCTTTTTTGTTAAAGCGTTACCTTATCTGTCGGCACGACGACGTTTCACGCGTTACCTGCAATGAGCAACCGTAAACAGTGCATAGGTTATGGTTAGTAGAGTAAAAATTCGGTTCGCTCATTTTTAAACCCTTTCAGATTTGCATCCCAAGAAGCTTGTATAGCACCCAAAGAATCACCTCTCTCAAGGGATTCCCTCAAAGTCGCCGTCCCCGCGATTACGTCAAACGGATTTCGGTCGTAGACGTACTCGTAAGGCGGCTGTTTCCACAAAAACTCCTCCGGATAAAGCTCACGCGCCACTTTAACTATCGCGATACCTGTGATCACAGGCTCAAATTGTTTGCGATCCGTGACGTGTATCTGGACGCCTCCGCATGCGCTCCCTGCGTGCTTCTGGAAAGTCGGTTGAAAAGAGCAGGCCCGGAAATGCACTCCCGGCAAATCTAATAAATCGAGCTCACGCTTGTATTTAGCCGCATCAATGTAGGGCGCGCCGATCAACTCGAAGGGCTTCGTCGTGCCTCTCCCTTCCGACATTTGGGTGCCTTCCACATGAACCGTCCCCGGAAAGACCGTCGCGCTATCGAGTGCCGGGATGTTAGGTGAAGGCAAGACCCAACTGGCGTCCGTCTCGTCGAACCAGAGTTCACGCGTCCAGCCGTCCATCAAAACAAGGTCTAACTCACAGTTAATGCCCCAACGCTCTCTGAACATTTTCGCCAGTTCACAAATCGTCATCCCGTGGCGCGTCGGGAGCGGAAATTGCCCCACAAAAGAGGCATATTCAGGTTCCAAGACGTTCCCCGCCACCTGTTCGCCGCCGATGGGATTTGGCCTGTCGCAAACTACGACCCGCTTCCTATATTTCTGAGCCGCGCGCATGCAATTTGCCAGCGTATAAGCGAAGGTGTAGATGCGACACCCGACATCCTGCATGTCGAAAACGAAGGCGTCTATCTCTTCCAGCATCTCTCCGGTCGGCTCACGCGTCTCGCTGTAGAGCGAATAAACGGGCAGGCCGGTTTCTGTGTCGAAAGAGTGCGGCGATTCGATCATGTTGTCCTGCGCTTCGCCGCGTATGCCGTGCTGCGGCCCGAAAAGCGCTGTGAGTTTAAAGTCGCTCTGGGCGCGGCAGAGGTCTGCGGAGTGGCTGAGTTGATGGTCAACCGACGCCTGATTGCAAACCAGCCCGACGCGCGCTCCACGCAGCAAGTCGCCACGTTTCGAGAGCAGTTCTTCGATCCCCAAACTGATCTTCCGTTTTTCAACTAGACCCAAGACAGTTCCCCTCTCCCATACAAGTTACGCGTATTATAATGAATCCTTCGCCCACCCTAGCCGCACAACACGGAGCCGCCGTTGACGTTCAACACTTCGCCCGTGATATGCCGCGCCCACTCGCTGCACAGAAAAAGCACGGGCAGCGCCACATCGTCGGGCGCGGCTATCCTCCCGACAGGGATGGTCAATTCGACGCTCTTACGAAAACTCTCGTCTGTAAACGCTCTCGCGGTCATCTCGGTTTCGACCCATCCGGGCGCGACCGCGTTGACCGTCACCCCGTGCCGCGCCAACTCGACCGCCAGTGATTTAGTAAAAGCGATTTGCCCGCCCTTCGAGGCCGCATAATTTGAGACGTTCGCTTCGCCCCTCTGCCCTGCAGTCGAGCTGATGATGACGATACGCCCCCATTCTTGTCGCTTCAACACCGGCGCGGCGGCGCGGCAGATTGTCCAGGTGCCCTTCAGATTCACGTCAATCACGCGTTCCCAAAGTTCTTCCGTGATCTCTTCGACCGCCGCCCCTTCCCAGATACCCGCATTGCACACCACTATATCCAGACGCCCAAATTTCTCGATTGTTGTCTTAACCAGATGCTCCGCCCCGGATACTTCGCGGACATCACTGCGCACAGCCAATGCCTCCGACTGATATTGGCGTGCGATAGCCGCAACAGTCTCCGTCGCAGCCTTTTCATCGCTCTTATAGCTAATAATTACCTGCGCCCCCGCTTCCGCCAAGCGCTCCGCAACCGCGCGCCCAATCCCCTTTGACCCGCCGGTGATTAAAGCCACACGCCCGGCCAAACTCAACCCTGCGATAGCCTGACTCATTTTTATTCTTCTATTAATCTCAAGAAAAGCTAATTTCTCATTGATGTCGGACGTTATCGGACGCGGGCCGGACGCGGGGCGGCTCAACTCACCTTTGTCTCAAGAAATCGTTCATCGCTACTCTGCGCGGCAAAATGCTGCGCAGCTGCTACGAATGATTTGAACAGATTCTCGGAAAAAGCATCCTGCTCCCATTCGATCTCGGGATGCCATTGGACGCCCAGTGCCCAGCGGTCGGTTCTCTGGTCTTCAAGCGCCTCGATCAAACCGTCCGCCGTCCAGGCCGTCGCGCGAAGCCCTTCGCCGACGGTTTCGATGGCTTGATGGTGATGACTGTTGACGAGCGCGCTCTCGCCGCCAGCGAGTTTGGCCAGACCACTGTCTGCCAGCAGGCGGACGCGGTGCGAGCGGCGTCCTCTCGGCGCGCCCTGTTCGTGCCGTATGGCATCGGGCAGTTCGCTCTCGATGTCCTGTATCAATGTCCCGCCCCTGAAGACGTTCCATATTTGCAACCCGAAACAGATCGCCAACAGAGGCATCGCACGGCGTTCGACCTCCCGTAGCACCAACGCGTCAGTCTCATCTCGCAACGGATGTACGGCTCCGAGTCTGCGATGCGGTTCGCGCCCATAGCGCAGGGGGTCTACGTCAGACGCGCTGCCGGGCAGCAGCACACCGTCCAACTTATCCAGAATCGTCTCCACGTATTCAGCCTTCGGAATTAAGGATAAATGGACGGGCGCGCCGCCCGCCGCTTCCACCGCTTCGCTGTAGGTGCGTGCGAGATAGAAACGCTCCGTCTCCAACTCGTGCCGCATGGTAATTCCGATCAGAGGTTTCACGTCTCTCTCGTCGCTCCCCTTCTAAAATACTTGCCCGAACGTCTCGGACGACTCAGTCGTGTCGCGCCTGAGCCTGATTTTCAATCCTCCTCTATCATAACGCAAAATCACTCGATGTCCGATTCCACATCTTTCCGGACTTCCACGGAAGATAAATACGCGCGCATCAAACCTCCTTCCTTGACTTACCTTCTAGCCACTCCCTATATTTCCCCGTTACCACTATGAACCAAGAAACTTCAATGCCACGCTGGCGCAGTACGACCGTCCTTCTGGTGCGTAGGGACGGCAAGGTCGCCATGGCGGGCGACGGGCAAGTCAGTCTCGGCGAAACCGTGATGAAAAGCCGCGCGCGCAAGGTGCGTCGTCTCTACAACGAGCGCATCCTCGCGGGTTTTGCCGGAGCCAGCGCCGACGCCTTCTCTCTGCTCACGCGCTTTGAAAGCAAACTCGAACAGTATCAGGGCAATCTCGAACGCGCCGCCATCGAACTCAGCAAGGAGTGGCGCACAGACAAAATCCTGCGCCATCTCGAAGCGTTGCTGATCGTCGCCGATGATAAAAGCTCTTTCCTGCTGTCCGGCAACGGCGACGTGATCGCGCCCGACGACAAAGACGGCGCGCTCGCCATCGGTTCCGGCGGCTCTTTCGCGCTGGCAGCCGCACGCGCCCTGCTCAAGAACACGGAGATGAACGCGCGCGACATCGCACACGAAGCGCTCAACATCGCGGGCGAAATTTGCATCTACACGAATCAAAATATTATCGTCGAAGAATTATGAGAAACAGAGGTCAGAGGTTAGAGGTCGGAGGTCAGTTAAAACAAAAACTGTCTTCACAGACCTCTGACCTCTAACCTCCGGCATCCGGCTTATGGTTATTTATCTCTCAGGCGAAGTTGACGAAGAGGCGCGTTTGGACGACATGACGCCGCGACAGATCGTCGCGCAGTTGGACAAGCACGTCGTCGGGCAGCATGCGGCCAAGCGGGCCGTGGCGATTGCGTTGCGTAATCGCGTGCGACGGCAGAAACTCGCGCCCGAAATGGCCGCCGACGTGATGCCGAAAAACATCATCATGATCGGCACGACGGGCGTCGGCAAGACGGAGATCGCGCGGCGGCTCGCGCGCATGTCGAATTCGCCGTTCCTGAAAGTCGAGGCGTCGAAGTTCACGGAGGTCGGCTACGTAGGCCGCGACGTGGAGAGCATGATCCGCGATCTCACGGAGATCGCCGTCGAGATGCTGCGCGCGGAGAAGGCCGAAGAGATCGCAGACAAGGCGGAACTCAACGTCGAAGAACGCATACTCGACCTGCTCCTCCCGCCGAAACCGTCTTCGACCTTTTACAACTTCGACGAAGACGAGCACAACGACGCCTCTGCGCCCGTCTCCGACGCGGCGGGAACTCCGCAACGCGACGACCAGTTTCAGCGGACGCGTGAAAAACTCCGTGAGCAACTTCGCGCCGGGAAGTTGGAGAACCGCATGGTCGAGATGGAAGTACGCGAGAAGAACTTCCCGACCATCGAAGTCGCGGGGCCGCAGGGCGTGGAAGAGATGGGCATCAACATGAAGGACATGCTCGGCAATCTCTTTCAAGGACGCACGAAACGTCGCCGCATGCGCGTGGATGAGGCGATGGAGTACCTGTTGCAGGAAGAGGAAGAGCGGCTCATCGACATGGACACGGTGGCGCGCGCCGCGCTCGAACGCGTCGAATCTGCAGGCATCATCTTTCTGGACGAAATAGACAAGATCGCCGGGCGCGAATCGGGCGGGGGCGGCCCCGACGTGTCGCGCGAGGGCGTGCAGCGCGATATTCTTCCCATCGTCGAGGGCACGACCGTCAACACGCGCTACGGCATGGTGCGCACGGATCACATCCTCTTCATCGCCGCGGGCGCGTTCCACGTCTCGAAGCCTTCGGACTTGATCCCCGAACTACAGGGCAGGTTTCCCATCCGCGTCGAACTCGAATCGCTGACGATTGAGGACTTCAAACGGATTCTCACCGAGCCGAAAAATTCGCTCGTCAAACAGTATCGCGCGCTGCTTGAGACGGAGGGAATCGATCTGGAGTTCACGGACGACGCCATCGATTCCATCGCCGAGTTTGCCGGGCGCGTCAACGAGCAGACGGAGAACATCGGCGCGCGTCGCCTGCACACGATCATGGAGAAAGTTCTGGACGAGATCAGCTTCGCCGGACCCGACCTCGAACCGAAGCGTCAGGTCATCGACGCCGCCTACGTCTCCAACACGCTTCAGGCCATCGTCAAGGATCAAGACCTCAGCCGCTACATCTTGTGAGAAGCTCGAAGCATCCACGCATGAAATTTTCACGCGCACGCTACCAATTCGTTTCCCGCAGTTTCCTGCTTCTCACCTTCGCGCTCATCCTGAGCCTGTCGGCCTCCTGCGGCAAACGTCGCCCGCCGCTGCCGCCGACGGAGAACGTCCCGCAGCGCACGGAATTGCTCTCCGGCGTGCAACGCGGCAATCAGGTCATACTCAGTTGGCCTGCGCCGCGCCGCAACGCGGGCGACGGCAGCGTGCAGAGCATCCGCCGCATAGACATCTACCGCGTCGCCGAGAGCACGAGCGACCCTCTGCCGCTGACGGAAGAGGAGTTCGCCTCGCGCGCCACGCTCATCGGCTCCGTCCCTTTTTCCTCCATCGGGCGCGCCACGGAAGATTTGACTTACGAAGACACGCTTACTTTGAACGAACCCGTGCGCCTGCGTTACGCGCTGCGCTACGTCAACGCCACAGGCCAGCGCGCTTCTTTCTCCAACTTCCTGCTCATCGAACCCGCGACGCGCGTGAGCCAGCCGCCGACGCTCCAGAGCGTCTCGAACGAGAGCGAGAACGTCGTCAAGATTCGCTGGCAGACGCCGCCCGCCAACGTGGACAACTCGACGCCCGTCAACCTGCTCGGCTACAACGTCTATCGCACGGATCGTTCGCAGAACGAACCCGCGCAGACACCGCTCAACAGCGAGGTGCTGACCGCGTCGGAGTTCAACGATCAGACGTTCAAGTTCGGCGAAGAGTACGTCTACATCGTGCGCGCCGTCTCGCTCGGCACGGGCGGGGCGCAGGTCGAGAGTCTCAATTCGAACGCGCTCGGCATCGCGCCGCGCGACACGTTCCCCCCGTCCGCGCCGCGCGACATTTCCATCGCCGCCGTCGCCACGCCGCGCCGCCTCTCGCTCTTCTTCCCCGCGAACCCCGAACGCGACGTGGCGGGTTACAACATCTTCCGCTCGACCGACCCGGACGCGCCGAAAGACAACTGGACGAAACTCAACCGCAGTTTGCTCGAACGCACGACTTATCAGGACGACGCGGTCGAATCCGGCGTCAAATATTTCTACTACCTGACGGCTGTAGACACGGCGGGCAACACGAGCCAGCCCTCCGAGGTCGTCTCCGAAACGGTTCCTTAAAATGAGCAAAACAATCTGCCGCTTTTTATCGCAGACGACGGGCGCGGCGAGCTACGGCCTGATCAAGGACGGCACGGTCTTTCCCGTCCCGCCAACGCAAATCTTCGACGCCGCGCCCGCTCCCGTCTGGTCTGTCGAAGGACTGGCGCTGTCGGACGTGAAACTGCTCGCGCCCGTCACGCCTTCTAAAATAGTCTGCGTCGGGCGCAACTACAGAGAACACGCCGCCGAACTCGGCAACCCCATGCCCGACGCGCCGCTGCTCTTTCTCAAACCGCCCTCCGCCGTCGTCGGCCACGGCGACGCTATCGAACTCCCTTCCGTCTCTTCGCGCGTCGAGCACGAAGGCGAACTCGGCGTGGTTATCGGACGCCGCGCCCGGTTCATCAGCGATAGCGAAAATCCGCTCGACTACGCGCTCGGCTACACATGCGTCAACGATGTCACCGCGCGCGACCTGCAAAGGCAAGACGTGCAGTTCACGCGCGCCAAGTCCTTCGACACGTTCTGCCCCGTCGGCCCTTACATCGTGAGCGGCCTCGACCCGCTCGACTTGCAGGTGGAGACGCGCGTCAACGGCGAGACGCGGCAGCGCGGGCGCACCGCCGCGTTGGCCTTCCCCGTCGCTTATCTCATACGCTACATCTCGCACATCATGACGCTGGAACCCGGCGACGTGATCTCTACCGGAACGCCCGCGGGCGTCGGACCGCTCTCGGACGGCGACGTGTGCGAAGTCGAAGTCGAAAACGTGGGCACGCTCCGCAACACCGTGCGTGCGCGCAAGTGAAGGTGTCGCCGCATGGGGGTTGAAAGTTCAGAAGTCGCCGCGTCTTCAACGGGTCGGATCGTCACGGTCTATGCGCGAAAGTTCGACGGACGGCTGCATCGCGAATGGCGTGCGCGCCTGTCGTTGCGGACGGATTCGCTCGTCGTCGTCGAAGGCGTGTTCGAGGAAGAGATTCGACACCCCCAACTCGGCCTGATCGCGCCCGGCACGCTCAGCACCGAATACTACTGGACGGAACGCTGGTACAGCGTCTTTCGCTTCCGCGAACCGTCGGGCGAACTGCGCAACTACTATTGCAACATCAATCTGCCTGCGGAGTTTGACGGCGATGCACTGACCTTCGTTGATCTCGACATAGACGTGCTCGTCGCACCCGACTTTTCCACACGCGTCCTCGACGAAGACGAGTTTGCCGCGAACACGGCGCGCTACAATTATCCTGCGGACGTGCTCGACGCCGTGCCCTACGCGCTCACGGAATTGCTCGGCATCATCAAGCGCAGAGATTACCCGTTCGACTGGCGCGCGTAGCCACGACAGGCTCGCCCCGTCGGATGTTGTACAATCTGGCACGATCAAAATTTGTCTGATGCGAAACTTATGACTTCTATACGCACGAAGACCGAACAGCAGCAGCAACAAAATTCCAAGATGGATCGTCTGCGTGAGCGCGAACGCCGCGCCGAAGCGGGCGGCGGGCCAGAGCGCGTCGAACGACAGCACGCGGCGGGCAAGTTGACCGCGCGCGAGCGCATCGCGTTCCTGCTCGACGAAGAGACTTTCGAGGAGTTCGACAAACACGTCGTTCACCGCTCGCACGATTTCGGTTTAGACGAGCAACTCTACCCCGGCGACGGCGTCGTCACGGGCTACGGGCTGATCGACAATCGCCGCGTCTTCGTCTTCGCGCAGGACTTCACGGTCTTCGGCGGCTCGCTCTCCGAGACGCACGCGGAAAAGATTTGCAAGGTGATGGACTTGGCGATGCGCGTCGGCGCGCCCGTCGTCGGCCTCAACGATTCGGGCGGGGCGCGCATACAGGAAGGCGTGCTCAGTCTCGGCGGCTACGCGGACATTTTCCTGCGCAACACTCTGGCTTCGGGCGTCGTCCCGCAGATCAGTTGCATCATGGGGCCGTGCGCGGGCGGCGCGGTCTACAGTCCCGCCATCACCGATTTCAACGTGATGGTGAAGAACACTTCCTACATGTTCATCACCGGCCCCGACGTGATCCGCGCCGTCACGCACGAAGAGGTTTCAAAAGAAGAACTCGGCGGCGCGGACACACACAACCGCATCTCCGGCGTCGCACACTTCGACGCAGACTCCGACCGGCACGCCCTCCAACTCGTCCGCGAACTGCTCTCGTTCATTCCCTCGAACAACATGGACGAAGCCCCGCGCGTCCGCACTACAGACCCGTCCGACCGCCGCGACGAGCGTCTGAATTCCATCGTGCCGGAGGCGTCGAACCAGCCTTACGACATCCGCGACGTGATCCACGCCGTGATAGACGACGGCTACTTTTTTGAAGTACACGAGTTTTACGCGCCGAACATCGTCGTCGGCTTCGCGCGAATTGACGGGCGCAGCATCGGCATCGTCGCCAATCAACCCGCGTATCTGGCGGGCGTGCTCGACATTGACGCCTCCGTCAAGGCCGCGCGCTTCGTGCGCTTCTGCGATTGCTTCAACATCCCCCTCGTCGTCTTTGAAGACGTGCCGGGTTTTCTCCCCGGCGTCCGGCAGGAGCACGGCGGCATCATCCGTCACGGCGCGAAACTGCTCTACGCCTTTGCCGAAGCCACCGTCCCCAAGATCACCGTCATCACGCGCAAGGCTTACGGCGGCGCTTACTGCGTGATGGCCTCCAAGCACATCCGCACGGACGTCAATCTCGCTTGGCCTTCCGCCGAGATCGCCGTCATGGGGGCGGGCGGCGCGGTCGGCGTCCTGTATCGCCGCGAGATCAACGAGGCGGACGATCAGGAGAGCGCGAGACAGGCGCGCATCGCGGAGTTTGAAGAGAAGTTTGCCAACCCTTACGTCGCCGCCGAGCGCGGCTTCATAGACGAGATCATCGAACCGGCAGAGACGCGCCTCAAACTCGCACGCGCCCTCGCGCTCCTTGAGAATAAACGCGACACCAACCCGCCGAAAAAGCACGGGAACATTCCCTTGTAATCGCGCTGAGACGACACGGGCGAGTCTGTGTAGTGCAAAAATGAAGAGGCCGGAGAAGGTTGGTCCCTCTCCGGCCTCTTCCGTGTGTGCTGTCGGATTCGCCTAAGCGGCCTTTTGCTGCGCCGGTTTGTTGAGCAGTTCGAGCGCTTTCTTCAACTGCGTGTCTTCCGGTTGTTGTTTCGGAGCAGCCGTTTCCGGCGCGACATCCCTGCGTTCGCCCGGTTGTCCCGGTTGCGCAATCGCGTCGTCGTCATTGCCGGTCAAATCCTCCGGGTCGGTCGCCGCGGCCAACTCAGGCCGTTTAACTTCCACCGTCGGCGAAACCCCCGCCCCGATAAACGACTTGCCCGCAGACGACGCCCACTTCACGGTCGTCAGAAGCAGCCCGTCGCCGTTGCGCAACGGGAACAACTGCTGCTCCGCGCCCGCGCCGAAACTCTTTTCGCCCACGACATCGCCGCGCTTGCGTTCGATGAAAGCCGAAGCGACGACTTCCGCCGCGCCCGCCGTGCCGCGATCAATCAACACCGCCACCGGACCGTCGAAGATAGCAAGTTTGGGATCGGCGCTGAAAGTTTTGAGGCTCTTGTTGCCGCGCCCGATGGTCTGCGCCAGCGCGCCGTCCTTGATGAACAGGTTCGCCACCTTGACGCCCTCCGCGAGCGAACCGCCCGCGACGCCGCGCAAATCCAGCACCAACTTCTGCGAACCCTGCTTCTGCAATTCCTGCACGCGCTTCTGCACGATGGCCGCCTCGCCCTCCGCCAGACTGTTGATGCGCACCACGCCGACCTTCGCCGCCTCCACACGCGTCTCGACGCCCGGCGCCTGCACCGGCGCGCGTTTGATCATCAGCGTGAGCGGGCGCGTCCCGGCGCGCAGAATGCGGACTTTGACTTCCGTGCCCGATGCGCCGTTGAGAAGTTGCTTGGCGTCGTAGAGCGAAATGTCACGCGTCGCCTTGCTGTCTATGTACTCGATGATGTCGCCCGCCTGCACGCCCGCCTGCTCTGCGGGACCGCCTTTCAACGGCGCGATCACGTAGAGGTAAGATGCCACCTGCGAAAGTTCCGCGCCGATTCCCGCCTGCCCCTTATCGAGTCCGACGCGGAAATCGCGCACCTGATCGACCGTCAGGTAAGTCGAGTACGGGTCGAGTCCGTAGGCGAGGCCGCGCAACGCGCCCGCGCGCACTTTGTTCAAATCCGGCTCGTCAACATAATCATCATGAATATGCTGTAGGACGCTCTCGAAAATTCGTAGCTGCGCGCCGGGGTCGTTCTGCTGTTGAGCGCGCGTATACATCAGACCGCCGATCACTGCATAGAGCGCCAGCGTGGCGGAGAAAACCACTACGAGAAACTTACTGCGAAATGACATCGTTCACCTCTGGGAAAACTTTTGCGCCGGATTATTCCAACACCCTCGAACCACATTGCCCGACAGGCTGGAAGTGATGATACAGTAGCCTTCTGATACGTCGCAAGACAGTTCAGCCTGTTGGCCTCGTGCCGGACGGCTGCGTTATACTTCGCGGGTCTGCGATAAAATCGAATTTGCCGGATTCAAAATTTCCCAAAATTAACGACGCGCCGCAGCCGGTCAACATCAAAGGCCGCTTGCTCGCGCTCGACTTGGGGACGAAGCGCGTCGGCGTCGCCGTCAGCGACGAGTTACAACTGACAACGCAACCGCTGCCGCCGCTCAATCGCACCAACTGGAAAAAACTGCTCCGGCAAATCTCAGACTTGCGACACAGCTTTGACGCTCAAGGGGTGG
>Ga0307513_10009938_pt1 | contig 12000 bp, 13 predicted proteins | sample 15_EM_MG_FD_202174 | JGI IMG/M metagenome (GOLD analysis project Ga0307513, IMG submission 202174) | Populus trichocarpa ectomycorrhiza microbial communities from riparian zone in the Pacific Northwest, United States - 15_EM | ecosystem: Host-associated > Plants > Roots > Unclassified | place... | reverse complement strand
CCACGACGCGGCGGACGTCGGCGACGCGGTCACGACTGACCATCCCGCAAGCCTAGCCGGGCAGCGACGTGCATAGGCTGGTCGGTGAACGCACAATCCACACGTCCCGGGAGGCGCGGTGACCGCCCTCGGCAATCGACCGAATGCAGCCCTGCTCGTCATCGACGTGCAGAACGGCATCGTGAAGAAGGCGTACGACCGCGACACCGTCGTGGCCAGGATCTCCACCCTGATCGACAAGGCCCGCGGCGCCGAGGTCGATGTCGTCTGGATCCAGCACAACAGCGACGAGTTGCCCCGCGGCAGCGAGAACTGGCAGTGCGTCAGCGAATTGGTGCCGCGAGGGCACGGTGACCACCGCCGACGTCACCTTCGCCGCGACCTCCGGCACCTGAGCTCACTCCTTCGTCCCAACGAAAGGTCACGCGCATGACCGACAGGAACCTTGCCGAACTCCGGGAACGGGCTGCGAACGGTGACCGCGACGCGGCCGCGGAGCTGATTGAGCTCGCCACCGAACGCGGCGACCTGGACGAGTTGCGCCGACTGGCCGACAGCGGCAACAGCGACGCCATCGCTCAACTCGTCGAACTGGCGGGCGAGCGCGGTGACACCGAGCAGCTTCGGCACTTGGCCGACCGCGGCGTCAGCGATGCGGCCGCCCAGCTCGTCGAACTGGCCACCGAACGGGCCGATCTCAGCGAGCTTCGACGTCTCGCCGACGGCGGCAACCGTGACGCGGCAGATGTCTTGGCCGAGCTTGTGGATGAGCAGGACGACGTAACGGAGTAACCGTCTCAGCCGAGCCATTCGCGCAGGGCCCACCACAGCCGCACGCTCTCCAGGACGCTCAGCCGCTCCCCCGGCTCCGCGCCGACGGCCGACAGCGCGCTGATCTCCCGCAGCCGGCGCAGCCGGTACCGGACCGTGTTCGGATGGACGTGCAGTGCCGCCGCGGCGTGGTCGAGCCGCTGCCCGTGGTCCAGATACGCCAACGCCGTGAAGGCCAGTTCCCGATGGAAGTCGTCCGCCGGGTCCAGCTCTCCGAGCAGCGCGGTGCCGAGCAGCCGGGCCAACAGGGGCTGTGCCGCCAGCGCCGTCTCGCCCGCAAGATCGACGACGCTGTGCAGCCCGCGCCGCCCGGATCGGCCCGCTGCCCCGAGAGCGAGCACGCAGAGCCCGTACATCTGCTGAGCCTGGTCCAGCGGGACCGGGGGCGACGACACGACCAACGCACCCGGATCGAGCGTGTCCGGTGCGGGCGGCCGCGGCGAGAGCCCGGAGAACACACCGTCCACCATGGCGAAGATCCCGCCGTGCGCCGCCAGGCCACGCTCCACGGAGCGCAGATCGGCCGCGCCGGTGGCATCAGAGACCACGCAGTGGTAACACCCCGGACCGCCGAGCCCCAGCCGGGCCAGTTCCTGCGGCAGTGCCTCCGGCCCGTCGCCCAGCAGCAGCCGTCGTAACACCCGGGTCCGGGTCTCCCAATTGCCACGCGCCAGTTCCCGTTCCGCGGCGAGATAGCCGCTGACCACGTGCCGTTCCAGGGCCCCGGTGTACCGGTTGAGGTCCAGCAGCACCTCCACCAGGACGTCGTCGGCGATGCCGGCCACCCGGCCACGGTCGATCGCGATCTCCAGCGCTCGGGTCAGGCCTGCTTGGACGCCGCGCAGCAAACCGCCGATCGGGACGCCCTGCGCGGCTCGTTCCGCGCCCAGCCGGGCGGCTTCGGAGAAGTCGCCTTCGCTGGGGTCGTCGAGCCGCTCGAACGAAGCCAACCCCGCCGCGAGCAACACCGCGATGTGCCGCCGGTTCTCCGCGATGGGCAACCGCGCCACCACCGGCGAATGCGCCCGGGCCGCCTCGACCAGTTCGTCCAGGATTCCGACGTCGGACGCCATCGCGCGCAGCACCGTGACGAACGCGTCGCCTCGTTCTCTCACGACCATCGATGCGCTCGCCTCTGTCGACGTCGACGGATTGTCGATGCCCCACAAGAACCAGCTTCGGCGTTGGCCACAGACCCCTATCGGACGGCGGCAATGCCCTGTTTTCTGTGCGTTACCGCAAAGTAACATCACGCCTGCTCCGGGGAGAAGCCGTGACATCGAAACTCATGACCGCCCTCAGCACCCTCGCCCTCGCCGTCACGGCAGCCGCCGGACCGGCCCAATCCGCGGCCGCCGCGCCGGCCCTGAAGGAGGTGATGTTCGTCGGCAACAACTGGGAAGGCACCGTGGACGTGATCAAGTCCAGCGGAACCTTCGCCAAGCTGGGCCGGATCAACGTCATTCCCGACAAGGACCAACGCCTTCAGGAGATCTACCTCAACCCGATCAAGCTCGGGTACTACCTGGGCATCCAGCAGGGCCCCGGCGAGGGCCACGACCAGTTGGTCGACGACATGTACACCACGCCGGACGGCAGCGCGCTGGTCGCCTCGCGGCCGAGCTTCGCCGACGTGGTCTCGATCGACCTGGCCACCGGGGCGATCCGCTGGCGTTTCCCGGTCTCCGGCTACCGCGCCGACCACATGGCGGTGTCGCCCGACGGCACCCGGGTGGCGGTATCGGCGTCGACGTCCAACACCGTGCATGTGCTGAACATCAACACCGGCCAACAGGTCGGCTCGTTCAGCACCGGCGACAAGCCGCACGAGAACGTCTTTACCGGCGGTGGCCGCTATTTGTGGAACATGTCCATCGGCAACGTGGACACTGCGTTGGACGACCCGATCTGGGACTGGACCAAGGGTGATCGGCACATCACGGTCGTGGACATGACGACGTTCAGAACCGTGAAGACGATCGATATGCGCTCGCGACTGAACCCCTTCGGGCGCAGCGACCTCTCGAACGCCATCCGGCCGGCGGTGTTCTCGCCGGACGAGTCGAAGCTGTACTTCCAGGTGTCGTTCTTCAACGGCTTCGTCGAGTACGACGTGGCGACCGACAAGATCACCCGGATCAAGACCCTGCCGAAGAACCCGAACACCAGCGACGACCGAACGACGTTCGTCAACGACTCACGCCACCACGGCCTCTCCATGAGTCCGGACGGCAGCAAGCTGTGCGTTGCCGGAACGATGGACGACTACGCCACCGTGGTCAACCGCTCCACCTTGCAGGAGAGCACGTTGGTTCCGGCCAGCAAGCCGTACTGGGCGACGGTGAGCGGTGACGGTCTCAGCTGTGTGATCTCCGAGTCGGGCGCCGACCAGGTCACCGCGATCAGCTTCGCCACCGGGCAACGGGTGGCGAGCGTGGCCGTCGGCGATCACCCACAGCGGGTGCGGATCGGGCACGTGGCCACCGACTGGACCGCGCCCAGCTGACGCGCGAGGGACCGCTCAGGCACGCCTATCGCTGTGGGGAACCATTTTCCCATCGGCTTCTCGCCGGATACGCGTGCCTGACTGGCCCTTGCAGCTATCTCCACTGCTCTGCTGGGGACACCCCCGGCAGCGGCTTGCCGATCAAAGCGAGCGGAATGAAGAAGCCGACCTGACCGATCGCCATCGTCAGGGTGATCAGGGCCTTGTCGTCGTAGTGTTCGGACACTTGGGCGTACAACTCATCCGACACGCGCTCGCCCTGCGCGCTCGGCGTGAGAACGGCCTCGACCAGTGCCAGCGCCGCGCGTTCCGCGTCGCTGAAGTACGGTGCGTCCTGCCAGGACGCCACGGCGGTGATCCGTTCCTCGGACTCTCCCGCCTTGCGCAGGTTGCCGGTGTGCAGAACCGTCAGGTAGGTGTTGCCGACGATCTGGCCGGCGCGCAACTGCAGCAGACTGATCGTGGTCTGCGGCACCGAACCGTTGCCGGTGGCCTTGAACAGGACTCGGCCAACCTCGGCCAGCTCGGGGACGAGCTTGAGCGGGTTCGGCAGCCGCGATTCCTTGGGCTGCCCGGTCGTAGCGGATGACATTGGGGTCGTCCTTTCTCAAACTCAATGTTGTCGCCGCTCTGACGAACCGCAGGGCAAGGATGTGACCGGCGATGACGGCCGGGTACGGCTCGCTGCGCACGTGGCGGTCACATCGGAGACGTTCTGGTCGTCATCCTGGTGACCATGCATAGGAGGACCGACGTTGCCGAACGAACGCGACTTTCTGGCGCATCGCTTCGAGGAGCACCGCACCCAGCTGAACGCGGTGGCCTACCGGCTGCTCGGCTCGCTGACCGATGCCGACGATGCGGTTCAGGAGGCCTGGCTCAGGCTCGAGCGCTCGCCGTCCGACGACATCGAGAACCTCGGCGGCTGGCTGACCACGGTCGTCGGCCGGGTGAGCCTGGACATGCTCCGTTCCCGTCGGCTGCATCGCGAGGGCCCGCTCGAGGCCCATCTGCCAGACCTGCTGGTCAGCCGCGAGAACCCGGCGGACCCCGAAGAGCAGGCGCTGATCGCCGACGCGGTCGGATTGGCGCTGCAGGTGGTGCTGGAATCGCTGAACCCGGCGGAACGGCTGGCCTTCGTCCTGCACGACATCTTCGCTGTTCCGTTTGAGGAGATCGCCCCGATCATCGACCGCACCCCGGTCGCGGCCCGGAAGCTCGCCAGCCGCGCCCGCCAACGGGTCCAGGGGGCGGCCACCACCTCGGATCCGAACCCGGTCGCGCAGCGCCGCCTGGTCAACGCCTTCCTGACGGCAGCCCGCGGCGGTGACTTCGACGCACTCCTGGCCATCCTCGACCCCGAGGTCGTGCTCCGCGCCGATGCCGGAAAGATGCTCCCCGGCGGCATGAGGGTTCTGCAGGGTGCCGAAGCCGTGGTCGGGGAAGCCGCCACCTTCCGGCGGATGGCGACCATCGCAACCGCCCGGCCTGTCCTGGTCAACGGGACCGCCGGACTGGTCAACACCGTCAACGGCGAACTCATCTCGATCATGAGCTTCATCGTCACCAACAACAAGATCGTCGCGATCAACGTCCTCGCCGATCCGGACCGGCTGGCCGGCCTCGACCTGACTGGCATCGACCTGACCGGAAAGGTCTAGAGCGTGCTCAACGGCTCTCGGTCCGCAGCTGCCGCTAGTTGCCGATCGCCAGCTGGTCGCTCCAGGATGCGTTCACCCGGAAGGTCTTTCGTTCGGGCGGGGCTCGCTGGGAAGACGGCAACAACATCCAGCCCGCCGCCGGGTCGGCTCCTGGCGCCCACGGACCCATGATGGGCGCGGACGATCGACGCCACCAGGGTCAGGCCCAGGCCGAGCCCGTCCAGCGTGGTTCGCTGGTTCAGCCTGCGGAACGGCTCGAAGAGGGTGCCGACGACCGCGCTGGGCACCTCCGGGCCGGTATTGACGACGCTCAGCCGGATTTGGTCGTGCGAGGTCAAGGTGGTCACCCAGACCTGCCCGTCCGGGTGGTTGTAGCGGACGGCGTTGTCCAGCAGGTTCGTGAGCAGACGCTCGATCAGTACCGAGTCGCCCTGGATCGGACTCGGCTGCAGGCTGGGCACAATCTGCACGGACCCGGCATCGATGGAGTCCAGCACGTCCTGGGTGATGGTGGCCAGGTCCAGTGGTTCCACCGCGGTCAGGCCATGCTCGTTGCGGGCCAGCGTCAGCAGGGCTTCCAGGATGGCCTCGGCACGGTCGACGCCGTCCCGGACGTCGTCGCCCAGCGAGCGCAACTCGGCCGCCGACGGCGCCGGCTTGGCCAGCACCACGTCCACTGTGGTCCGGACCAGGCTGAGGGGGGTGCGCAGTTCGTGACCCGCGTTCGCGATGAAACTCCGCTGGCTCTCGAAGCTGGCGTCGAGCCGGGCCAGCATCTCGTCGAAAGTGTCTGCCAATAGGCGTAACTCGTCCCGTGGCCCGGTCAAGGCAAGGCGATGCGACAGATTGGTCTGAGAGGCGGCCCGGGCCGCCTCGGTGATCTTCGCCAACGGACGCAGCGCCCGCCCGGCCAACACCCATCCGGCCGCCGTCGCCAGCACGGTGACCGCGCCCAAGGTGATCAAAGCGTAGATCGGCAGGTTCTCCAGGGTGCTGTCCCGTTGGGCCTTGGCACCGGCGGTGATCCCCTCGGCAAAAGCCTTCTGGCACTTCTGCCCGATGTCGGAGGTGACGTCGCCCTTCTCCTTGACCTCGGCGCACGTCTTGTCGAAGGCTGCGTTGCCCACTTGCTGGGATTTGCCAACCGGCAGGGCGTTCACCCGGCCGACCAAAGAGAAGCTGATGGCCACCACGATCAACCCACCGACCGCAAAGGTCAGCGCGTAGACGATGGTCAGCCGGGTGCGAAGAGTCAGCGCCGGCAGGTGCAGGTTTCGTATCCGCAGGCTCATATCCGGTACCCCTTGCCAATCACGGTCTCGATCAGTGGCGGTGGGCCGAGCTTGCGGCGCAGCCGGGCCATCGTCACCGACACGGTGTTGCTGAACGGGTCGGTGCTGAGATCCCAGACCCGGTCCAGCATTTCCTCAGCACTCACCACCGCGCCCTCGGCACTGACCAGCAGCTCCAGGACGCCGAACTCCTTGCGGGTCAGGGTCAGCAACTGGCCGCCCCGGCTCACCCGGTGCCTGGCCCGGTCCACCACCAGGTCACCGAGGGAGACGATCGGCGGGGCCGAACGCCCGCGCCGACTCAGCGCTCGCACCCGGGCGATCAGCTCGGCGAAGGCGAACGGCTTGCCGAGGTAATCGTCGGCTCCCAGTTCGAAACCGTCCACCCGGTCCTGCAAATCGCCGGCCGCGGTGAGCATCAGGATCCGCGCGGCATCGTGGTCCGCGGACAGCGCCCGGCAGACCGTGTCGCCGTGCACCTTCGGCAGATCCCGGTCGAGGACGATCACGTCATAGGGGGCCAACCGGGCGCTGTCGAGGGCGGCCTGACCGTCATGGACGACGTCGACCGCCATTCCGGCGTCACGCAACCCCTCGGCGATCCGGCCGGCCAGGGTGACGTGATCCTCGACCACCAGCACTCGCATCGCTCCATGATGCCGGTCACCGGATGACATCGGTCCGACATCGCTCGTCGCGAGGGTGTCATGGCCGGGCGAGTAAACCTTCTGCTGCCGCCGCGTACCGGCCATCCCGACGCGGCGGACCACTCTTCGTAGGAGGTGCTCTCCATGAAAGCTCATCAACTGGCGTTGTCAGGCTGTGCCCTGTTGGCAGCAGCCGCCGGCCTGACCGCCTGTTCCGGCTCCTCGAACGGCCCCGAGGTGCCAAGCCTCGGCTCCACCGCTTCACAGCCCACCTCGAGCGCTGGTCGGGCGGCTGCCCTGCATGCCGCGGCGCAGTGCATCCGCGAGCACGGCGTGCCGGCGTACCAGGATCCCGTGCTCAATGCCGACGGCCAGGTCTTCACGGACACCCGCAGCCTGCAGCGATACGCCGCCGGCGGACCCGCCCCCTCCGGCGGGAAGGACGCCAAGGGCGGCAAGAGCACCGGCAAGGGTGGCGCCAACCCACCCGCGGGCAGCAACGACCACACCAACGACGCCGACCAGGTTGCCGCCCGGATGACCGGGATCCGACAGGCGTGCGGACGGCTGATGGCGGTGGCCGGACTGCGGCCCGAGGACAATCCGCCGCCCCCGCCCAACCTGATCGCGGCAGGCGTCAAGCTTGCCCAGTGCCTGCGGGCGAACGGCTTGCCCAACGTCCAGGACCCGACGGCCACCAGAACCTTCGTCCCCGGTCACGGGTTCCCCATGAACGCCAGCGAATTGCCGCCTGACGCCAAGGCGAATCCCGCCTTCCGGCGCGCCTTCACGGTCTGCAAGGCGCAGGAGGATGAGGTAATTCGCCTGTCCACGCTCGGGAATCTGGCCCGTGGCTAGGCGACGGACCACCGCGGCCGCCGTCGGCCTGGTGGTGCTGGCCGGCGGCAGTGGCGGGTCGTGGTGGGCGACGCACCGGCCAGAGCCGACCGCCCCGCAGACCGTGCCGGTCAGCACCGCGGCGGTGGTCAAGACCAACCTGGCCACCAACGTCGAGATCTCCGGCAACCTGCAGTACACCGTGCCGCGAACGCTGTCCGCCCAGGGTGGCGGCACCCTCACCGCGCTGCCCCGGCTGGGACAGGTGATCACCAGGGGGCACAGCTTGTTCGAGGTGGACGGTCAGCCGGTCCTGCTGGCATATGGGGCGCGGCCGGCCTGGCGCCCGATGAGCCTCGGCATGACCAAGGGCCAGGACGTCCACCAACTGGAACAGAACCTGGTGGCCCTGGGTTTCGCCACCTCGCACACGCTTACCGTGGACACGACGTTCACGTCCGCGACCCGCGCCGCGGTCAAGCGCTGGCAGAAGGCCACCGGCCGGCCGAAGACCGGGGTGCTCGAGCTCGGCCAGGTGATCTTCTCCCCCGGAGCGGCCCGGATCAGCAGCCTGCCCCTCCAGATCGGCAACCCGGTGCAGCCGGGCGTCCCGGTCCTCGGCATCAGCTCCACCAAGGTCAACGTGATCGCCGATGTCCCGGCCGACCAGACCGCACTGGTCAAGGCGGGAAACCGGGTCACCATCACGCTGCCGAACCAAAAGACCACCCCCGGGCGGGTACTCAGCGTCTCCTCGGTCGCCAACGCGCCGGCCAACCAGGATTCCGGCAACAACGGCCCCAACGGGCCCGCCACCATCCAGGCCGTGGTGAGCCTGACGAAGCCGGCGGCCGCCGGCACCCTCGACCAGGCACCGGTGACGGTCAACGTGATGGGTGAGTCGGTGAGCAACGCGGTCGTGGTACCGGTCACCGCTCTGGTGGCGCTGGCCGACGGCGGTGTCGCGGTGTACCTGCGCGACGGCGCTACCCGAACGCTGGTCGCCGTGACGCCGGGCATGTACACCGACACCCAGGTGCAGCTGCTCGGCGACACCGTCCGCGTCGGCCAGCGGGTGGAGGTGCCGGCGTCGTGAGCCTCGCCCTTGAGCTGCATGCCGTGTCCAAGACCTATCCCCCGCCCACCGAGGTCACCGCACTGGCCGAGATCGACCTGGCGGTCCACACCGGGGAGACGCTCGCCATCACCGGGCCTTCGGGTTCGGGCAAAAGCACCCTGCTCAGCCTGCTCGGCACGCTGGAACGCCCGACCAGTGGGACGGTCTGGGTGGCCGGCACCGATACGTCAACGCTCAGCGACCGACGGCTGTCCGGCCTGCGTGCCTGGCAGCTCGGCTTCGTCTTCCAGCAGTTCTTCCTGCTCGAGCACCTCACCGTGCTGGACAACGTCGCCAGCGGCTTGCTCTACCGCGGACTGCCGCAATCGGATCGCCGCGAAGCCGCGACCAAGGCGCTCACCAGGGTGGGCCTGGCGGAGCGGATGAGCCACCGGCCGCACCAGCTTTCCGGAGGGGAACGGCAGCGGGTGGCGATCGCCCGGGCCGTGGCTGGGCGGCCGGCGGTTCTGCTCGCCGATGAGCCGACCGGCAACCTGGACTCCGTGAACGGCACCGAGGTGCTCAGGCTGCTGATCGGGCTGGCGGACGACACCACCACGGTGATCATCGTGACCCATGACGCCGAGGTGGCCGCTGCCGCTCGGCGCCGGGTCCGGCTGAGCGACGGCCACATCGTCGACGATTCGGGGAACTCATGAACGCCCTGCTGCCCCCGCCGCCTCCGGCACCGCTGCCCCGGCCGCCGCGACTGCCCCGGCTGCGGCTGGTCGACGGGCTGGCGCTGGGCGCCATCGGGTTGCGGGCCCGCCGGATCCGGTCGGCGATGTCGGCACTCGGCGTGGCCATCGCCGTCGCTGCACTGGTTTCGGTGCTCGGGATCACCGCGTCGTCCACCTCGGACCTGCTCGCCCAGCTCGGCGAGGAAGGCAACCTGCTCACCCTCGCCGCCGGGCAGACCTTCGACGGCGACCCGACCCCGCTGCCCGTCACCTCCGAGGCGATGGTCCGGAGGATCCCGCCGGTCCGCTCGGTGGCCTCCGTCGGCGCCGTTGTCGGCGCCACCGTTCGGCGGTCGCCACTGATCCCGAACGTGCAGACGTCCGGCATCTCCGTGCTGGCGGCCGAACCGTCACTGGTCACCACCATGTCGATCCGGATGCTGACCGGCCGTTTTCTCGATGCGGTCAGCAGCCGCTACCCCCTGACCGTGCTCGGGCGCACTGCCGCGCAGAACCTGGGGATCACGCACTCCTCGACGACCACGCTCGTCTACCTCAATAACCACTACTTCACCGTGATCGGGGTGCTGGCTCCGGTCTCGACCGCACCGGAGATCGACAATGCCGCCCTGATCGGCTTTCCCGTAGCCAACGATCTGTTCGGCCTGGAGCACCGCCCGACCCGGATCTATCTGCGGGTCAACCCCGATCAGGTGGCCCAGGTGTCGGCCGTGCTGCCGTTCACCGCCTCGCCGTCCGCGCCCGAGGCGGTCTCCGTCCGGCGGCCGTCCGACGTGCTCATCGCCCGAGTGGAAGCGAAGACCGCATCGGTATTGCTGTTCCTCGGGCTGGGCGTGGTCGCCCTGCTGGTCGGCGGGGTCGGGATCGCCAACATCATGGTGATCTCGGTGCTGGAACGGCGTGGAGAGATCGGGCTTCGGCGGGCATTGGGCGCTCGGGGCCGGCACATCGCAGGCCAGTTCCTGCTGGAGTCGGCGCTGGTGTCGGCGCTCGGCGGGGTGGCCGGGATCGTGCTGGGGTGCCTGGTCACGGTGGTGGTAGCCAACTCGTCGGGCAACGGCCTGGCAATCCCGGTCAGCGCGCTGTGGGCAGGCATGGGCGCGGCGATCGGGATCGGGGTGCTGGCGGGGGTCTATCCCGCTGCCCGGGCTGCCCGGATCCCACCGTGGGAGGCCCTGCGCTCCCTGTAACGCTGCACTGCTCGCGGCGGCTACACCCACCATCGGCGACGAATTAGCCTGAGGCGATGACGGATCTCGTGGAACTGGACGGGCGGGCACTGCACGAGCTCGCCGAGACCGTGGCCCTGATCGAGCCCGAGCAGTGGGGGCTACCCACACCCTGCGAGCAATGGAACGTCCGCGACCTGCTCGAGCACATCGTCGCCGTGAACCGGAAATACCAGCGGATCCCGGGCGGGGATCCGTGGCTGCCGGGAGTTGAGGGCGTCGATCTCGGGGACGAGCCGTCCCGCACCTATCGCGAGACCATCCGTCCCTTCCTGACCGCCTGGCGAGGGCCCGGCGTCCTTGATCGGCCGACCCAAACGCAGGGCGACCAGACGGTTCCGGCGGAGCTGGCGCTACGCGCGCATCTGCGCGAAACGCTTGTCCACGGCTGGGATCTCGCCGTGGCCATCGGTCGGCCGGCGCCCTTTGACGACGCCGTGGTGCAGGCCTGTCTGCAGAGCGTGGCAGGCACCCCGGCGATCCGCCCGGAAGGGGTGGGCTACGCCGACGCCGTGCCTGTCGGCGAGGACGCCGCGCCGATCGTCCAGTTGGCGGCCTTTTTCGGGCGGGACGTCAACTCCTGGGGGTAAGAGGCTTCGCGACGGTGGCCTGCCAGGTGTAGATCTCGGTGCCGACGCCCTCGTCGCCGTTGTCCGGCGCGGCCCACATCGTCAGCACGTTCCCCGCGGCCGCCAGCTTGACCGGGTTGCGAGTCATCACGTGGCCCGCGTCGGACCACTGCTGGAAGGGGAACTCGTTGATGATGGTGTGCCGGTGGAGGTCGATCAGCGCCACCCCGCCGAGTTCATAGACCGCAGCCGCGCCACCGGCCGACGGCGTTTGCGGCAGGTTCGTCACGCCCGCGCAGGCCATCTTGCCGGCCGGCACGTATTGGCAATCCTGGAAGTCGAGCATGTTTTCGGGGTTCTTCCAGGTGTCGACCTGCCGGCCACGAGCCGTCCATTCGTAGAAGGTCCGCGAACCCCAGTTGTTGCCGACGAGATGGCCGGTGGTCGCGTCGTACACAATGCCGCCGATGTGGTCGTTCACCGTGAACAACCGGGTGACCTTGAGCGTTCGCAGGTCCACGTGGTCGATCTCCGCACTGCTGCCGGGGCGGTACTGCGCGACCGGCACCCAGAGATCATTACCGCGCCGATAGATCGGAAGAGCGTCGTG
>Ga0307513_10009937_pt1 | contig 12001 bp, 13 predicted proteins | sample 15_EM_MG_FD_202174 | JGI IMG/M metagenome (GOLD analysis project Ga0307513, IMG submission 202174) | Populus trichocarpa ectomycorrhiza microbial communities from riparian zone in the Pacific Northwest, United States - 15_EM | ecosystem: Host-associated > Plants > Roots > Unclassified | place... | reverse complement strand
GTACCTCGTAGCCGTGGCCAGAGTAGGCCTTTATCTCTGTTCCAACGCTCGGGTTCCAAAGGCGGACGATTCGGTCCTGACCTCCAGACAAGAGGTATTTCGCCGTCCCTTTTGCATACGTGACAACATTCACAGTGCCTTTGTGGGCTCTCAGAGTTTGGTGCAATGTCCTTGGGAGCGGTTGCGGACCTCGAGAGGGCCCCATTGTGGGAAAAAGTGCTAGGTCCACATGGCGCTTCTCAGTGCTGGCGGGGTTGAGGCGCCCAAATTCGGCATGGTGGCGCTGCCGATCATCACCACCCCATCACTGACTTCCCCCCACCCCTCTGTCCTACGGTTCCCTGTTGCTCGAGAAACGACCTAAGAGTCAGCTCCAAAATATCGCCGCCGTAACAACTTTACCATACTATCTCACTGCTGCCCATGAGGTAGAGTGAATGGTTGCTGATCTCGGCAGCATGGTTCACGACATCTTGGAATGCACTACGCTAGAAGTGTACGTGTACCACGCACGGGGCACAGATGTAGTCAGCATGCTTTCGCGCTCGCTCTTGGTAGTCCTGCCGGTTGTCGCTAGCAGGGGGTAGACGTATGCTCTCGGATGGCGGGTTATCACACAACAGCGTGTGTTCACTTTCAACGCCGTCTGGACCCATTTCTGGGAGCGTCCGGCATTCTGCCTCTACCACTCCGTGGCGTCTACTTATCATTTCACCGTCCATTGTTACTGGATGGCGACCTTCCACTCACCTGTCAGCACGGCGTCTCGGTCGATACCATACCTGGGAAGTCGGCCCGGCAACTGTTTCCTCCCGCAAGACTTCCGATCCAGAAGCCAGACGCTCGAGCTCAATCTCTGAGACTGACGTCGCCGAACTTTTCGGCTCGCCGGTAGCTCGGGAACCCGAGCCGAGTAAGTCGCATACCGGTCAATTTTCTGGCAGAAACTCCTGACCAGTCCTGCAGGTGAAACGTACATTGAACTTAGTCCACACACCGGCTTTACCAACCACCGTCCGCAATAAATTGTGTTGCAATTTGTAGTGTGATACACTCGGGAATACCCATGTGGGAACTGTAGCATGGATTCCAAACACCAAGGCGTTACAGGTAGCGCGTTGTACGTGGCTGGACCGCCACTAATCGCCCGAAGCAATATCTTGGCACGTTCTCTAGCCCCGCTCGACGGATCGCCAGCCAATACACGGCCGGGAAGCGAGCTCCAAGGCTCTGGGTAACAGTGCGTCACCGTTGTTGATGCCGGAAGACCCCAGCAGGTATAGGTATCATGGAACTTCCCCCATCCTCACGCAATTTGCCTTGATCACATCATGGTACTAGAGGTAAACCTCTTGATTAGATCCCAGGGCGCATATGAACAACATGAAGACATCAAACAGCGAAAATAATGTTTTGATTTCATCCTGGAACACTGGTCGTTGCTTGTAGGTTCCTGGTACGATTCACCATCATCGGGACCGTAAAGCCGTCTTATCTTTGTCGCGCCTTTCCACTAAGGTTCTCGGATGCATTGCAAGCGTGTATTTGGAGCCCGATTTCCAGTGATATGAGGGTCCCAAGTTCTCGTTCGGTTGTTGAAACTCTTCGAAAAATCGCATGGTCAAACCCTTGGAGAAGACTCAAACAGCAACGTTCGGTTCAGTCCCCGCCTCGAAAAAGTTACAGTCGACGTGCGAAAGAGCGGCAGCCAAGGGACCGCTCTTCCAGGTGGCTCACCATTCGGGAGCATACATTACAATTTGCACGAACGGCGACGATACAGTGGGTCATAACCATGGTGTTCTTGCGGGTGGCTTACTTCCTGATAGAACCATCCACGCAGAGTGCCTTCCTGCAAGATAGGGGCGGTCACAGTCCAACACATCCAATAGCGAGATTGTACTCACCATTGACAACATCACCGCCAGCATCGAGCAACGGCCTGGTTCAAGCCACGAAGCTGGCGATGCCGTAGGCACATCTCGCAGATCTTACGACCTGCCCGTATCACTCGATAGCCCGGAGGGGTTTTCTGCTGCCGACCAGCCACCATCGCTCGAACTGACTAGCAAGGTCGAAACTACGATCCATCGCCACGATGATGTACATTCATGCGAGGAATCCCTCAACGCACCCATGACCTCAAATCTTTCGCGGGCTCCTCGGGACGATCAAGGGCTCCAAGCACCAAATCCAGGAGCTCAACAGTGGTCGGCTTGGGCTACAACAAGATATCCCGTCTGACGGACACACTGGGACCACGGGTCAGCCAACATTCGAGAACCACATATCAACGGGGCGATGGTTCTTCGCAGGGAGTCAAACGGCGGGGTAGAGACGTTGCGAAGTGCTTAGGTGCCAACGACCGCTTGGTTTTCCGGGGACGCACAGCGACGCGTTGTTCCTATATCGAATGCTCCTAACTACTCTCTTTTCGTCCCCATTGTCTCTGTTCACAAACAATCTCATTAATTCGCTCGTGTAATTGGTGCCCATTGTATGACCTCTCGCCCCTCGCCCATCGACCGCGCGTGTTTCTGCGAGATATCGCTATCGCTACACTACCTCCTTCGACGCACCCCATAGACCGAAAATTTCTCCCACCAACTCAGGAGAACTCCTCGTCTTCGCGTCGGCCAGTTCACTAGAGCACAAGTCAGAAATAACGGCGTGATGTAGATGACGAGAGACGGACGGTAACCTCAAAGGCCTCCCTGCTCGAAGTATCCAAGGTCCTCACCCGACCTTCCCCCCCAAACTTCGGAAAGGAGTTGCTGTGATCTAGACCGGGATTTGAGGTTACGAACTAGAGGCAGAACTCTATTTCTAGAGTATGCTTGTACCCCATTGTTCGCAATCTGCCAACGAGTCCATGGAGGATGTCATCTAGAGATAGTATACAGGGGTTGTCCAACAGTGTGCGTGGCACACGATATGGGTGATGTAAAGACGATCTTGCGGATGTTTGTGGAGATGGTGGAAGGTGGCAGCACATTCCGTTTTACCCGGGACCACCATGTCGAACTCGAGCCGGCAGAGCTCTGGACAGTACGAGAGGACTGGAGAGCAGTACACTGGAAGACCAAAGACTCACATCAGCCGGCACTGACGACGGAATCTTGGCACATTGGATTGTGCACTCACGTATAATTAAACTCGGGTGTTTGAAGGCCCCCTACAGGCGTCGACAATACACTGGTAGTGTCGGGCATGCGGATGATGGGAAGCCCACTCCTGTATGGTAAGCTCATCGTATACCTACCACGTTCCAGGCAGGCGATTGGAGAAAGTCGTGAGAGTTGTCCTGGTGAAGGAGATGATAGAAAGCCCCCCATGCAGGGGGCTGGAAAGAGGCGCTGGCTAGCGACCCTCAAGCTCAAAATAGAGGTTATCGATTTGGAGGTCTGTGAGGAAGGAGAAGTAGTTGGCAAGCGCCACGAGTACGGTCCACGAAAGAGAAACGTGGTGAAGGGACAAAGAAGAGAGGGCGTGTCGAAATGCCAAGAACATCTCAACCTTGTTAGAGAAGTCTGACGTGATGTGCCCACCGCGCAAGGTGAGGCTTCGAAGTTGGCAAAACGAGGGAAGATAACCCTTGAGGGTGCCAATGTGTGGACGAATCCAGGGGCAACGTTGGGAATGCATGCGTGGTAACTGAGCGAACGGACGTGGTTCAGAAGCTCGGTGTTTGCAGGTGAAATGGTCTTGTTCCGTGACTGTGGACGTTGGACGTCAGGGGAGATTGTAATAGAGGAGAAAAGCCGGGTCTGAGTGGAATATACCCACAACTTTGCCACCAACGAGCGCGCTTGCAATGGCCCACGGTCATAATATGGGGCCCACAGATGGCTGAAAACCTCTTCCTGAGGAAGATTCGTCCCGGGTTCAGATCTTCAGAGGTTGGAGAAACGACGAGTCTCACCGGGGGTGGAGGATCTTAGCTTGATCGACGACTCCGACGATGGTTGGATCGCGCGCGTGGGAGACCACCGTCCCAAGATCTCATTGCTCCGTACTGACGGCGACCATCGGGGTAACATCGCACTCAGTGGCTCCACGGATCTAACGAATATCGCAAGAGGAGACGGTGAAACGGCCTATGTAAGTATCAGACGCCTTTCGCCCATATCAAGGGTCTATATGAAGTGGCCTCGCGCTAACTCCTTCCAGTGTCATGCTTATGGTACCTTTCTTGGTTAACACCGTCCCCAGGCTTGTGACAGAGAAAACGTGTGCAGCATGAGGGAACGTGATGATGGGATGACTAATCCCGTTGTGGCGGCACATTCTTTACCATTGAAGACACCGAGGCATCGGCGCCCCACCACTCGAGAGTTCGCAATTGCATCTGACTGCATGCCCAACACATACAACTAATATTCATACGTCCAGCCGCTCCCGCTCCTACAATTACCTCCCTCGGTTCAAGGATAATCCGAGATCGACGAACTCAGTCTATTTGCTTCGTCCCTGGAAGAGAGTCTGCCGCCGGACCTGAGCAACTTTAATCCCCCTCTCTGCCCCTGGAAACAGGAAAAAATTGAATCGGTGATCACGCTGGTGCTGCCCACCGTCCAGCCGGCGGGGAACGACAGTGATTCTGCACGGATTACTTTGCTCGTTGTATCGGAATGGCGAGGGTGCGTCCTTCCAGGTTTTATGCGCGTGTTTCCTCGAGCAGTGCCGCATCTCGAATCGTCGGGGGTGAAGTCTTCCTATTTCCACGGGTGTTGGGAGATCTCCTGCCTCAGTCCCGGGCCACACAACCTTATCCATCGCAGCGCCTTGGTCGAGAATCCCTCTCGCCGGCCACGCTAGGAAGAGTGGAAAAATCAGAGGCTTGTTCTCTGCTCTTGAAAGAGACACGCGCAGCCCAACTCAACGCCGACATCCCCCCCACAACGAAACTAGACAAGGTTCGGGACCACTCACAAAGGAAAGGCAAGTTGAAAGAGCGACAGTTGTCATTTGACCACGGAGTCCAAGATGTTAGCCATCCGGAATGGGATCAAATTCTCGAGTCCAGAACTCGAGGCTGACATTCGTTCATGCTGGCACATGGATGAGGTCCGTAACTTCTGCCGTACACCCGGCGGACAGCCGGAAGCGAACAATAGTGAACGTGTCAAGCGTCCAATCTTAAAGCTACGGCGTCTGGTAAGGCTCCCGAGGCAGGCCTCCGAATGTATTGCCCTTCTACGCTCATTAAAATGCTTGATGAAGGGGAGAGACCCGGCTATCCGATTTCGGAGCACCCTGCCCCCGAAGCCCGTGGTTGAACGAACCCATGCTTGAGCCCATATGGTATGTAACATTTTGAGGGACGCCGTGGGCCATTCAAGTCTGGGATCGATCCAGAAGCGTGATTGTAGAGTTCAGGTACAACGTATGGTCCATCCAAAATACAAATGCTTTCATAACAATACATGATGGGCACCCATGCACAACCCCAGGAAGTAGGGGTATCACCGTCAAACCCCCTCCCATGGTCCAGGGGCTCCATCGCCAGCCAAGTTCATCTTGTCTAAGATCTCGTCGTGTTCCGTTCGTTTATAAGTTCGAATGGTCTCGCCGTAATCCGAGATATCAAAGATCCTGAACCTGCGGTCGAAGCCGACTTTTCCATAACCGGAATATGACCTGATAAAGTGAATTTATTAAAACTTCGGGGAATTCGGAGTAGTGAGACTCCACACATACCCTCCGCCGCCGAAACACATCCAAATACCCTTTACTCGTCGACAGTTTTCGGTCACTGTAATGCAGATATGGATTGAGGCGACACAAGCCGTAGTGTGTAAGAACGACATACGATGTGAGTGACCGTTGGCGACGACCTTGACTTCTCTATAAAGGCCCCTCGCGCGGTGATTGCTCTCTAATGCGCTCATCAAACCTTTTTCAAAGAATCCGGCGTTCCCCTTCGCGGACCCTTTGCCTTCCAGGCCGCTGATACCTAGGTCGAGCGGCTTTCCCGTCGGGGGATCGACATCAGCCTTGGAATAACCTTCCTGACTAAAGAAATATAATTCAAAGCAATGTTAGAGTGGGAAGTATGTGAAAGGGGGAGGAGCGGCGCATACAGAGGGATATGGAAGAACATGAGAGCATTCGGTTTGGCAAGTCGTCGGGTGTTCGGAGCAATCTGATCTACTCCCTGTCGTCTCCAGATAGGAGAAAGATCCTTGGTCCCGTCCGGCGTAAAGGGTCGTTCAATGGGATCTATTGAGGCTAACAAGCAGGTTATCACCCGAGTAGAAATAGCGAATGTTGGAACACATACCAGACTCCTGGAGGAACCAGTTGATTTGGCTCTCACGGATCCAGTCGTACTCATCGCCGTGGAACAACCCTAACCAGTCCAGTACACCACCCGAGTATGCGCCGGAATCTAGGAAGTAGAGGGTGAGGAGGTGTGTCTTGGACCTAACCGCAACATCCCCTTTCAATCATGTTATTGTGGAAAGTAAGCGGCGGGGACTTACGGGTCTGCGCTCTTCACCTTGAGAACATAGTTTCCAACACCGTGAATATCCTCAGGACCGGCTTGAACAAGACTGTAGGGCAATCCTCGCATGTACCGTACTTGATCCCTCTTAGCGTCTCCGTCTTCCTCGTCGTGGTTTCCGAACACGGAGGCCCAGGGAAGCTTCCTCTCGGTCACAACCTTTGCGAATTTGGCCAAGACAGACTTCGCGTCCCACGACGTTCCCTGGCCATTCAACTGATCGCCGGTGAAGACAACGAGATCAGGTCGTTCGGCATCGAGAACTTTCGCAAGGAGAGTCGAGGTAAGGTTGTCCGAGCTATCACATGGGGAGAGGATCGTGTCGCGACAAGTGCCCCGTGAGACAGAGAAGTGTAAGTCGGCGACCTGGAGGATACGGAACCTGCCATCCCGGGAGAAATGCAGGGGAGCTGCGCGAGGGGGACCTAGCAGGCTGTTTAGCCACAGATCACTACCTATAGAATATCACCCAGAGACGTACGTTTGACGCCACGGCGGAAGGTCATATACGCGCTTTGCCGCCTGTTCTCGACTTGTGGGGTAGTCGGCGGGGATAGCTTCTCGAAACCGTACCAGGGAACGTCTTCTCCGTAAATGACGTCCAGTTCGGTGATCAAATCGTTCTTCCTTTCAGCGTTAGTCATCTGCTGAGCAGTCTTCTCGGCTTTGTACCAGAGGAACTGGGGAGGCAAACTCGCAACCGCGGTCCTTGTGGATTTTGGAACCTTGTGCCACACGTCGGACTTGGGTTCCGGCTCTTCGCCCTCTGGGAGGAGTTTCAGCTCGGTGATGAGGGGGACATCGAGTCGCCGAGTGCGACGGTAATAGATGTGCTAAGGGGGTCATTGTTGAGGACAAAATCCGTTAGCCCTAGCCGGACAAACTCACGAGGTATGTCATCGACGTCTCTTGGTTCAAGTCTGGCCCAACGCGAACCCATTTTCCCTTGAAAGCGTCATCTTGGGTGACTGTGTGCGGGTCGCACATCCCACGAACGAACTCGGGATCAATATAGCACTTTTCAATTGCAATTTCCGTTACTGTACGGAATCAGCCATGGGCGGTGTATTGAGAGGGATAGAACAGAACACATACAACCGGTGTCATGGGGCATGAGGGGGTCCCACACATCTAATGGTAAGCTTGAGCTCTCAATCTCCGTTTCTGGGGCCTCCACGTTCCACCAATCAGTGCCCTGCGGGACGTCATTTGAACCGGTGTCGTCGCCTTGCGTCGTCGTGTTGTCTGTAGAGACTTTGCCATTCGTGACGGGCTTTGAAGAGACTGAAGCCCAAGATTGCCATCCAAGCTTTTGCAGATCGCCGGGGCCACGAGTTGGTTGGTAGAGGACGAAGACGACAGTGAGGAGGACTGAGAAAGCCAGGACCGCCGTGAATGGCGCACATGTTGTCCGGGCGACCTTGGATAGTCGATGCGTCGAGAACCCCATGGTGGGTTGGACGAAGGTGGGATCGGGTAGCCGAGAGGAGGTGCCGCGCCGGATGATGTGGAGGTTCGGAAGCAATCTTCTCCCGCTATTGGTCCAATATATGTGGCCGTTCCCCCCACCATGTAAACATGACAGAACTACACTTATCAAAAAATACGAGTCGTGCTGGTATAATTCCCTAGCTCACTCAAGGCCCGGAACTTTCAGGTCGCTGGATTGACCAGGACCTGCCATATGCACGCAGGATCCGCCCCTCCAAGATATCAATGCAGTTTTCGCAAATATTGCTCTAAGTACAAATGATGGACATGCGTAAACCAAGGATAACAGTATCGAAATAGTTAACAAAGTAGTAGAATCTCCTCGACTTGAACAGCGGGTAGCCGTCGGTCAGGGCATATTTATGTGTAAAACAGCATGTGAGGGCTTTAAAGGAAAGCGCAGGGACCCCGACTGCTCTGTTGGGTCACCGACAGCGCCAATCCCGGCTCCTGGCACCCTTTCTAGGGCGGATGAACGGCCACCCAGAGTGGGTTGCTACGCAGGGGAGCAGGGTCAAGGACTCCACAGTCGAATATGATACCGCTCGTCCCTGATATGGATCATAACATCTCCATTGCAATGGGGATTGTCTTATCTCCTTGGGCGCGAGGTACGGGGCCCGAGAAACGCACAGTGCAGTGAGTTATCCTGGAGTTACTTGGAAGGTCCAGATCATCTTCGTCGTTTTCACCGACGCCCCAGCCCTGATCGAGGCCTTTGGCGGACGTTCTTTTGAGGGACAGCAGCATTCGGGTAATCATGATCGACACGAATACAGTGTTGACGCTGCGAAACACGCGTGTAGATGAGCCAACCTGATGAAAATGGAGCTCAGGCAGACGTACGAGAATCGGGTGATACGGCCCAAGTTCTGGAAGATATCTCTACGTCAGCCATGTTAGTTGTGCAGAGTCAGTATCGTACATACAGCGGCGAAGACAGACAGAAACACGAAGACGACGCGGGAGGTGCACAGAAAGAGGACGTAAAGGGCGGCGTCCTTGACGATCGTCTGCATTACGGACGGTATCCTGACGGAAGATGGGCGGCGCCACAGCAAGCGGACCACTATGGCAACAAATACCCCCACGTCTGCCACAAACGCCAAAGTTGTCAATCAACTGTGGGTGCAGAGTGGACCGCGGTGCTTACCAAAAAATAGGGATAGAACCGTATAGATGATCTCCTCTACCCGGTGTTCCTTGTACATACAGAGGTGTCCCTCGGGAAAGTCAACTTTATGTACAGGGTGCGCTGTAGAAGGAAAAAAAAACCATGGTTTCATCAGTCCCGGTCCTAAATGAACCCGAAATGAACGACATGTACCTGGACGTACGATCGTCTCGTATGTCATGAAAATTCCGAACCCAAATTGTAAGACAATAACAGTGAAGAAAAATCCAGTGATAAACTTGTGTTTCATCGTGATTGCATAAATCCTAAAGCAGTAGCCGTCAAGGTTCCATCAGTGTTCGCAGAGTCTAACAAATTGAGATGTCACAAACCTGATGGTTAATATCACTTGGACAACAAGAGTGAATACTACACAAATAAGCATGTGAATGAAGGCGGAATGGTTGCACCTAGAGAATGAGATATATAAGTATCTGTGCACGGTCCATAGTCCTGAGGCGACGTCATACATCTAGCAAGACGTTTAGAACTGTTTCACTGGAACGAATGACCGGCCTCTTACCTCTTGAGTATAACCAACCCAGAATGTGGCTGTAGAGATGGGGGGGTCAGAGTAATGAGCACTCGATGGGTAAACCAGACTCACCAAACAACGACCAAAATTGATAAACAAGCGGAACATATCTGTTCTACGTGGAGGTTAGGGTTGACAAAATCATCGAGGCTACGACCCAACATACGAAAAGGAAAAGATAAAAGACTATGACGGTGGTTAGTATTGAATTCCAAAGAACCGAAAAATGTTGGGACGTACCCCAGTTGCGGCCCTTCCAAGCGTACTGGACCTACTCAATCAGTCAGCCAACGACTCTCCGAACGCGCTTGGTCAAAACTCGCCTCGTCTGGAAGGGTCAGCCAGTAGTCGTATACCTGGAGTGCAGCGAGAGCGACGGTGTAAAACTGCAGATGGCTGAGTTCCGTCGGCCGGGTCTAGAGGCGCTCGAGCTCACCCTGAAATCCGTTCTTGATGGTGATGTGGAATCAGCTGTGCAGACGGTGGAAAGAAACTGGAGAGGGAACGTACACATCGTACGCGGTCTCTACAATGGACATTATCTCAGCATTATCCAGGCGGGGAGTACTGAGACAGGGGCGGGGACCGGTGCGGCCTTTTTTAAGGAGATTTTTAAATAAAGACCAGCGGATCGCATCGCATATATTATGACATGCCAAGTTTGCCGTGTTGCGCTTCCCGCCCGTTGGTAATTAGGTATCATCTGATGGAACCTCTGAATCTCCGTTCGGGTGCAGAGGGAAGTCGACGATCCACCACTCACGGGCCACGCCCTCCTCCGAGCCCGGAGTGACATCGAAGCCCACGAAGAGGTGTGAGTTCAGTGCACTCGTCTTCTCGGGGAGGCAGAGTAGCGAGATTAGCCTATCGGAGTGGTTATACGCCGCGTAGGCTTTATGTTCGGACGCCACAGACAGGTGTGGCGCACAGCGGTCTCACCGAAGATGATGCCAGTACGGATTCTAGATTGATCCCCGTCGACAATCTCATATCAAGCCTGCCCTAGAGCAAATTACAGCATTGGGTGTTCTTTTGTTTCGAGGGGGCTGGTTTCCTCCGCACGACAAATACTGAAGTCCATGGCGGAAGCAGTGAATGGCCTCACCATTGTCCAGGGCTCTGGGCCATGAACTCGTACGTGTTCCATTAGCGGCAACTTTTGTGAGGAAGCCACCAGAACCACCCAGTGTGCGATCGAGAGGATTGTTTCCTTGCACCGCATACTGACGGAAGCATCCATAGACGGAAGCATCCCGTAAGGAATGGGTCGTTGGTCCACAGCTAATACCACTGTCTAGCAACCAGAAGCCCGCTGGATGTCGGCGAGTCCAAGAGACCTTCCCAGTACTCATATACCCAGCTCATACCCTCCCCCAGACAACGAGAAATATAATAACTGCCGCGTGTTCAGATCCCGTCTGATGCGAGATTGCGGATGCAAATCCGCCGTCACGGAAACAGTCCCGAATGGCTTCGCGAATGGTCCATGCCGGCGGTTAATCCGACCTTTCTGGAATGTCAACGGTATCGAGGTTCCGTTTACGTTTTGATCGAGCCCCCCCGCCCTCAGTGACCCTTACCGTCCGTCGAAAGCCAGGAGGTGGGTTGAAGATGCATTGCAGTCGAGCTCTGGAGAGCCCGTCCCGAACCTGCGACGTAATTTTGATTCCTCTGTTCTGGTCTTTGAATCACGATGCGCCACTTCTTCAACAATCTGACCCGCTGTTAGCCCCATTGGTATTCGCTAAGGCGCCACATGACACACGTGATCCAAGACCTGGCAAACCACCCGGATCGGGGGCGGAGGAACTGCAGCACATGAGTATTCGGGCTCACCGGCGGGGCACCAACAACCGACAAGATCGCCTTTCGTCCTGGCGGCGCAAGGGAAAACTGAAACTCCTCATGCTCTGATTGGTTAAGACAAACCGGCAGCAGTATCCTCTCTGCCCTCCGGTACTTTTCTTCAGGCTTTCGGACTCGAGCTCGAACCTCATGCCTGTTGTATTACACTATCAACCTTTAACCCACTACCGAACACACTGTGACCACATGATTGTACTATAATATCTCGGACGTTTTGTGCGCTCGCAGACAAGCGGGACACTCGATAACCGCCGACCCCTCCTTCGGAACGCGGTAGATCTGGGTACAGTCCGGTGTTGAACAAAACCTGAAATCATTGGGGTGCTGTTCGAGATAGGCCGTGAACGAGTTCTCGAACAGTCGCGTAAGACGGAAGGGGGAAATGAACCTCTCGATGACGGGTAGCGGAATTGGAACCCCGCACCGG
>Ga0307513_10009936_pt1 | contig 12002 bp, 15 predicted proteins | sample 15_EM_MG_FD_202174 | JGI IMG/M metagenome (GOLD analysis project Ga0307513, IMG submission 202174) | Populus trichocarpa ectomycorrhiza microbial communities from riparian zone in the Pacific Northwest, United States - 15_EM | ecosystem: Host-associated > Plants > Roots > Unclassified | place... | reverse complement strand
TTCTTTGAAACACCCTTCCCTCTAAGGCAAAGTGCGGAAAGAGCTAGAATTCTGGGCGTACGACACATCTGTGGGTACGGTCCCACGATAAGGACACATAACACTTTGTTCTCGGTAGGCTGAAATGACACCGCAACCTCAAGAAACTCGAGGCATAGACTTCCAGCCTGGTACGTTTTGTCTTCGCGATACTGTTATTCATCCGAGAGCTGCAGCAAAATAATTTCATACACCCAATGGGTTACATTCTTACAACACTGTTCCTGAACCGGTTCGCGTTCCCGAACAAGGATCATCGATATAAGGAAACAAATGCCACCTCACTTCCTCCAGTAGATACCCATGGCGTAAAATAAGTAAACGAAGAAAGAATGGAAAGAGCAAGCCAGGTGTCGAGTGGATGACGATAATCCGCGTTGCGTCGACAGAAAAGAACAGTGACAGATTCAGGGGAAAGGGAGATGCGGATATCCTAACAAGACAAACATGATAGATAAAGAACACACCAAAAGGACGTCAGAAACTGATCACCCCCTGGCTTTAGATAGCGGAGGGGACGCGGGTTTCGCCTCCGCATTAGTCCGCTTGGTGTAGAAAGAATCCAAGAGTACGACAGTACCTAGACGGGAGGGCCCGCCCACCCATATCCCGGATGACCCGGAGCCCACGGAGAATAGAAGTTGTTCAGATCATCAATAGGCACAATCGACGACGGTTTTGCCGCAGAGGGTCCTCGGATCTTCAGCTCACTAAGATGCCTTCCGATTGTTTTGCCCAAGCTCCCACCAGTGGCGACGCTCTCCTGGGACTGACCAGGCTCCGAATTCCGAGCCTCGTTGTGTTTTCGCCACGTCTCAGAGATTTCACAGACTCTCCAACCCCAAACGGTCTCGAAGTCTTCGTCGACGGTGATCACGGTGGGGTTTTCTCTGAAGTACCTGCTAATAATCCACAGAGAGGGGGCGACTATAGAGGCAAGGGGATCAGGCGAGTCCTCTAGAATGACACGCTCTTGAAACACTCACCGAGGTAGTACATGTTCCTCGCTCGCGAGCCAACGGACTTAAGTATTCGCAGACAGCGGTCTCTGGCATCGGAGGCCCGCTTTGGCACGACAAACCCTGCACTACCGAACCGTTTTTGCATTTCCTAGTAGGGTAAGGTTCCAGAAACAGTAGGGTCGTTAGTGCCGAATACCGGAAAACTGCCGGCGGAACAACCGGGTAACGTACCAAAGGAGCTGACATTTCACAGCACGAGTGAAGGGCGTGCATGTAGAAAAAGCACCATGGGCCCGTATTCGCCGTAGTCTCAAGCACGGAATTCATTATACGCAAATTCTCTTCTGTGTACCGAAGGTATTCGGGCAACGAGTCTTCCCATGCCTGGGAAATCAGTATGTTGGTGACATTCCGCGAACAAGAATGCGGGGATGGAAGAACCTTTAGCGCCTTTTCCGCCTCTTGCATAGCGGAGGTGAACAGATCATCGTCGTCGACAATCGCTGCCCGAGCAAATGCGAACGTATCAAACTCTGATCAGAAAACACAGAAGCCAAAAGGAGGCCACTGACCAACGGCGTCCCCCATCTGCGAAAACAATGCAGTGATTCTGATAAGGTGTCCAAATTCGGATATCGTCTCTGGGGCCGTTACATCCAGGTATTCTGAGTAGAAAGCGAACAACACTTCAGCGTTCAAAAGTTCAGCCCCGGTTAGGGACGAGATCCTACCGGGGTTTTGGGATTGGACACCGAACTCAAAACTCGTTTCGTCAGCTGGCAGCCGCATGAGCTTATTCTCCGCGCTGAACCGCCTGGTGTTCCTCGTCCACGCAGTACTGAGAGCATGAAGAAAGTAGATGATCCAATAACATCTCCTTGCACATTCGCGTTCCGTCGTGCGAGTCATCTCCTGGGTGGGCGACTTCTGCAACAAGGCTAGACTCTCAGGTGATGCTATATCCAGGGTTTCAAAAAGAACCTCGGTAGCGATGTCTTAATCGTAGATCGTCGTCAGCATGCCGCAAGGTTTAGCGAAAAGATGCATACCAAGATATTGATAACATTTGGTCCACGAGTGTTGGGCGACAACATCATGCATTTCAAGTAGGCACAAGGTCTGAACCGTCTGGAGATCCGCTTCACAAATCAACCTTCCGGAGGAATCAAACAAGATATTGAGTGCATCCTGATAAAACTTGAACCCTGCCAACCGCGGAGGTTGTGATTCGACTTGAGACGATTGCGAGAAGGGTGCGGACATTGCGCATATGGCTAAGATAAGATGTGGGGCGACTCTATTTTGGTTTAGAGCGCTCATGAAGGACGGCTTGTGGATTATCATTCGCGCAGGATGGCAGTGGCTGAAAAATACTGGGACACGCAGAGACATTCTTGAGACATAGCGACCAAAGGGGATGGATGGATGGATGGAAACACGCACAGTTGACGAGATCACGAACGATTTCCGCCTTGAGGCCGGCGGGTCGCATTGGCGCGTCAGATGTCCATTGGAAGTCTGAACTGGAGGGCATTTGTGGGTCATATCCTGACTGCCAACGTCTCTTCGGTGGTGGTGGGCCATCCTCGTCGCAGTCCTTGCGGCGTTTCCTCACGGGTGGTGGTGGTGGAACGACAACGGTAGATTGAGAAAAGGCAGGACTACTGGGGGTAACTGCTCGTGGCGTACCATCCACGCGGTGGTCCGCCCGAAAGGAAATGTGTTCCAGACACCCAAGTATAGCCTTGACTGTAGGACGTGCTCCCGGCTGTTGCGCCCAGCACAGTTGTAGCGTGTCCCACAGATAATCCGTGAACCATTCTCCTTCTGTTCCCTGAGGCCGTTCAGGGCGTTCCCCTTCGACAATCTTCCGCATGACTACGAAGTCCCTATAAGGTGTGAAGGGAGCTTTGCCGCTCAGCACCTCATATATGACCATCCCAAATGCGTAACAATCCGATTCCTTCGTCGGGCGGCTATCCTTGAAGCCAAAGTTGTCTGGATCAAGGAGTTCCGGACTCATCCATCTTGTTGTACCTGCGGGTGCAACTGTGGTTGAGACAGTAGGGTTTGTGGGGTCCGAGACGATGACGAGAAGCCCAAAATCGGCTAGGCGTGCATGGCCATATTGGTCAATCACTATGTTAGCCTTGATAAAGAAATCAGTTAAAACAGGACAGCAATTCCGACATTCAACTTCATACCCCCTTCAAATCCCCATGAATCATCGCCTGATCGTGTAGATAGATCAGTCCCTTAGCGACGCCTTTGAGCTAGAGGAATAAAATGATGATAAGTGATGGGTGAGGCCAGCGGTAAATTTACACCCTACAAGTTCGAACCGATCCGCATCCTTGTGCGCTTTGATGAACTCGTTGATGTTCCCATTAACCATCCATTCCGACGTCATTGCAAATTTGTGATCGCTCATTGTCGCTCCCAACAGAGACAGCACGTTCGGGTGGCGAAGCGATTTCCACGCCATAACTTCCTTGCAGAACCTCTAAAGTGGTAAGGGTCAGCCCACCAGCGTACGCCATTACACAACATATTTGCAACCTACGCTTATAATTTTATCAAAATCACTGGTGGAGTATACCCTCAGAACCTTTACCGCGACACTGGAACCTTGATATTGACCTTTCCACACATCTGCGCACCCTCCGCGATATAGCGGGGTGTCTGATTGGTCGTAGCAAAGCGGAATTTGCAGTGATCTCGGAAGCAAAGACTGGCGACCACATAACTTGCACAAAGTTTTCAGACACTTCCTCCGGATGCGCGGAGTCAGGCTGGCTAATACCTGATCAGCGGGGTAGAAAAATTGGACTAAAAGTCAGTGGGGTCATTCCGAGATGAAAGAATGTGGAGAGATACCTCGTCTATTGCATCGATAAAGGACTGAGCGTAATTCCCACAGAGATGTCTAACCACCTCTATCTCATTGCGATCCGAGAAGATGGTTGTGATCAGTGAGGTCCGCTCGTGTATCGTGAGAGGATGGGTAACCAAACGTTTCCATGCTGGGGGGCTGCTGCACCCAAGAAACGGATCAGTCCAACGGATGCATGGCCTAACATAAAAACTGACGGGTCGTATAGAACCTGCAACACTGCTGACACCTGTGGCCGTCGGTGAGCCTCCTGGTCCCAGCAGCGTTGCGTCAATACCCATAACCAGTCTGTAAATGCTGGGTGGGTCGGCCGTGGGGGACGCTTTCCAGCCTCGATTGCCAGGATTACCGTGTAAAGTGGATTGTCATCGAACGGAACTGCGTGGGTGAATGCCTTTGTCAAAATGAAAGGTAGTCAGTGATATATCGGGTCCAAGGAAGTGGTCCACAACGTGCCTCGATTGTGACCATCGCAAATGAGAAAACATCTGCTTTTTTGCTATACGTTCCCTGCCCGTTCAAGATCTCTGGCGCAGTCCATCGTACAGTGCGCTCCAGATCGGCCAGGGCGCTCCACATGTAATCTGAGTTTTTTGTGACTGTGGCAAGGCCAAAACCTGTGATCTGTGCGCGACCGATCGCGGTAACAAGGATATTTGACTGACGATATGTCAATACTAAGGTGAAATGAGGTTGAGAACAACCACGTACTCCCTTGAGATCTCCATGAATCACATTGCTGGAGTGGAGATAGCTGAGGCCCTCAGCAGTATCGGATAACTGGTGGGGGAGTAAGTATCTCATACACCACAACGGGGGACACTTACAAGGCCAATTCTGTCGGCGCCTGGGTGATTCCTGATATATCCCGTCAGGTCCCCGCCGGGCATCCATTCCACAACGAGCTGGAGGGTGCTGATAGTAGCGCCGAGGAGTGGGACGATGCTCGGATGTGATGAGTGTTTCCATAGTACGGCCACCCGAGAGAAGGTCTGTAGAGTTCGTTGGTGCCGAATAACAGGGAACATGGCAGCGCGACTAGAACTTCAAAACGCACCTCCTTGACCTTTTCCAAGTCTTCCTCGGGGTTTATCCTCGTCCGTTTGATGAACACCTTCGACCCATCGAGGATTCCTTCGCGCACATTGCCGGAAGTGGTTGGAAGGACAATCTTCAGAGGAGAGTTTGAAAGTGTACATGATTTCGGTAGCATCTCTCGTGTGCCACATATCCCTCCGAGTTCACGTAGGAATTCTTGGAACGTGTGGCTTGTAGGATCAGAGATATCGACGAGAACCTGCGCTAGCGTTGAGTACAAACCCACACCAAGGTGATATGGAGACTCACGTTATCCAGGTACTCAACAAGCTGTCCCAAACCCTCGCTTTGTGGGTTCGAAACAAAGTTTCGAAACTTCCTCCCGCGAAGGAGGCCGCTGAGCTGATCGTGGAACTGGGGCGATGACCTATCGAGATCGTGGAGTTGTTGCAAAGGATTAGGTGCGACCATGAAGAGTATCCTTAGGTAGGGCGAGGACCTGCGGGGAGGGGTAAACAGGCTATTCGTAGCCGATAAAACCTGAGGGGCGGTATAGTAGATGTCTTGCTCGATCCCCGAGGTTCGCCGTAGAAGGAAGCGCCAGCGGTTATTCTGGCTCTCAGGCGGTGTTCCATCGGAAGAACAGGCAGTGATGAGTATTGCGATGTTCAGATAGGTCGGGCTACTTATTTTTTTTCGGCCATTTGCGCCCACCTTGCTCGACGTTCAGGACGCCAAAGACTCGACGTGCCCGCTCAATTCGATTTCTGCAGCATTGCGACGGCGCCGTTGAGTGCCTACAATAAACCCGCCACTGGAAACATACAGATGGAGTGACCGTACAGCACGGAGAGTTAAGTAATCATATACATAGGTGGGCCACGTGTAACCGTGTCCCGAACCATGATCCCTACTCCCATGGGTGTATATTGTGTTAAGGAGATGCCACTGGAAACAACAGGCTCCTAGCCGAGTAATCTTCGGTGAGCGGACAAAAACTCCGCTTTCGCTCGCCGTTTGCTGTCGCGACCTGGCTCTCGTCGTGGCAGTATCCTCCGGTCGATCGAAGATCTGACCCATGCACGATCCACGATGTGCCACGGCGTCGGCTTAGGACTCTTACGTTGCGCATAGCGGACGCCAGACAGACTTCCTGTTTTTCTTTCCCTCAGTTTCATAGTTGGCGTCACTTTTGCATTCCGGGGGCTGTTCGATGACGATTTCCTCTCAACACGCTTATGTTCAAAGGCAGGTAAAGTTTCGGAAAACCCTTGAGACGGACGGGACCTCGTAGATTATGGATTCCTCGATGCCACTGCCTCGTAAGGATGCGGCTCGTCTATCGTAATGGAATGACCATCGTTGTTGCCTTTATAGGGTGATCAACGCTGGGCCGAAGCCGCGATGCAAACCCTGTATCTCTGTCCGAAGCGCACGCCGCTCACAGCAAGGTCAGTTCCTCGCGTCGAAAACAGAGTTCGTTCGTCCGGCAGTCGAAGGATACAAGACCTTCTCGATGTCCTCGGCCATGGAATGTTGGGCATTCCGAATCAAAGGTTTCCCACGGAAAAGATACGGTAAGATTACCCAGAGCTCATCTACCCGCCCATGTGAGGCTGATTCTCAACAAGGCCGCATATTTCAAACCTACGGACGAGATTGACAGTCGAGCTAGGACACCAGCAACCTGAGAATGTGCGCAATATCGGATTGCCAGCAGACAACGCCCAAATGATAGTCCTGATCACTGGGAAACATATCATGACAAACGAGGATGGAATGAGATGGCACGCTGGCCCGATTTCTGACGTCCATCCGGTGGTCTCACTCATCTTCATTTAAGGATGTGGGTATCGCATCGGCCTTCTCAGTAGACCATCGATTCATTGTTAGCCGCCCTGCCTTGAGTGACTTCGACAGTATTTGGCAATATCCACTACAACGATTTCCCCTTGTTAGGGGGGAGGGGATCTACTGGTTCTTGCTTACCGTAGGGCGCCCCGCCGTCGAGTACGTCAGCGATCCGACAAACACCATCCCGGCTCCGAAAAGGAGGGAGTAATTCCAGTCGCTTCCAAAGTACCATATACTCAGGCACAGACTGATGGCCTTCCTAACCGTGAGAACCACACTGGTGGAAACAGAAGAAGTCGCCTGGTGACCAGTGAGATGTTAGTTGTTGGGTGATCGGATGCGTGTTTGCCACGCACTGATGTGAGTTTGTTGACGCCCGAGACGCATACGACTTGTGTCAGTAGGTTCATGGCCAGAAAGATGTATGGCAGTGTGAATGAGAATCCCATTGAGCCCACTGAGAGACTTTTGAAGCCCTGAATAACGTCGTTACGCAAGAATATGAAGATGGGTAACGAGAGGAGATGCTGGGTTCCACGTCAGACTTGATAGAACGAAACAGGTGAACGTAGGTTGGCGTACTGTGTAGAAGATGCCTTCTCTCCAACATGGCCCATAAGTTCTGTATGTCCGTTCTTGGAGTATCCCGAGAATTGCGGTTGCGAATAGTGATACGATTAGCATTATAATGCCGTAAAAGTATGTCGTGGAAACATTGTCCAACGAAGGGCTAGTGGATGAAGATGTGGATATCGATGCGGTGGAGACCCCGATAGAAACTAAAAGCACTGCAAACTGATGGATAAGGGGATCAGGACTTTGACGTGGTTGCAGAGGGTGGGTGCTCACTACTTGTCTAGAGGTATATCTGCGTTGGAGAAGATAGCGGCCGAGAATCATAGCGATCACAACACCTGGATGGATCCGATTCAGCTCGGCAAAGTCTGGGGTGAAATTTTTTTTGTGACGTACCGGCGGAACGGAACACGATCTGCACGGTTAGCGGTACGTGGAACGCATACACCCAGTTGTTGAGGAGCGAGCCGGTGGTGAGTAATAAGACTTGAGCGGCCCAGTGCGAAATGGGGGCCTGACGCTGCTTTAAAGCCGGAAAGACGACACCCCCGTGAGATTTGCGCCATTCGATGAAAGAGGGTAAGGACTGGACGGTGATGAAGAGCATCTGTGAGAAGGTGAGGGCGGAGCCTATTTTTGGGCTCTGCCGGAGGAGCTGCTCGTACGTCCACACATTCCTGGGGGATCAAATGCTGTTGTGAGGAGGGAGTCGGACGGATGGATACGAACAACCGACGAGCAACAACCGCCGAATATGAGAGCAAGCGAGGTCGAGTAGTCCATTGTGCGGGTGGGTGTCTGCTGGTCTGCGACCGCATGCCCCGGGAGGTCGTCTGTGGTGGCAAGACGTAAGGAAGCGTGCGTCGTTTCTGGGAACTCGAGGGGGAGCGGACGCTTTAGAGAAAATTGGGACAAGGTCAAGGATAAAAGAGGTGGCCGGAAGACACTGGATCGTTCCTCGCTTACGGACGGGTGGTGATCATTTTCTGACCACGGCTGCTGTCCTGAATCCATCCTCCTCCTCTCCCTCCACCACACCATGGGGGCTGTTTGCTGTCGCTCGCAGCCCATCGACTATGACGGCGAGGTCACACTCTTTCACTTCAGGCTGCTCAAGGTCGTCGGCAAGGGTGCATTCGGCAAGGTCTGTCCCGTTCCCTCTCCCGGCGACTCGTCCTCACACCCTGGCGCCAGGTCCGGATTGTTCAACACAAACAGACCCGGGCAACGTACGCACTCAAGTACATCAACAAAACGAAGGCGGTCAAGATGAAGGCGGTGGGCAACATCATCCAGGAGCGGAAGCTTCTCGAAAAGGTCTCACCTCACCCTCTCCGCTCCCCCACGACAAGACTGATTCGTGCTTGGCAGATTGACCACCCCTTCGTCGTCAACCTTCGGTACGCATTCCAAGACGACGAGAACTGCTTCTTCGTCATCGACCTCATGCTCGGTGGTGACCTCCGCTGTACGTCGCGTTTTCGATTCCAGAGTCCAGACGTGTTTACCCCGCTATCTCTCGATCACGTGCCCAGTCCATATGCTACGGGACTACACTTTCAGCGAAGAAACGGTCCGCTTCTATACAGCAGAGCTCTCATCTGCTCTTATCTACCTTCATGAACACCGCATCATCCACAGGTAACTTTTGGACACTCCCGTTTCTACACTTTCACCCCGCTTCCCCTCATCTATCACTCCCTTCTGACACATTGATGCGATTACACCGTATCTAGGGACATCAAGCCGGATAACATTCTCCTTGATGCGGACGGTCATGTTCATTTGACAGACTTCAATGTAGCATCCTACTACTCGGTCACAAAACCACTTACGTCGGTAGCGGGTTCAATGGCCTATATAGCACCCGAAGTGATCTCGCGTCAAGGGTATGGATTCACTCCTGACTGGTGGTCGCTTGGTGTTACATTGTACGAGGTGTTATTCGGAGTCCGGCCATACAATGGCCGGAGCGGTCAGGAATTGATGGCAAATATCGAGAAGGGAGATGTTCCTGAGTTCTTCCGTGATCCAAAGGGGAAGTGCAGTCCCATGTGCATCGAGGTTTTGAGAGGAGTAAGTATCTCACTATTTTCTCCACCATACGTACTCTCTAATGCCTACCTTTCAAGTTGGTGGAGAAGGATAAGGATGCGCGGATATGTTGTAAAAGCGGCATCGCTGGTCTCTCCGAGATCAAGAAGATGTCGTGGTTTGATGGTGTGGATTGGGAATTACTCGAAGCAAAGAAGATAACGCCACCAATGCGACCAGACGTGAGTCTGCACATCCTTATTGTCATCTGGTGCTGGGTCCAATACTACCGACAGGGCAAGGGGAATTTTGACCCCGCTCATGAGCTTGAGGAGATCCTTTTGGATGATAACCCACTACGAGCCAAGCGGAGGACAAAGGAATTTGACACAATGTCCCCAGAAATGAAACGGATGGAAGAACAGTGCGTCCCCCGCCACACACACACGCACTTTACGGTCAGGTTACTGATTACCTCGCCAGATTCTTGCCATTCGACTTCAGGCAAACGGTCGTCGAGCACGTCGAGGAATCTTCCGCCGAGGTCTCTGCAATTCCACACCGGCCGGTGACACCAGGTACTCCTGTTATCGATCGAGGGTTCGAGAGCATGATCGACCACAAGAGCATCATTAACCAGAGGATAGATACCCCAGTGGGAAGACGTCAGGATGACAAGGATTCGGATGAGTCTCATGAATTGGCCTCTATACCCCCGCCTCTTCCAAACGGTGCCTCAACATCAGCAGAAAAAACGCACCATCCATCTGGTGAGTCGGGTTAAATTGTTCGATTGCCTCGCCAATCGCGAACTGACAACCCCATTCTCCCGATCAGCGATTGGACAGGCGTCGTAGCAACCACGTATGGACATGAGGTTTTTCGCCTATCTCCTGTCCATTTGTCTCAGACCTACGCATTCCGACCCAATACCTGATTTACTTTAATTCTACCAAGTGTCACCGCGCCGAGCACGTTTCCTTTCTCATTTTCTCCGGTGGCTGTCTTGATCTACTAATCGCTTTCGCCTTCTTTACCACTGTGTTGTGGCGGTTTTGATTCCTCCCTTTATCCTTCTTTCTTTTGAATATAGTCTCTGTTCTTGACTGACTCTCTTTGCACACTCCTCCGTAAACTCCTTCCTTTTTCTCAGAGAGCGCGAGTCGGTGCTTGTCCTATGCTTTCCATACGGTAGCAGCTTTTCTGTGAATCGGTTTTTTTCTGCTCTTCTTAGGCCCTAGACCTAGCTGGAGTAGGTGGTGGTACAGAGAGGACCACTTGGGGATCTTTGGGTGGTATGGGTTTGTCTAGTGATGTAAATCTAGGGTAATCTATGGGCGTGGAAAGTACTCTTTGCGTTCTACGGGATATTTTACAAGGCAGATTATCCCACATTCGTTTGTTTTCTTTCGCATAACTGTCGTCCCGTCTCCCGAGAACTCGGAGTGCCCCGTTCAGTATATATGTACTTTCTGTGTGGCCACTATCCTGCCGTCGCGCGACGTGCACCGGTCGAGACTTCGAACGTGCCACCACCACGCGGCCTTTGGGTCAAAACAGCCTACCATACATACGGCGTTTCCTCTGGGAGTGTTTCGGATTCTCTCTACCAGCCACCCCTCCCCCCCGTTTTCGCGGCGCTGGCATTGACCCCCCGCCGGTGATGCTCGGGTTTTGTCGCTACTTTCTTTCGTTGTGGGTATCGACACCCTTGACACCTCCGAAGGCATAAGTCATGGCCCAGCTGGCCCGAGTCCAAAGTCCAAATCTTCCGAACTTTCGGTGGCCCCTCAGTTTCTCTCATATTTCACATCCCATAACTATCTCTCGAGACTTGTGGAGAGGAAGCACGTTTTGTTCCACCGTCATGGCCTGAGCCCTTGCGACTGTGGATTCCCCGTTCACACCCAACGCTCCGAACGACTTTCTCTCTACCAGGTTTAATTCCTCGGGATTCTCCTGGAAAAGATCGAACGGGATGGGTTTTGGGCGAAACGGGGGGGACGGATCCGGGCCGATGTGTACCCATGAACGCCGATTCCTGGGATAATGAGACAGCGCCCGGCCGATGGTGTGTTGGCCCGAGTTCAGAAAGGAGATCAACGGTGAGTGGAGATCAGAGGTGGGAGGTATTCCATTCCGAGAGGCCCGAACTGCACCAAAGTCAACTCTGGAGTAAACAGGAGTTCTTCAGATAACCCGCGAAAGCGAACGAGGTATGCCGTGAGCGAGCAAGCTCGAATGATTTACAAAGTGCAAGTTTTGTGTATTGGATACTGTACAAGAAATCACACGTCCTGGTCAATATCCTGAGTAAGCGCGCGATAAGATGAGGTGCCAAGACGAAATGAACCCACGATACGGCAGTAGTGGCCCTCAGACCAGTGGTAGCTATCCCACTCATGCGTGCTTCTTCAATAGGCTATCGTCAAAGGGATCTCCGAATTCTACAACGCCGCGCCGTCATATTCAGTCTGGAATCAACCTATGAGGGAAAATCGGGAAATCGCTCACTCCGTCTGAGGTGATCAGCCACGGCTTGGTCGACCAACTCCTCCTTCATCGCCCGTTGCGTCCCTTCGACCCAGCTCGAAGTCGCGTTCATC
>Ga0307513_10009935_pt1 | contig 12003 bp, 7 predicted proteins | sample 15_EM_MG_FD_202174 | JGI IMG/M metagenome (GOLD analysis project Ga0307513, IMG submission 202174) | Populus trichocarpa ectomycorrhiza microbial communities from riparian zone in the Pacific Northwest, United States - 15_EM | ecosystem: Host-associated > Plants > Roots > Unclassified | place... | reverse complement strand
ACCTGTTCACCGGCTCGATGCTGATCCTCGTGCTCGCGGCGAACATGCCCGTCAGGTTCATCGGCTGGGAGGGCGTCGGCCTGTGCTCGTTCCTGCTGATCGGCTTCTGGTTCGAGAACGAGGCGTACGCGACCGCCGGGCGCAAGGCGTTCGTGGTCAACCGGATCGGTGACTTCGCGTTTCTGCTCGGCATGTTCCTGCTGTTCTGGGCGACCAAGGACCTCAACCTGGGCGACGGCGGCAGCCTCGACTTCGCGGGCCTGAAGAACCCGCTCGCGGGCCCGGAGTACATCAAGCCGTTCTGGGGCAACGATCGGCTCGCCGCCGCGGCCGGCATCCTGCTGTTCATCGGCGCGTGCGGCAAGTCAGCCCAGCTGCCGCTGTTCGTGTGGCTGCCCGACGCCATGGCTGGCCCGACGCCGGTCTCGGCGCTGATCCACGCGGCGACGATGGTCACCGCCGGCGTCTACATGGTGTGCCGGCTGTCGTTCCTCTACGCGTCGTCGACCACGGCGCTCGTCGTGGTCGCGACCGTCGGCCTGCTCACCGCGCTCGCCGCCGCGTTCATGGCGTTCGCCCAGACCGATCTCAAGAAGGTGCTGGCGTACTCGACGGTCAGCCAGCTCGGCTTCATGTTCGTCGCCGCGGGCACCGGCAACTGGACCGCCGCGATCTTCCACCTCGGCACCCACGCGTTCTTCAAGGCCTGCCTGTTCCTCGGCGCCGGCTCGGTGATGCACAGCCTCGAGCATGAAGGCTCGAAGACGCCGGGCGACATCATGACGATGGGCGGGCTGCGCAAGCGGCTGCCGCTGACCCACGCGACGTTCCTGATCTCGTGCCTCGCGATCGCGGGCATCGTGCCGTTCGCCGGGTTCTTCTCGAAGGACGAGATCCTCGGCGGCGCGTTCTCGGTGCACCCGCCGGGCTGGCCCGCGGTCTACGGCAAGCTGCTGTGGGTCGGCCTCCTGATCGCGGCGCTCGGCACCGCGTTCTACATGTGGCGCTTGTACTTCCTGGTGTTCGGCGGCGAGGCGCGCTCCGAGTCGGCCAAGCACGCGCACGAGTCGCCGCCGGCGATGACCGCGCCGCTGGTCATCCTCGCGGGCCTCGCGACGATCGCCGGCTTCATCGGCCTGCCGCACCTCGAGGGCGTCCACCTGCCGTCGTTCACCCACGCGCTGTCGCACTGGCTGGCGCCGAGCGTCACGCCCGACTGGTACGGCGTCGGTGCCGGCGCACATCCGATCGAGGGTCACGCGTCGAACGCCACGACGCTGGCGCTGATGGGCGTCGCGCTGCTGGTCGGCGCCTCGGGCATCGCGGGCGCCTACCTGTTCTACGGCCGCGGGCCGTCGAAGACGGTGGCCGCGATGGTCGAGGGCTCGCTCGGCCCGGTCTACGAGGCGTCGAAGCACAAGCTGTGGGTCGACGAATTCTACGACGCCGTGATCGTCCGGCCGTTCAAGGTCGTCGCGCGCGGCCTGTTCGAGATCGCCGATCGCTTCGTGATCGACACCGTGGCGGTCAACGGCGCCGCGTTCGTGGTCGGCATCGCCGGCCGGATCTCGCGGTGGTTCCAGAACGGCAACGTGCAGCGCTACCTGGTCGGCGTCGTCGTCGGCGGGGCGCTGGTGTTCTTCATGACCGACTGCCACCAGAAGACGACGTTCTCGTACAAGATCGTCGGCAACCAGATCCAGCTCCACGCCGAGCCGGGCGAGGGCATCGTCGGCGCGACCGCGCACGTCTACTGGGACCTCGACGGTGACGGCCGCAAGGACCTCGACGCGACCAGCCCGAGCGGCCTGCTCGAGAAGCGCGACGTGACGGTCACCGGCTACGACGGCACGGTCACGATGTGGGTCGAAGATCCGATCTCGCACCACGAAGAGAAGGTGCAGCGCGTGATCAACCTCAACGTAGCCAAGCCCGCGGCCCAGGGGGCGAAGTAGCCATGACCGGTTCATTCGTCCTCCCGCTGATCCTCGGCCTGCCGCTGCTCGGCGCGATCTTCGTGATGTGCACGCCGAAGGCCGAGACCGCGCTGCATCGCGGCATCGGCATGACGTTCTCGGTGATCACGCTGCTGGCGTCGCTGCCGCTGCTGATGCCGATCTACTTCAAGGCCTCGGTCCCCGGCTACCAGCTGGTGTGCGACGTCGAGTGGATCCCGGCGCTCGGCGCGCACTTCAAGCTCGGCGTCGACGGCATCTCGGTGTTCCTCGTGCTGCTGACCACGGTGCTGATGCCGCTGACGCTGCTCGGCACTGGCCAGGCGATCGAGAAGCACGTGCGCGAGTTCATCGCGGCGATGCTGGTGCTCGAGACCGGCATGCTCGGCGCGTTCGTCTCGCTCGATATCTTCCTGTTCTACGTGTTCTGGGAGGTGATGCTGATCCCGATGTACCTGCTGATCGGCATCTGGGGCGGGCAGCGCCGGCTCTACGCGTCGATCAAGTTCGTCATCTACACGATGGTCGGCTCGCTGCTGATGCTCGTGGCGATCTTCTATCTGTACGTCAAGGGCGGCGAGGTGCTCGGCAGCTACACGACTGACCTCGAGCAGCTGATGACGGTGGCGCTGCCGTACAACGCGCAGGTCTGGTGCTTCGCGGCGTTCGCGCTCGCGTTCGCGATCAAGGTCCCGCTGTTCCCTCTGCACACGTGGTTGCCCGACGCGCACGTCGAGGCTCCGACGGCGGGCTCGGTGATCCTGGCCGGCGTGCTGCTCAAGTTCGGGATCTACGGCTTCCTGCGCTTCGCGATGCCGCTGTTCCCGCACGGCGCGGCGGTGTGGTCGCCGGCGATCTCGGTGCTCGCGGTGATCGGCATCATCTACGGCGCGTTCGTCGCGTTCGCGCAGGACGACGTCAAGAAGCTGGTCGCGTACTCGTCGGTCTCGCACCTCGGGTTCTGCGCGCTCGGCGTGTTCTCGCTGACCTCGTACGGCATCTCGGGATCGATCTTCGCGATGCTGTCGCACGGCCTCACGACGGGCGGCTTGTTCCTCGGGATCGGCGTGCTCTACGAGCGCCGCCACACGCGGCGGCTGGCGGAGTACGGCGGGATCTGGAAGCAGATGCCGATCTTCGCGGGGCTGTTCCTCATCATCACGATGGGCTCGGCGGGGTTGCCGGCGCTGTCGGGCTTCGTCGGCGAGTTCCTGACCATCATGGGGACGTTCCTCGCGGGTGACACGCTGCCGGCGGGCTACAGCTTCCCGATGCCGCGCCTGATGGGCGCGCTGGCCGCGACCGGCGTCGTGCTCGGCGCGATCTACCTGCTGTGGATGTTCCAGAAGGTGTTCTTCGGCAAGCTCGACAAGGCCAAGAACGGCAAGCTCAAGGATCTCAACGGCCGCGAGCTCGCGGTGTTCGTGCCGCTGGTGATCGGCATCTTCCTGCTCGGCTTGTTCCCGCGCCCGCTGCTGGTCGTGATGGAGCCGGCGGTCCAGAAGTTCACCAAGGACTTCGCGCGCCGCGTCGCCGAGTGCGACGGCCCGGCGCACAAGTTCGGGACCAGCAACTGCGATCCGGCGCAGAAGGCGATCCAGACGAACCTCGACGCGCTGTCCACCGGCGCGGACGGCGTGCAGAAGGCGTTCGACGGCGTGAAGGGCGGAGCGGCTCCCGGTGGAGCGGCTCCCGGTGGAGCGGCTCCCGGTGGAGCGGCTCCCGGTGGGGCGGCTCCCGGTGGGGCGGCTCCCGGTGGGGCGGCTCCCGGTGGGGCGGCTCCCGGTGGGGCGGCTCCCGGTGGGGCGGCTCCCGGTGGAGCGGCTCCCGGTGGGGCAGACAGCGCGACGGGGAGCGCGGCCGGAAGCGCGGCCGGACGTGGAGGTACGCCATGACGTTCAACGTTGCAGACCTCGGCTGGCTCGTTCCTTACTTCATCCTCGCCGGCACCGGCATGCTGCTCGTGCTCGCCGAGGCGTTCTACAGCGGCAAGGATCGCACCGCGCTCGCGACGCTGACCGTCGCGGGCACGGTCGCCTCGGCGGTCGCCTCGATCGTCCTGTACCGCCAGCTCGACGGCGCCAACCCGCGCGTCTCGCTGCTCGGTGACATGCTGATCGCGGACCGCACCGGCTACGTGCTGTCGGCGCTGTTCGCGGTGACCACCGGCCTGGCGGCGCTGAGCTCGCCGGCGCACCAGCGCGAGCACGACTGGCAGAGCGGCGAGTACTACGGCGTGATGCTGCTGTCGGCGTCGGGGATGATCATCCTCGCGCAGGCCGCCAACCTCGTGACCGTGTTCCTCGGCATCGAGACGATGTCGATCGGCGTCTACGTGATGTGCGCGATGCGGCGCAAGTCGCGGCGCGGCAACGAAGCCGCGATGAAGTACTTCCTGATCGGCGCGTTCGCGACCGGCTTCCTGATGTACGGCATGGCGCTGCTCTACGGCGCGGCCGGCACGACGAAGCTCGCGCAGATGGCGAGCGTGCTCGCGACGACCAAGAACCCCGGCCTCGTCGTCGCCGGCGGCTTCATGCTGGTGATCGCGTTCGGCTTCAAGGTCGCGGCGGTCCCGTTCCACATGTGGGCGCCCGATGCCTACGAAGGCGCGCCGACGCCGGTCACCGGCTTCATGGCGGCCGCGGTCAAGGCGGCCGCGATCGCGGCGATGATCCGGGTGTTCGGCACCGCGCTCGGCGGCGACGTCGTGCCGTTCGGGACGCTGGGCTGGGCGAGCCCGCTGGTCGTGATCGCGGCGATCACGATCACCGTCGGCAACATCACCGCGGTGCGCCAGGACAACATCAAGCGCATGCTCGCGTACTCGTCGATCTCGCACGGCGGCGTGCTGCTCGTCGGGATCTGCGCGCTCGGCCTCGGCGCGACCAGCGCCAACGCCAGCCTGGTCTACTACCTGATCGCGTACAGCTTCACGACGATGGGCGCGTTCGCGATCGTCTCGTTCGTCGGCTCGCAGGGCCGCGAGCGCCTGCTGGTCGACGACTGGGCGGGCCTGGCGTCGCAGCACCCGGCGGTCGCGCTGGCGATGACGATCCTGCTGCTGTCGTTCGGCGGCATCCCGCCGACCGGCGGGTTCCTCGGCAAGTTCTACATCTTCAAGGCGGCGATGGAGGTCTACGACGGCCAGCTGCTGTGGCTCGTCGTCGTCGGCGTCGTCAACTCGGCGATCAGCATCTACTACTACCTGCGGATCGTGACGGCGATGTACTTCCGCGAGGCCAACCAGCCGTTCGCGCCGACGCGCTCGGCGGGCCTGCTGTTCGTCATCGCCGTGTGTCCGTTGATTGTCCTCGAGCTCGGCATCTTGCCGGGCTGGTGGCTCAAGCTCGTCGGCGGATGACGGGCCTCGACGAGCTGGCGATCGCGGCGGGCATCGACGTCGCGTATCGCAGCTGGCGCGGTGACGCCCAGCACTCGAGCGACGAGGCGCTGATCGCCATGCTGCGCGCGCTCGCGCCGGATCTCGGCGTCGCGTTCCAGGACGCGGCGGATATTCCCGCCGCGCTGGCCACGCTCGAGCGCACGCGCTGGGCCGAGGTCGTGCCGCCGGTGATCGTCGCGTGGGAAGGCGACCTGGTGGTCTCGTTCACCGTGCCGGCCGAGCTCGACGACGCCTGGGAGCTCGAGATCACGACCGAGGCCGGCCGGACGATCGTGGCGAGCGGCCGGCTCGCGAGCCTGCCGGCCGAGCGCCCCGCCGCGACGCAGGGCGGGGTGTACTGCGTGCGCCGCGTCCGCGTGGTGCTCGACGGCGAGCTGGGCTACCACGCGCTGCGCTGGGCGACGGCGCAGCAGCGCGGCGAGGCGTTGATCCTCGCGGCGCCGCAGCGCGCGTGGGGCGGCCCGGGCACCGGCGCGCGGCGCTGGGGCGTGTTCGCGCCGGTCTACGGCCTGGCCGGCCCGGCGAGCGGGCAGGCGGGCGACCTCGGGACGCTGGCGGAGCTGTTCGCGCAGGTCGAGCGCCGCGGCGGCCGCTACGTGGCGACGCTGCCGATCCTCGCGGCGGGGCTCGACGAGCCGTGCGAGATCTCGCCGTACGCGCCGGTCAGCCGGCTGTTCTGGAACGAGCTCTACCTCGACCTCGCGGCGCTCGCCGGCGAGCTCGGCGTCGCGCCGCCGGCCACGCCGCCGGTCGTGCCGGGCACGTTGATTGACTACCGCACGCAGTACCACTGGCGGCGCCACGCGCTCGATCCGATGGCCGAGCGGCTGTTCGCGACGCGCGGCGGCGAGATCGACGCGTGGGCGGCGTCGTCGGGCGTCTACGACTACGCCGCGTTCCGCGCGATCGGCGAGGTCACCCGCAAGGGCTGGATGTCGTGGCCGGCGAGCTGGCGCGACGGCGCGCCGATGATCACCAGCCGCGCCGAGGCGATCGCGCTGGGCGCCGACGCGGCGCGCGTCACGACGCACGCGGCGGCGCAGTGGGCGATGCAGCGCCAGCTCGCGGCGCTCGCGGGCGGCCGGGTCGGCCTCTATCTCGACCTGCCGGTCGGCGTGAGCTGCGACGCCTACGAGGTCTGGCGCCACCGCAGGCTGTTCCTGACCGATCTGTCGGTCGGCGCGCCGCCCGACGAGCTGTTCCTCGGTGGCCAGAGCTGGGGCCTGCCGCCGCTGTCGCCGCACGCGCTGCGCCGCGATCACTACCGCTACTTCATCCGCTCGATCCGGCACCACATGCGGGTCTCGGGGATGCTGCGGATCGACCACGTCATGGGGCTGTTCCGGCTGTACTGCGTGCCCGCGGGGCGGCCGGCGACCGACGGCGTGTACCTGCGCTATCCGTACGACGAGCTGCTCGCCGTGCTGACGCTCGAGTCGAACCGCGCGCGGTGCGCGGTCGCCGGCGAGGATCTCGGCACGGTGCCCGACGGCGTGCGGCCGCTGATGGGGCGGCACGGGCTGTTCCGGCTGCACGTCGGCCAGTGGTCGTTCCCCGGCAAGCCGGGCGACGCGCCGGGCGCGGCCCCCGCCGAGTCGATCGCGAGCCTCAACACGCACGACACGCCGACGTTCGCTGGCTGGTGGCGCGGCGCCGACATCGACGATCGCCGCGAGCTGGGCCTCATCACCGACGCGCAGGAGGTGACCGAGCGGGTCGGTCGCGATCACGCCCGCGCCGCCCTGCTCGCGTTCGCGACGCCGCGCGTCAGCGGCGCGGTGCTGACCGACGTCGAGCGCGCGATGGTCGGCGCGGTCGGTGACCTGGCGAACGGCCCGGCCGAGGTCGTGCTGGTCGCGCTCGACGACCTGATGTTCGATCCGGTGCCGCACAACGTGCCGGGCACGGTGGCCGAGCGCCCCAACTGGCAGCGCCGCGTCGAGGGCTGGTCCGAGGTGCTCGACGAGACGCGCGCCGCGCCGGCCGCCACCGCGGCGATCGCGACCCTCGTGGCCGCGCGCCCCGCGTCCGACGACTGACGGACCGGCCGACCGATCGGGCGCAACCCGCGCCAGGATCTCGCCTGCGGCCGCGCGCTCTGGTATCAGCGTGGCATGCGGCTCGCCCTCCTCCTCTGCCTCGTCGCGGGCACCGCCGGTGCGGCCGGCCCGGGCGGATCCGACGGCGGCGACGACGCCGCGCGGCTCGAGGTCGCGGTCGGCGAGACCGTCGAGCGCGACGTCGGCATCGCGATGGGGCTGCGCTGCGACGACCTCGCGATCGTGCGGGTCGAGCTGCGCACCGCGACGCCAGAGTCCAACCGGTTCGAGGTCACCGGCATCAAGGTCGGCACGACGCGCTGCCGGGTCGGCACGTCGATCGACCGGCCGAGCTTCGTGTTCGAGATCCACGTCGTCCCGGCCCCGCGCAGCTGACGCCGTCAGGGCGCGACGTGGGCGAGCACGGCGCGCGTCACGGCGTCGGGCTGGTCCTTGAACGGATCGTGGCCGGCCTGATCGATCAGCACCAGGCGCGAGCCGGGGATCCGGGCGTGCGCCAGCTCGGCGCGCCCGGGCGGGACGATCGGATCCTGGACGCCGCCGATCACGAGGGTCGGGCGCGTGACGCGGGGCAGCAAGGCGAGCACGTCCCGCGTCGCGAAGTGCTCGGCGACCCCGAGCGCGAGGCCGGGCTCGGGCGCGGACATCGCCGCGGGCGAGACCCCGTAGCGCCGGAGCTCGGCGTCGAGCCTGGCGTCGTAGGCGTCGGCGCCCGGCAAGCGATCGCGCAGCCGCTCGGGGCGCAGCTCGCCCAGCACGCCGTCGAGCTCGCGATCGCGCTCGTCCTGCGGTAGCGCGCGCAGCGCGGCTACGCGGGCCTGCAGCGCGTCGGTGCGTGGCGTCGACGCCGGGTCGAGCCGCGCCGTCTCGCGCAGCGCGCGCTCGGCGTAGGCCAGCCAGTCCTCGTCGATCATCGGCACCGAGAGCAGGCCATCCATGTGGATGTACGAGATCACGCGCTCGGGGTGCGCGACGACGTACTCGACGCCCAGCATGCCGCCGTACGAGTGGCCGAGCACGTGCCAGCGGGTGACGCCGAGCTGCGCGCGGACGCCCTCGAGATCGCGCAGCTGGTTGGCGATCGCGAACGGCGCGGCTTCCTCGGGGGTTGGCTGCGCGGGGTCGGCGAACCGCGCGCGCTGGGACAGCCCGGCGCCGCGCTGGTCGAGGTACACGACATTGACGGCGTGCTCGAGCGACGCGCCCCACGGGTAGAACGGCAGCGCCGAGCCGCCGGGGCCGCCGTGCAGCAGCACGAGGTACGGATGGCGGCGGTCCCAACCGCGCACCCGGTAGTGCAGGCGCGTCCCGTTGATCGCCTCGACGTGGTCCTCGTCGAAGTAGGTCGCGCGTGTCGTCGGATGCGCCGCGCCGCACCCGACGAGCACCAGGACCGCGAGCGGGGTGACCCTCATCGTCGCCCAGGATCCACGAGCCGGGTCGCGAGTGGACACGCGCGGTTCGCGATATGCGCGCAACACCGACTGCGGACCACAGCGGACAGCCGCCGCGGATCGCTGCACGCGCACGGACTGCGATCGACCCGCGAGGGCAGCGTGATACGTTTGTCGGCTGCAGGTGGATGCAGATAGGCAGTGACGCCGATCTGCGGATTGTGGGCGAGCGACGAGGTTCCAGGAGAGCTTGATGCCCGCGAAGAAGCCGCCCGAGACTTGGTTCTGGTCCCACGACATCAAGCCGACGCAGATCGCCAGCGTCGTCACGCCGGGCACCCGTCTGATCCGACTGTCGAGCTATGGCGCCGACGCGGCGCGCCGGTTCGCGGCGCTCGTCTACAAGGAGCCTGGCCTCGCCGGTCGGGGCATGCCCCCGGCCGGCAGCGCCCCCGGAGGGGGGCGCGGTTCTATCGAGCGCAGCTACGCGCTCGACCTCGACGCCGCGGCGCTCACCGCCACGCTGGCCGAGACCGGCGCGCGGCCGGTGGCGATCACGGCCGGCGTCGACGGCAAGCTGTCGGTCGTGCTCGAGACCGGCCCGGGCTCGCTGGCGAGCGTCCACGTCGAGCTCGACGAGGCGGCGCTGCGCGCGCTGAGCGACGAGCAGCACGCGATCGCCGACCTCGCGACCTACGTGCGCGACGGCGCGCGCAAGTTCGTCGCGATCGTCGAGGATCGCGCCGCGCCGTCGTGGCTGTTCACCGGCGTCACCGCGCCCGAGCTCGACGCCAAGTTGCTCGAGCACGACGCCGCGCTGACCCGGGTGCGCGCGTATCGCGACGGCAACACGACCCGGTTCGCCGCCGTCGCCGAGCGCGGCCGCCCCGCGGGCTGGGCCTGGTACGCCGACCTCGACGGCGACGGCGTCGCCAAGCAGCTCGAGAACAACGCGGCGTATCCGATCGATCTCGACGCGACCCGCGAGGATCGCGGCACGCGCTTCACCGTCGTCATGGTTCGCCAGCCGTAAGCCGTGCCGGAGTTTGGACCCTACGGGACCCCGCAAGCGCTGCTGCGCGATCAGCTGTGGCGCTGCTGGCTCGCCGTCGAGTACCAGATTCGGCAGCGCTGGGCGATGGGCGCGCTGCCGCAGACCTCCGACGACGGCGCCGCGGCGACCTGGGCGCCCGAGCATGTCGCCGGCGTGTTCCGCTCGGCGCTCGGCGAGTATCGCGGCGAGCCGATGCTGGGCGACGACGCCGCCGGCGCATCGGTCCTGCGTGACGCGCTCCGCCATCACGCGATGCTGATGGACGCGCGGATCGCCGCGACGCTCGCGGCCAAGATCCGGCTGCCGTACCTCGATCTCTGCGTGCGCTTCGGCCTGAGCTACGCGCAGCGCCTCACGCTCGGCTTCGCGGTGATGCCCGAGGTCGACCCCAAGCTGCTCGTCGCCTACCGCTACCTGAGCAGCGACCCGAGCTGCCGCAGCCTCGACGCGCGCCTGCTCTCGATGCTGGTCTACGACACCGCCGAGAGCCGGGCCGAGATGTCGCGCGATCTGGCGCCGACCTCGCCGCTGCTGGCGTACCGGTTGATCGAGCAGGACGAGACCGCCGGCACGTACGACTCGGTGCTGTTTCGCCGGCTGCGCCCGGCGGCGCGCGTGGTCCAGCTGCTCGCCGGCGACGCCAGCCAGCTCGATCCGCAGCTGTCCGAGATCGCCGAGCTGCGCGGCGGCGACGTCGACGCGCTGTTCCCCGAGGCGATGGTCGCGCGCGCGACCTCGGCGCTGGCCTCGCCCGAGGCGATGCTGGTGCTGCAAGGCGTGCGCGGCGCGGGCAAGCGGCTGTTGCTCCAGGTCGCCGCGGCCCGCCTCGATCGCAAGCTGCTGTTGATCCAGGGCAGCGCGCTCGCGGCGATGCCGCCGGCGCAGGCCCGGCCGCTGATCCGCAGCATCCTGCGCGAGTGCCGGCTGCTCGACGCGATCCCGGTGATCGCCGAGCTCGACGACGTGATCGTCCAGCAGGGCGAGCGCAGCGAGCTGCCGCCGTTCGTCGGCCAGCTCGCCGCCGAGCACAAGGGCGCGATCGCGGTCACGCTCGGCCGCGATCGCATGCCGCGGCTCGACCTCCGGCCGCTCGTGCAGCTCTCGCTCGAGGTCCCGCCGCTCGCCGAGCGCGCCCAGCTCTGGATGTGGAACGTGCCGGCGCTGCCGCATCACGACGCCGAGATCCTCGCGTCGCGTTTTGCTGCGCCCGGCGGCGTGATCGCGCTGGCCGCCCGGGCGGCGCGCGCCGAGCGCGGCCCGGTGGATGGCCCGCCGGACGTGGCGGCGCTCGATCTCGCGGTGCGCAATCAACTACATGATCGGCTCGTGCGCCTCGGCCGCAAGCTCGAGTGCCCGTTCGAGTTCAAGGATCTGGTCGCGGATGACGAGACCGGGGCGGCGCTGCACGAGATCGTCGGCGCGTTGCGCGAGCGCCGCAAGGTCCGCGAGAGCTGGGGTTTCCGAGGCGCGGCGGGCGTTTCGGTGCTGTTCTCCGGCGACCCGGGAGTCGGCAAGTCGATGAGCGCGACGGTGATCGCGCGCCAGCTCGGGCTGGCGATCTACGAGATCGACCTGTCGCGCGTGGTCTCCAAATGGCTGGGTGAGACCGAGAAGAACCTCAGTGAGGTGTTCGACGCCGCCGAGCCCGGTCACGTCGTTTTGTTGTTCAACGAGGCAGATTCGCTGTTCGGCAAACGTACGACAGACGTCAAGTCGTCGAACGATCGCTACGCCAACATGGAGACCAACTACCTGCTGCAGCGCCTCGAGCGGTTCGGCGGGCTCGCGATCCTGACGACCAACCTGAGCGGCGCCGTGGATCCGGCGTTTCGCCGCCGGTTCGCGTACGACGTGCAGTTCACGTTTCCGGATCCCGAGATGCGCGCAGAGCTGTGGCGCCGCGTCATCCCGAAGACCGCCGAGGTCGCGCGGATCGACTTCGACGAGCTGGGCGAGCGCTTCGAGCTGTCGGGCGGGTTCATCAAGGTGGCGGCGGAGCGCTCGGCGTTTCAGGCGGCGGCGATGGGGGAGCCAATGTCGATGGCTGGGTTGGTCATCACCATCCAGCGCATGTATCGCGAACGCGGAAAGCTGACGGCCGTCGGACGACTGGAGTGACCATGCAAGACCACGA
>Ga0307513_10009934_pt1 | contig 12004 bp, 16 predicted proteins | sample 15_EM_MG_FD_202174 | JGI IMG/M metagenome (GOLD analysis project Ga0307513, IMG submission 202174) | Populus trichocarpa ectomycorrhiza microbial communities from riparian zone in the Pacific Northwest, United States - 15_EM | ecosystem: Host-associated > Plants > Roots > Unclassified | place... | reverse complement strand
GTTCGACCGGACCAAGAACAGCGCACCTCTCCTCGTCCAGGTGCTCATGAAGGACTCCGAGTCCTCCCGCGAGCTGTTGTCCACCGTCGCAGGCCAAATCGTCGTCGTTGTTACCATGCTCAGTATTGGCCTCATCTGGGCGCTGATCCAAGGATGGCAACTTACCCTCGTTGGCTTCGCCATCGGCCCCGTCTTTGGTGCCGCTACCGCCATCCAGAGCCGCCTCGTCGCTAAGTTTGAGCACCGCAACAAGCGATGCCGCGAGGAGGTGAACAAGAAGTACTATGATTCCGTCGCCAATGTCCGGGCCATTCGAGGCATGCATCTCGAGGGCGTGTTCAAGGAGGACTTTGAGAAGAGCCTCGAGAAGGCTGTCAAGTCTGGCATCAACGGTGCTTTCATAGATGGATTGGGGTATGGAGTCGCTAATGGGCTCATTTATCTTTTCGAGGGTTTGTAGTTCCTTACATCAGACCGTACATTCACTGACTTGCTACAACAGGACTACTTTTCTACGTCGGAGCGGTGCTCATGGCCAACGGAACGTATTCCTATCTTCAGATGCTCCAAGTAATCAACTTGGTTGTGTTTTCTGTCTCCATTGCTGGCCAGCTCCTCTCCTTCGGTACGTTTACCTTAGTCGTGTGTCGTAGCATTACTTATGCCTTGCTTTAGTCCAGCGCATCAGCAAGGCCGTCCAGGCTGCAAGGGACCTCGAAAGGCTCGTCTCTCTCAAGACCGAGACCGTGGAGGCTCAAGGGAAATCTCGCTATCAAGTCCAAGGAGATGTTACATTCCATCATGTCGATTTCGCGTATCCATCTCGCCCGGAAGTCCAGATCCTCAAAGACTTCAACGTCAAGATCAAACACGGCGAGTGTCTCGCAATCGTCGGAGCATCCGGATGCGGCAAGTCGACTGTTGCGGGTCTCCTGCAACGGCTGTACGAGCCCACTGGCGGTTTTATATCGCTCAATGGGCATAGACTCAGCGACACTGACACGACATGGCTTCGCAACCGAATCGCCGTGGTCTCTCAGCAACCTCATTTGTTCGACGCGTCAGTAGGACAAAACATCGCCTACGGAACGGATATCATAGATTATTCACGAATAGCACAAGCCGCCAAGGAAGCCAGGGTCCACGACTTCATCATGACCCTGCCACAGGGCTACAACACTCACCTGGGCGAGAATGCCTCCCTCGTTTCCGGTGGGCAAGCCCAACGGATCCAGATCGCCCGTGCGCTGGTACGCAGCTCAAGCATCCTTATCCTCGATGAGTGTACCTCTGCCTTGGATGTCGAAACCCAGAGGGATATCATGTCGACCATAAAGCATGTCAAGGTCGGCAGGACGACGGTTATCGTCACTCATAAGCTGCCAGTTATGCAAATGGCGGATCGTATACTTGTCGTTAGCGACGGAGGCGTTGCTGAGGAAGGAACGTACGACGGTTTGATGTCCCGCAAGGGGATGTTCTGGAAACTCGCCACTGCGGGCGAGTGGGAGCGCGAGTAATCGTATTCCCTGCTTTTTATGCTCTGCTACGGATTGTACGGATTACGGATATCTTTTTTTTTACCGGGCTCGTAGACACTCTACACCCCGGTGGTGACGCTCATTCAATCTCTCGCCTGGTACTGTCTCTCCATCTCGAAACGCACTGCTGCATCTTTCTCCATCTACTACCTCCTCGCCGGATTCCTTTTATTCCCTTTAATCACTTCCGCCCGCTTGCTCGCCCTTTCTAGTTCGTTACCTGCCAGTCGTGCTCGTTTACTTATGCACACCACTCGGCTGTATCCTGCTTACCTGTAGCCTTTGTATAGTAGAAACGACGCGGTTATGACACGTTGCTCACTCAGACCTCAGTTAGGGAAAGACTTCGTATCAGAATCGAATCATAAGGTAGAGCGTCATGACGTGCCTCCACACCCGTTCGCCTCCTGATAGTCTGCTCCTATGAGATTGCAACCGGCTCACTCCCCACAGCCTCGAGGTTTCTAGGAGGTGGAGGAGAGAGTAGAATACTCTCCGTTTATTTCTTACTAGATTTGTGTGCCCAGGGCTATCGACTCGGATCCCGAAAGGACGCGGTGTGCAGGCCTGGTCAGGCTCGATGAATAAGCCATTATATATATCACATGTACTTTCGCTCTGGGATCAACCAACCTAGTAGAGTTATCCACCGCCCGACTATGGCCTCCTTCGTCTGTGATTATCAGTCAACATCCCTGTGGCGCTATTACATCCATTCCCCACAGAAGCCTAGCGATGGTTGATTATATTGATCAGGGTCTCCCTCATGCCGAGAACTCTGGTGTAGAGTGGTTGCTTTATTCCGAAGGACATCTCGCTGCACCGAATGCGCCCGATGACCCCTGTGTCAGAGTTTTTGTACAAAATACTGGCAGCTGCACTCCTACCAGTGTGCTCCAGGGTATAATATTTCATACTAAACCCGTCTGAAATTGGCATATGATTTGTCGGAAATTGGGACAGGCCAAGGCCCAAAATTTTACCTTTTAGCAGGAGCCCTCTCGGCTGGGTAAACAGCTTGACCATCTTCTCTGGGTAATTTTGGCTGCGGAGGCGCTTCTCCTAGGGTCGTCCGGAAATGGCCGTCGACAACCGGGGACTTCGCCATAAGGCTGTTGAAGAAGAACCCTGGGTGGTATCATAGGCCAGTGTATATGTACTTCCGTCCAAAGTTCCTCTCACATCTGGGTTTTTGCATGTGATACGCCAGGGGTAGTCCATGGTTCCAATATACAAGTTGGTTTATCACAACAGGGACAAGTGTACATATCAACTAAAAAAATGACCCTATTGCTTAGTTCTGAAAGATTAGGGGTGATAATCAGGGACGGGCTGAACGGAATGTGAGATGCTCACCTCTGGTACTCGATATACGGTGATCTCCTGCTGTTTAAAGTATCTCCGATTCTCTTCGTCGATCAGAACGAGGTTCAGGTAATAGCGGACGCTAAATTTCTTGTTGACATCGCGGAAGGTCGGTGTGAGGTCGAATCCTCCTAGGAAGAGTCGGATAGGGATTGTCTCTCCTGTAGAGAATACGCTTTCAGTACAGAAGCGAGAGAAATTTGGGGTTGCTCGGTGAGCGGTAGATGAGAGTGTGTTGTCTTGTTCTGAAAGGATATTCAAATAACCCACCTCTGACAGGAGCACCATCCATAATCTCAAACTTGGTAATCGTTTCTGACTCGTTGTACTGGTTCGGTACAGCACCGGTCGTCTCGCGTCGTATTATTGATAATTCCATATGTTTAATTTTGATGCGGACCAGCAAGAAATAAATCTTGCCGACAATGACATCCTTCAGGTGGTACCTGTCGAGTTATACAACCAGTCATGATGTGGTTTGGGCGAAATATGAAAGGAGGGCAGAATTATATTGTGGAAAGGAAGACGTACTTGGACTTGTTGTACTCAAACTCAATGTGCAAACAGTCTTCAATTCCGACCTCCATCTTGATTGAATTATTGATATCTGGGGGCATACGGAAAGAATGAACCCAGATATCCCTTTCCTTCGTGACGTCGGCCAGTCGACGAGATATAGTTACACGAACAAGGTATCTACAACAGGGTGCATCCGAGTAGATTAAAGGGATGCATGAGCGCAACATTGATCGGGTCCGGATACGTGTACCCACCGTAGTTTTACGTTGATGCCCTGGTAGCTCTCAAACTGTTTCTCTACATTCTTGAAATGAAAGTCAAAGGTTTGCGCTTGTCGCATTTCGCCCGGTGCAGCCAGTTCTTGAGAAAGTGAGAGGAACTCGTAGTGGTTTCCGCGGTCGTAGAAGAGTTCTATACATCAACAGGTGATAAGCTGATAAGCACCATAGCGGAGTGCATAAGAAGACCGTTCGTACCGATACTACCAATGAATTCGATTTTGATTCCATCGTGCGCAAGCTTGCGTCCGTCCCGCAATCGCACTGTCACCTTTATTGTAGAAATCGCGTCAGAAGTGCTTCACCTACATGATTGTTTGTTTATGTTGCTTCATACTTGGCCAATTATCGAGTCTCCATCCAAGTACACCGGTAACGTGTCCCGTCGGTCCTTCTCGAGCTTGACTTCTGCTTTGCGTCGCGCATCTTCATTTTCTAGACGTATCTCGACGTCTACTGGCGTGCCCCATAAGTAGGATGTCATTTGAAAATAAGGACGGGTTCAGGGAGGCAGTTTGGAGGCTGGATTTCGACGCGTCGTAATGGAAAGTCAAGTGACTCGAAACATAGTTTCAAGTTGACTGGCTTTGCCGCGGGTCGCCAGCGTTCGCCGCCAGCGTTCGCCGTTAGTCGCCGCTGTGGGCCGCTGTGGCCGGGCGGATGGACCCCTCATAAAAATAGGTTTGAATTTGCCAAGGCGTGCACCGGCCGCTTCGGCGGTCAATGGGGTTGTGTTTGGTTATGATAAATAAATAAATAGCTAACTAAATAACTAAATAAATAATACTACATATACTTACCCGATATCTCCGTCCCCGGCGTGCCTCCCCCTCCGTCCTCTGGTCCTCTTTCTGCAGCAGCCGCAGCACCCACAACCCATCCTAATATCGGTACCATGGTCGCATTGCATCGAGACACGTTCCATCGGGACGCGCCCCTCTCCGACTGCTGCGTGAAGACGCTCATCCAGTACCTCGCGTTCGACCCAGCGCTGCAGGACCGTGTTTGGTGCTCGACGCGTTCAAGTAGATACAATCCTGCGATACGTTGCTCGGGCTATGCCAAGGGAGGTACCTGTGACCTTCCAATACTCCTCGATACGCTTGGTTTCGATCCTGTGGCCCAAACCATTTCGTGGCAAAGGAGCAAAGAACCTCCGGGGCGGGATCTTCAGCTGGGTACGTTGGTTACCATTTTCTCTCACCTCTCGTGTGTTGAAGAGCCCCACGCCAGCACGCAGCGCGGCCACTGTACGTCACTCATCCTTCGCCACCACCAGAAACTTCTGACGCATGAAACAATACAGGATACGCCATATTCGCACAAAAACCTTCTCTTACCTGGTCGCGCACGCAAGGTACTTGGAAATACTCATATCTTCAGACTCGTCCTAACCTTCGAGCCGCGCGCAGGCATACACTCCCTGTGCCAGTTTCCTGCGGAGCCACCCCCATGTGAACCGAGCGCGCATGGTGCGTCAATTCAGTTTCGGGTACCTTCCGAGGCGAAGCTCCTACTCACTCCGTGCAAACGGCCGAACAGGTGACCGAGCTCGCCGGTGCATTGCAATATCTGCATGCGAATCGGGTGGTCCATGGGAGTATTCGCCCGGTATGCTTTCGTCTTCTTATCAGCTTTCTATCATTATTCACAACGACTCCCTTACACGTAGGAGGCGATATTCGTAAATGAAGATGGCGTGCCGCTGTTGGCCTATACGCCCGTAATGGTTGGACAGTTTGTCGTCCTCGTAGATGCCTATACCGCTCCAGAACTACACCAAGATGAGGGTGCTGCCATGCCCACAACAGCGAGTGACGTCTACTCCCTGGGAGGCGTCATACACTGGGTAATTCGAACTCTCATTTGTACGCCCATCATGCTGACGTTATTTCTAGATATGTATGGGTGAACACCCCCCCGTATCACTCGCTCCCACAGCTTTAGAGAATACTCAGCCACTCATCGGAGCAGGGTCTCCTTCGACTGCCCGAAACTCCGCCGATACAAATTGCTTTGTCTCTCAGGATTATCCTACCGATCCGAATTCGAAGTCTAGTTCGCAGCGTCCTCCTTCGCTGCACCAAGACCCCCCTTTCCGCTCCCTCATCCAAAAGACTCGCTCCCATGACCCATCGCATCGACCTAATCTCCTGTCCATCGTCCTTCACCTCCAGCAAGCCGTCGCCGGCTACTTCCTCTCTCTATCCAATTTGCCCCTCCCGCCCCCAGCATCCCTTTCTGCCTCGCTTTCGCTCTACGCGCCTCGAACCCCAGTAAAGACTCCCTCACCTATCACGGCCGCCGGCGACTTTCCAGAACACCACCTTGCGAGTGGGACGCCATCGCCGAGCCGCCCGACTGAGCCGCCATACCCACACCATCCACGTCCCACACGCACCATAAAGGTCGAGTCGACCCCAAACACTGCGAACCATCGGCCAACTCGGGACAGTCGGTCGACGCTCGCCAGTAGCCACAGTCAGTCTCCCGTGTCCCTCGGTGGCTCCCACCGAACCAATCGTTCGCCTATACTTTCCTCTTTGGCGCCTTCTCAACGTGTCATTACGGAGCGCACCCGCACTGGTGGCGCCTTAGGCCCGTGCACGGGGAGCGTGACTTGGCCCTGGCCTCTTGGAGCTTAGGGCGCGCGCCCAGTCCAAACGCTGCGGGGACGCGTCATTGTGCAAGCCCTTCAGTTGCTCTTAGGGGCGTGTGTATACCCAGCGTGATACCCGTCTCCGGGAACTGGACGCGCAACTTCTCACATTGACCAGTCGTGCGCAGGTGGCAGGTTCAGGGAGCGGCTTTCGTTTTCAGGTTTGGTTTCGTGTTCGCACCGTTAAGATACCACTGGGGGCTTTCGGTTGACCTCTCTCGTGTATATTCTAATTTGTCGTGTTTCACTGTACTTTCTGCAATCAGACTCCATGGTTTGTGCTTCAGTTACTTTTGCGCCTTCAATTTCACAACACGGCATCACGTGCAACATCATTTCTCGAGAACAAAGCAAATCGAGAAGAGGGCCAAACTGAATTGAATCCCCTCGGTCTCGGTGGAGACCCAGTGATTGCCGTGTATGTCATAGCCTCATCCCGAGATATCGGCAGCCTATATTTGTTCGCAACCTATATTTGAAGACCTCTTAACACAATGAAGGGGGCCTGCCCATCAGTACGGGCCCGCAGCTTTGTTTCTGAGCTTGACACCATCCGATACCGACGGCTGGAATCGTGATATAAAAGTCCATAGACCACATCCAGTTCGAACGATAATCAGCAATGCTCATCTCCTCAGGTACTCTCATCTTAGGGATCTCCCTGCTCTCGTTAGCTCTACTGTGGCGGTTATGGCAGATCAGACGCGCATTTAGCAACTTTAGTCACCTCCCTGCATATTCAACCCTCCTCTCTCCCGTGTACCCACTCGGCCGCGCGCTTCCTCGCATTCCATGGGTAGCCCCAGGGTCAACCTTCGCTTGGCGAAACGTATATGAATGTTAGTACCTCCCTGGACTGCTGTTGTATCCCGCGGCTGACGTGGGACCACAGCGATATTTGGAAACGTTGGATCCGATATTGTGGTGCTGAAGTCTCTCAGTCCTCTCCCACGGCCATATCTTCTTATAGCCGATGCGACGGCTCTCAAGGCACGAATTCCTTTTCGTCTCCCGCTCGTGCGCTGAGGAATCAATGTCCATACAATTGACAGGCAATCTATCAAGACCACGGCGCTTTCCCCAAGCCTATGCTCAATATTAAATATGGGCAGCGAGGTGGATTTGGCCCCAACCTTGTGGCGAGCGAGCACGACGAGTGGCGGAGGCATCGACGGATCGCCGGTCCAAGCCTTTCCGAGAGCAACAACCGCTTGGTGTGGGAGTCGTCTGTTGAGGTTGTCCTCGGGTATTTCAACAAGTGGATCCGCGATGGCAAGGGCGGGATTGTCAAAGTGGACAACTTCACGGAAGTCACAACGCAAATGGCGTACATAGTCTTTGCTGTAGCCGGTACATCAGTCGGATGCGCTTCTGCAGCTGTCGCTGACCACATTATTATTATTTGTTAGGCTTTGGTATGAGCGCGGATTGGGACACGGATTGGGAGGTCCCTAGTCTGGGCCATTCGATGCCGTTCATGCGAGCACTGAAAGAAGCCGCTGAAGGATTAATTCTTCGTTCTGCCGTCCCCAGATGGTTCCTTCCCCTTTCCCAGCGTGGTCGACGCGCCGTGACGGGGTTCATGGAAATGGAAGTAAGTAATTCACCGTCGCCGCCTCTCGATTCATACTAAGCAAGTCTACCCTAGAAATATATGTTGGAGATACTTGAAGAACGCAAGGACTCTACGGTATTGGACGAGAAACGGGACTTGATGTCAAATTGGATTCGTGCTTCAATGGCAGGGGACAAGTCTGCTGGAAAGGAGCCCAAGCTGCAGGACCCAACGGGACATTCTCGGCAATGTCTTTATATTTCTCATTGCAGGTAGAATACTGTCTCTTAGTATATCTCGGACTGATCAACGGCAAAAGGGCACGAAACCACGGCGTATTCCCTCGCTTCTGCTCTGGCCCTATTGTCCGTTCATCAAGAGGAACAAGAGAGTCTCTATAAGCACATCCGCTCTGTGGTACCTGAGGGTCGCCTTCCCGTACGTTACCGGAGCATTTGTTCCGTGATATGCTCACTAATATAATAGCATCCAAAGACCTACCAAGATGTTCCTCACCTCAGTCGAGTTTATGCTGTCATTTCAGAGACGCTGCGGCTCTATCCACCTGTACGTGATAGGTGAGGCATTGTCTCAGGATACAGCTCACTACTTCTGCCCCTCAGATCTCAGTCGTTATGAAAGAAGCCACCGAGGACTGCGTGATCCCCACCAACACTGGTGAGAGTCTTGCGGTGCCCAAGGGAACTGGCTTGGTTCCCATGATCGACGCCATGCACCACAACGGTTCGTGAGCAACTTCAACTTCTTGGTTCATACTCATAATATACACAGAGAAGTATTGGCCCGATCCATATGAGTTCCGTCCCGACCGCTTTTTGGGGGATTATGATAAGGGTGCATTTCTTCCGTTCTCAGCCGGGGCTAGGGGCTGTATAGGCCGCAGGTATGTGATTACGCTTTCGTTCTCCACCCCAGTCCACCCATCGAAATCACTTGCTCAGGTTTTCCGAGACGGAGCAGATAGCCATCCTCTCAGTCATCGTCCTTCATTACAACATCACTGTACTTGAGGAGCCTCAGTATGAACTTGAGACAGCTGAGGAGCGGAAGGCACGCGTTTTGCAGAGGCACAGGCCATTTTTGGTCCAACCCGTTCGCATGCCACTAGTCTTTACACCCAGAGACGGTACGGATATTCAAAGCTACTAGTTCAATAAAATTCCATTTTGTCCAAGCGCTCTGCTATATGTCCATTCACAGCTTCTAGTGTATAACAGTTTGGTAATGTTGTCAATCTTTTGCAAAACCTCGATGGTCTACCAACCTTCGAGTTAAGACCCCTGACATCTTAGTGTACTGAGAAGGAGCCAGGTGGTCGGAGGTTTATAGAGGAATCACACCGTGATGTCGATCGATCTACCACACCCAACAGTGGTATTTGTGCACCTGCCAGGCATCATGGGCATCACGCAGAGGGTTGTCGTATTTCATGTTAGGGTTGATATGTGTGTTCCCCAGAGGCTAGGTGGCCTGGGCCTAGCGCTCAAGAGCCCCGCGCCACCCAACCATCCTATTTAGTCAGTTCGATTAATATTCATATAGCCAAAAGTTCGCTCGTTTAGATCTTATAATATATTGCGTCTACCACGAATTCATGGCAGTACAGCCGCAGAGTATTTGTGGGGCAAACATGCACGTCTACTATAGGGTGATATCACAAAAAGCAAGGTCACGAGAGGAGAAATGGAGGGGGGGCGAGGTGAGAGATGAATACGGTACAAGAGGATAACACGCCATTGACCAATCCAATTTACAAGCCTATATCGCTGGAGGCACACGGCACAGGTTGTACATCGATATCGCTTTACAAATAATTGCCATTCATTACTAAATTCCCTACCACAACAATTATTGTTGTCCTGTACCTTCGCCAGCTTACAATCTACCACCCTTGTCCAACCGACGACACAAGATCAAGGTAGTATGTATATATACAGTAACGGTGTCTTGAACATCTGTCTATATTTACGAAATATTGTTTATTCTTCACATGTCAACTAGCAGGCCAGTGCACTTGCCCCTTCTCGTAAACGCCACAGGGGTGCGGACGGGGCTGACAGCTAACTGCGCCTGCGGCGCCAAAATTCGCATTTTGCGCCATTTCGTGGGCGTACTGAGGCTCCTCAAAGATGGTAATTCTATAATGGAGTATGATGCCGGAGAGGGCCGCAATCTGTTCGATTTCAGAGAACCTAAGAAAGTAGCACTTCGTCAGCACTGTCCCTTAGTCAGTGGAGGGCTTACCTCCGGCCAATGCATCCTTGTTATAGATTCCTAGGAAACGACTCGGGCAGAATTCATAAAGGTCAGGCCAGTACTTCGCTGCGAGAAATCACTCTATGGCGGTAGATCAAGCAGCAATATTACTCACGGTTATGGTGCATTTCATAGGTCATGGGCGCTAAGATTGTCCCATTGGGAACTGGGAACGTTTCCCCGAATCCGTCGGGATCGATCACACAATCTTCAGCTGCTCCCTTCTCAACAAAGGTTCCCAAGCAGCCATCATGTAGGTTACAAGGTGTTGAGTACATATCTAAATTGGTGCATGAAACAGGACTCAATGGAGGGAAAAGGCGTGGTGTCTCATGCTCATAAATGACCGCGAGAACCCGTGTGAGCTGTGGAACATCTTGATAGGTCTGATAGGACAAAGTAAGCAGGTATTATGGCAACTACCCCAACGTACAGGAAGATGTCCTTCAGGGACGACGGATCGAACATGTTTATAAAGTTCCTCCTGCTCTTCTTGATGGATTTCCAGAAGAGCTATGATAAACGATAAAGCACTGGCTGACGCGCAACTTCTCACATTAACCTATAGTCGTCGTGCGCAGGTCGAAGGTTCAGGGAGCGGCTTTCGTTTTCAGGTTTGCTTTCGTGTTCGCACTGTTATGATCTATGAAGATACCACTGAAGACTTTCGGTTGACCTCTCTCGTGTCCATTACTAATTTGTCGTGTTCCACTGTACTTTCTGCAATCAGACTCCGTGGTTTGTGCTTCGGTCAGTTGCGCCTTCAATTTCACAACACGGCATCACGTGCAACACCAATGCCTAAGAACAAAGCAAATTGAGAAGAGGGCAAAACTCAATTGCACCCCCGCAGAGAACCTGATATAGTGTATAGTCTTTCTAAGGCTTCGGAACTTCACCCGACAAGAAAGGGTTCCGTCATGCCGTGTGTCATAGCACTCATCCCGAGCTTCATTGTATATCGGCATACCTCGCAACCTATATTTGAAGACCTCTTAACACATTGAAGGGGGCCTGCCTATCAGTACGGGTCCTCATCTTTGTTTCTGTGCTTCCGCTGAGCCGTTCGGCAGCCGACCCCACCCGATGCCGACGGCTGCAATCGTGGTATAAAAGTCCATTTGCGCCCGTGGCAGGAGACCATATCCAGCTCAAACGATAATCAGCAATGCTTATCTCCTCAAGTACTCTCACATTAGGAATCTCCCTACTCTCATTAGCTCTACTGTGGCGAATATGGCAGATCAGACGCGCATTTAGCAACTTTAGTCACCTCCCTACATATTCGACCCTCCTCTCCCCCGTGTACCCACTCGGCCGCACACTTCCTCGCATTCCATGGGTAGCCCCGGGGTCGACCTTCGCTTGGCGAAACGTATATGAATGTTAGTACCCTCCTTGGAATGACGTTGTAGCCCGCGACTGACGTGGGACCACAGCGATGTTTGGAAACGTTGGATCCGATATTGTGGTGCTGAAGTCTCTCAGTCCTCTCCCACGACCGTATCTTCTTATAGCCGATGCGACGGCTCTCAAGGTACGAATTCTTATTCGCCTCCCGCTCGCGCACTGAGGAATCAATCCCCGCATCGTCCATACAATTGACAGGCAATCTATCAAGACCACGGCGCTTTCCCCAAACCTATGCTCAATGTTCAATATGGGAAGCGAGGTGGATTTGGCCCCAACCTTGTGGCGAGCGAGCACGACGAGTGGCGGAAGCATCGGCGGATCGCTGGTCCAAGCTTTTCCGAGAGTAACAACCGCCTGGTGTGGGAATCGTCTGTTGAAGTTGCCCTCGGGTATTTCA
>Ga0307513_10009933_pt1 | contig 12005 bp, 6 predicted proteins | sample 15_EM_MG_FD_202174 | JGI IMG/M metagenome (GOLD analysis project Ga0307513, IMG submission 202174) | Populus trichocarpa ectomycorrhiza microbial communities from riparian zone in the Pacific Northwest, United States - 15_EM | ecosystem: Host-associated > Plants > Roots > Unclassified | place... | reverse complement strand
TTGGGGGGGCATTCTTCTTCTGCCGGTTCGCCGTCGTTTTGGGTCATCGTTTTAGTGATGAGGGAGAAGGGTAGGAGACTCTTGTTAGGGTTTTAGAGGCGGGGGTTTAGTTAGAGCGTGGGCTTTAACCGCGTGACATTTTCCATGAGAGTGGTCTGTTTCAGTGTTATAACTTATAGTGGGAAAGAAGGAGAAGTTTTGTGTCACGTGACATGAGTGAACAGCACGTGGACACTGATAAAAACAGGGAGAGAATGTGCATTCTGTGAATTTTTTGCATGAGGGGGCGGTTTTTGGCATGGGCAATGGACACATGTATTCCTTGTGAAATTTAGGAGAAATTATTATTATTATTATTATTATTATTATTATTATTATTACAGAGAGATTCTAAATGCAATTCATGTGATGTGTTTCATTTTTTTTTCCTTGGTTACATTCGCATGAAAAGCAATATTAATAATATCATTTAGCCAAATGCTTTGCGAATATTGACAATAATTAAAAAAAGAAACTAAAATAGGAGGTGTACGTTTCTATTCAACATCTTATATTTTTATTATTATTTATAGCATTATTTATTTGCATTTTTTTAGCCTTATTTCCATGAATTTTGATTTCATTCCATTTTGGTCATCAAACTTTTTTTTCTTTTAATTTAATCTTTTACCATCCCTAGATGTTGTGAGTTGTCTCAATAGTGAATGGCATCTCGATTTTTCATGGAGGAGTTTGAAATTATTTTAAAATAAAAAAATCAAAATTAATATAACAATGATCAAAATTAACATCGGCAAAAACGACAGTCTCTTTCAAATGTTTATTATTCAAAGGACATAAAAATCTACATTTTGAATTTTTCATTTATGTCCTAAAAAATAAGAGAGAAAATGGTCAAAGAAAATTAAGGTGAGAGAAAGGTTTTAAGTAATCAGATTTCAACCACCAATAACTTTAATAAGAAACTTAATGGAGGTGGTTTTCATCTTCTAATGATCAGAGAAAATTAAGGTGAGAGAAAGCTTTTGAGTAATCAGATTTCAGCCACCAATAACTTTAATAAGAAACTTAATGGGGGTGGTTTCCACCTTTTATGATCTTGAAAAAATAGATCGAAGTTTAGAAAAAAAAATTAATTTTATCTGATTATGAGGTCTGAGGTCAATTAGAATGTGTTTTATTATTGAAAACATAGTTATAAAGGTTCATGGGATGTCCTTTATCATTTTATTTTTTTTGTGAAAAAATATTGATATATGGGTTTCTGAGATTCAAAAACTTAGACCCTGCTCTAGTAACTAGAAAAATAATAGATGAATGATGCGTCATTTAATTTTATTTTTTAAAATCTCATTGTTTTTTACATTTTGTAATTGAGTTACTTTAAAATAAATTTATTTAAATGATATTTAAATAACAATCCACATAAAGCCATTGTTTTTAAATAATATCAGCATCCTTATGATGATATTAACAATTGTTTTCAAAATAATTATGTATGAACTTAATATGCATAGTTTTCTAAAATATGGATAAAATATTTATTTTTAATTTTTTTGTTGTAAATTTTTCATATGATTTTTCTCAACATTATTATTTTTATTTTCTTAATATATTCATGTCGAAATCATCAATTTATTATTTTATTTTATAAAACTTGCTTTGATGATGATAATTTTTTGTTTAAGAAACAAAAATTCTGATAAAAAATATTTTGTAAAAGAATAATAAATTAATAAGGGAAGGAGGTTTGGATTAAAGAGATTTTATGGTATAATATTTTTGGATATTAATTTTAATTGCTTATAGTTTTCATGTAACATAACTAATGAAAGTTATTTTTTTGTTAAAAAATATATTAATAAAAATATTATACTAAGAATTATATTTTTCTATAAAATTTAAATTACTATATTCATGATGAAACTCCATTTTTATTACTATATAATTATATAGATAAAAATATTAAAGAACATCACATGTCATGATGTCAAAGATCACCACATGCATCTATCTTTTAGTTTCTTGTTTTGACCTTTGGTTAGCGCATGATTTATTTGTCATGTAATTTTTAAATACACGTAGCAACTTTTTATTTTTCAATTAGATTTCTTCATGATGCAAGAAAATATGTTCATGATACTAGCTAATGATGATTATTTTTTGTTCGGTCTTGGACCAAAATAAACAATCAAACTAAATTTATGTTTTTTCCAGGTTTTGAATCGAACTGAACCAAAAACTAGTTCAAACCAACCTTTGTTAGTTTAGTTCGGTTTTTTCCTTTTCAAACTGAATTTATTTCAGTTCAGCTTTTTTCTGGGCTCAAGTAAATTTTACTTGGATATCTGATTTTTCTCTCTCTCTTACTAACTTTGCACATAAATTCCTATGGAAAGAGAAGTGATAAATCCCTTGTGACTTGTGAGAAATTTATTGTTCAGTTTTTTAACCCCGTATGTCTCATCCTCTAGTCGATTAGTGTAAAACAATGAAAATAGGCTAATCAGTGCATTAGTAAGAATATGGGTGACCAAATCAAAAACAAATTTTGGAGCAAATAGTCCCCATACCTATTCGAAGATAAAAGTAAGCAAAATGTCAGTAGGTCTTCAATGCACTGAATAGTATGGATTTTTTAAACGACCCAATAGCATTAGATGACACCTTTTAATGGTAACACACATTATAATGATAGTGACCAGTAATAAGTCCATACATCATATACTTTTTAAACATAGAAAAAAATACATATGTCTCTGCCAAAGATTATAGAATTCTTGAAAATAAAAGAATAAGAAAAACTTTAGGGGGAGATTAAGAGAGTAAAAGGAGAGGGGACAATTGTGAGTTGCTAATGAGGTAGGGTTTGAGAAAAGTTTTTCTTTATACCTATTTTTCTTTTATACTAGGTTTAGTTTTGGGTTGAACCAGTTTGGTTCGATCTAGTTTTTTCAGTTTTGGACTCTAAACCAAAACCTAATTGAACTTAATTTTTTAAGATTTTCTTATTGGTTCATTCAGTTTTTTTCTTGGTTCAGCCTTTTTGGTTATTTTTTTGATTTTCTTGGTTTGATCGGTTGATTGGTTTTTTCGTTCACCCTTGATACTAACATATTCTTCTTCTTTTTCTTCTTTTACGTTAAAAATCAGTTTGAAATCCCACCCATAACATACCATAGGTAATTAGTTAATCTCATATTAAAAAATAACTATTTTTTAAAGATCCTTACCTTGATAGATAATTTGTTATAGTATTATTCTCTTGTGAAACATGATGAAGATAACAATGTCAATGTCATTTGATAAGGTTGTGTTTGGTTAGTATTCTAAGATATAAAAGGCATATATAAAAATGACATAAACATGTTTGGTTGGATAAATAGAAACAAAAACATAAAATAAGTTTTTCTCGAGATAAAAACCAAACACTACCTAAGAACATTAATATCAATAAGAATTGCATAACAAGAAAGTAATAAACCTTTAGAAATCATGATAGTGTGAATCGTTTCTTATGAATTAAATTCAAGAATAACCATTAAATATTCAACATCCTATGCGACAAAATGGCTTGCAAGTTTATAACCATAACTATATTGATCTTATTAAAAGTTGAAAAATGAGTGATTAATAGTGATGCTATTAAAGTTCATAAGCCACAATAAACTCATAGAACACCTCTCATCCTAACTATTTTAGGGGTGCCTAATGAACTCCTATTAGTATTAGTTTTAATGAATTTAAAATAAGGAGTAACCCATAAGATTATTATAGGGAATTTTAGTGTGGCATATTATTGGCAAAATCAAAAGCCAATTTACAATATTTTATCATTTCTTGAACTTGCTTAAGGAATTTGTACAAGTGTTCTATTTAAAGGTCCATAATTAATAGTGGATCACTAGCTTACTTTCAATAATAGCAACTACTTTTTAATTATAAAAAAAGTTATTATTGATGACGCACAAGCTTAGGTTTGAATTTCTACAATTTATATGATAAAATAATCCTAACCTAAATTGGTGATAAGTTGGGACATAAATTAAGATGGACAAGGCAACCCTATATAAAACTTGTGATAATTTTGCTAGGGTTTGCATCGAGGTTAAATTAAGCAAACCTCTTGCTTTGAAATCTTGGTTGAGGTGACGTATTTGAAGAGTAGAGTATAAGGTTATATACTTTGTTTGTTTTTGTCGCACGTCCCCGCGTGGCGTCCGTTGGTGATTTTCGTTATGTTTGTTTGATTGTTGGGAGTTACCACCTAGTATTTCATTGAGAGTTACTAAGAAACCCGGATGTACTGGTCTTATCAGATATTCACGGGTAAATGACTGATTGTGGTTAGGGAGGGTATCAGCACCCCTAACGCACCCTACCTGAGTTAAGCTGCTTCGTGACTTTAATGTGATAAAGAAGTTTGAAAAATTTTGTTCTTTCATCGAATATTAGAAATACAACTTACGTGTAAGTTCATAATCTTTAACCGTGAGCAAATTAAAATATTACATTATTCTTTATTCTTTGCAATTTTATCATAAAAAAAACCATAAAAAAAATACAAACAACACATTCACTTTCACTATATTTTTTCTTTTTTTGTTTTCCTTTTTTACATTCACATTTGCACACTACAAATTATAAAAATTCAAAACTAAACAAAAAGTACATTAAATAATTTTAAATTTACAAAATAAACCCTAAAAACTCCAGGAATTGCAGGGAAGACCTCTTAGAACTGCATGAACAGTGGCGACGTGTCTTCTCCATGCGCCACGCCACTGGCGGTGCGTGGGTTCACAGGCCGCCGCAAGAAAATCCGAGAAAGTAAGGGGATCCAGAACAGCTCCCTCCCCTTTTCCTTTCCTCGCCGACGATGACCTGTACAAACAGTAAAATTGCAACAACTAGTTGATTTTAGTTTTTATTTCCTTTGTTTTTCATATTTCCTTTGGTTTTTTTTAGATCGATCTCGTTTCTCTGCCTTCTCCCTTCTCTATTTGTTTCTCTTCTGTCGATGGAAGATCCGATGGTTGTTGTTGTTCGTGGCCGCTGAAGCTGCAGTGGAGATGGGATGGTTGTCCGGTTAGGGGGAGGAGAAACGATGTCTGCGGTTGAAGAGGAAGACCGTGGGACTATGGCCAGTTGAATAGTGAAGATCGGGGAAAGAGAAAGAGGAGGTTCTCTCTCGTTTTTGCAAAAGAGAGGGGGAGGAGAGCGACCATATCTAGAGGAAGGGAGTGGCCAAGGAAGGAGACGGCTGGGGGCAGAAGAAAAAAAATAAGGCTGGTTTGGGTTTTTAGATGTTGAGGGGAAAATGGTTCTGGGGGGGGCAAAAGCTTTGGCTTGAAGAGGGGGAGGTCTATGTGCAGGGTTGTTGGTTTTGGGAGATGATAGCGGAGATGGGATGAGGATGGCGGCTGGTGGCTGAGGGGAGAAAGGGATAGTGAGGGAGGTATGTCCCTCAACTTCTTTTTTTTTTGTAAATTTGATTTTTCTTATTTTTTTGGATTTTTCTTATCAACATCGACTCGAATGAGAAAAATTATTGATTTTAAAAATAACGCGTTAAAAGTCGAACGCGTTCTAAAGACCCTTGAAAATTTAAATTCTTTTGAAACAATGCTGAAAATGCTAAAAATGATGCAAATATATTAAAAAATGTATTTTTTGAATTTTCGTTGTTTTTCGCTATTTTTGGATTTTTCAAAAATTTTATCAAAAAGGTGGGTCAAAAATTAGGTAACAATAGTTTTTATTTTGGGATTTATAGGTATAAAATGGAGAAGTATTCTTTAGAACATATTAGATTGAATAACCTTTGAGCCAATAATCTTCACCTTAATTTTATAATGATCAAGTAATTTTTAATAAAACTTATAGATAGTTTGATATGTTTAGTAAGAAAATATATTTACCGTATAAGATTTAATGCCCTTTTGCACACTCTCATCAAGTCTTCTGAACACTAGACTCTTAAAATTATATCGTCATTTATGTTTTTCAATTATCAAAGCGTATTGTTGTGTATCCTCAAGAATAAATAATTGAACCACTCTTATCAAACCTATAAGATAATATATTATCATTTTATTAATTATAAGGTTATGTTATTTGCATAAATTAATATCATTTACTGCTTTCGTTATGTTTGATAAGGTCTATGTTCTTTTCTATATAATTTAGAGTCTAGATTAGACTATAACAGAGGTGGTGTGCCAGACATATATTTGCAAATTAGAGGAAGACCAATCATAGTGAAGACATAGAAAAACAATTTTGAACTTGTGCCAAATCAAGTACCATATAAGAATTAGATGAATACCCAGAGTAATTAGAGAAATATAACAAGGTAGAAGTAGGAAAGTATCGAGAATGATAATATGGAGCTTACTTTAGTATTAATGCTAAATCTAATGTAGTTTACAATAATTTGTATGAAACATGAAAGTGATTCTACTAACAAAAATTCTAAAACATGTAGGGGAATTATTGTACACATTTGTAATGTTCATTTTCTCACATTTCACTATGGGCTTACTATTTAATTTTTTTTGAATTTCTTAATTTGACTCTCAAACTCTTTTTTTTAGGAAATCGCATCTCTTTAAGGCCAAATTAAATGACAATTGATTCAAATTTACTGACCAAGGATAAGATTTAAAGAAGGAGGAATAATGTGGAAAAGTCATCGAAAATGGGTGGTAGGTTCAAAGTTCTCACGAAAAGTTCGCTTTAGTCTTCTAACTTTAAAAATTTTACCCATCCGATCCCTAAATTGTTTTGCAATTTAATTTTGATACAATTTTTTTTCAATCTCTAGTTTGAGAGAGGAGAGAGAAAGAGAAATTGTTAGATTTCTAAGTTGAGAGAGAAAGTCACTGTTCATGACATTTTCGACCACCAAAATAGTTGTTATTAGTGTCCACCAGTTCCATGCAATGAGAGGAGTTTGATAGTTGTTGTTTGAAGCCTCAATAATGTCTAAAAAACAAATCTAATTTGAGGAAGACAAAAATAACTTGGTTTGATTTTGGGTTATTGGATTTTTTTTATATTTTTAGGTTGATGATTTAGTTTATAGGTGTTTTAATAGTGTTGGTAAGGTGTTTGTAGGTTGAAATGACTTAAAAAATGGGTTTTTTATGGTGAAAAACCCATTGCCATGATTTTTTTAAGCACAGTAACAGTGTCTCGAATCTGGACTGACATGTTATTTTCCTTAGTAGGCTACATGTCATTTGCTCATTTTTAAAAAACCAATCTCAAGTATATGGGCCTCGGCTTTAATGCCCATGCATCTGAGCCTTTCCTTTTAAATGTCCAAGCACACTGGGCTTCTTTTTGGTTTTTTTTGTTTTTTTTTAAAAAAAATATTTTATATTTAGGTTAAATATAATTTTAAGAAAAAAAATATTGAACTTGGTTGGATAGATGAGTTAAGTCATAATGTTTAATGCCTTTTTTATCCCTCAATTTAAAACAAAATACAATTTTCATTATTTTTATGTTTAACTTAAAACTAAAAAAATTCAATTTCATGTTTTGTTATCAAATATCTACTTTGTTATCTCAGTTCTGCAAACATGTTCTGTTTTTTTCTTTAAAAATATTATTTCATAAAAAAATCTCATGCTCTTTGTTGTTGTATAATTAAATGTAAAACAATCTTTAGGATAAAACAAATTACCGAGTCCAATGACGTGCATGGCCTATGTCACGAGTTTGGTTGGCTGACTTGAGTTTACTTGAATTATTTTAATTGAGTATTGTTTTTTTTCTTAATAATTTCATCTTCTAACATTGAGTTAATTGAGAATTTAACTTTCTGAATTTTTTTGGAAGATTATCCTAGCGAGTTTCACAGGTCAACCCAGGTTTACCCTTGTAAATCCAGTATATATTTTTTAATATTAAATAAAAATATTCATGGTTAAAATCTATTTCTTTTTTCTAAAAAACACGTTGGCTATGTCTAGACATTTTTTTTTGGGGTTCGTGAATTTATTTCATCCTATCTGTGGCATAGCGCAAGCCAATTCTATTATCTTTTGATTAAATAAAGAATTTATTTTAAAAATAAATTTATTAGACACAACTGTAAGCATGACCTGTGTTGTGAGATCAAATATCTTGATTTATATTTATCTTTTATTTTTTTAGTTTAGTCTTTAGTTATCATTAATGATTTTTTTTAATGTTTTATTGGTATAGATAATTGTTTGATTCAATAAAAAAAATTATTTAAAGAAATAAAGATATTAAACACAATTGGATATATGACTATATTGCGATATCAAATATCTTGATCTACATGACACGGGTCAAATAGATAGTATTAAAAGTTGGTTATAAAAGTATTGTCATATTGTTGAAGGATAGTAAGCATATATTGAAAAACATAAGTGTTGTTTAAAGAAGTCAAGTTTAAAAAGAGCTTTGGTCCTCAGATTTGTGAAAAAAGATGAAGAATTCAGAGAACTTAATTTCAAATCTAGAGCATTGCATAATGGTGATTATGGGTATAAGGTCATTAATATTTACAATGATAATGTAGACATATATACTTGTAGATTGCTTGAGATGGCTAGGATTCCATGTCTACATGTTATAGTTGTCTGTGTTGGTAGGAGGTGGGCATTGGAGAAATATGCCCTACATCAGTATTCAAAAGAAATGTTCCCTAATCCCTAAGAATTCTCAATTGAACTTGTTAATAGTGAAAACTGTCGGCCTAAAATTACACTACCAGATGTTGTATGAAGTCGTAACTATGAGCAAAAGAAAGAAGAATGAAGATGATGCAATTGAAAAGGAGAAAAAACCACTGACTAGAGTTGAATGTTTTGTTTACGAGTCTGGTTTTTTCCTAAACAAAAACTAAACATTAATGCATCCTAAAGCGTGAGGATCGCTAGCGTAAAAGAGGGATGTCTTGACTATTTTTTTTATTGATGTGAATAAAAAAGAAAGAGAGAAACATTGATCTCTGAAGTTCAATCAATATCCTGCAAGCAATGAGTGCTGATGGTTCGACTGCAGGGCTTCCAAAAAGAACTGTTTTTTGTCTTTCCTAGAAATAGTCTCTAATTTCATATTAAGGTTGGATCTCAATTCTGTAATTAATTTAGACGTTAAGTTTCATGAAAAACTTATGAATCATGTTGGTATTATTTTTGGAGCCTCTATATTCAATACATTTCACTAATTTTGAATATTAGTTTTTTTCTATGTTGATGCTTGGTGAATATAACATGCAATATTTAGCTCATCAACTTATTCAAATAATCATCTATTCTTTTAAAGTGATAATTCCACTATAATTATTAATAAAAAGGTGCAATATGATATATGATAGAATGCATCTTTAAAAATTGAATTAGAAATGACTTTATTGTAAATTTTTTAAAATAAGAGGGACTCTACTATTTGTTTCTTCATATTAACGAAACCTAATTGGTGTTGGAAAAGCACTCTAGCTCCATACCTTCTGGCATTGTTCACTGTAACAAAAATAGTGTAATGATCGTTATATCCTTCCATCCAAAAAACTTAACACTATCATTCAAAAGCATTAAAGTCTTTTCACATACCCATTAATTATTACAAAATTCATTAGGGATAGATGAGTCTTTTCTCATCTCGATTGCATAGTAAAACGATCAAAATATCATTAGAAGCAAAAATTTAAATTTGGCGTCAAGGGGCATTCTCATCTTTTCACAATGATTTTTTTCGTTATTATAATGCAAAGACAATTTGTTTTTTTGACCAAATATAAAAATAATAAACAATTAAAACACACAGTGAAATGATAAAAATACCTGTAAAAGCAAAAAATTTAAACCTAGAGTCAAGATGCCTCTTAGTCTTTTCATAATGATTTTTTTTTGTAATTATAAAGTGAGCTCAAGGGCATTTTTGGTATTTGGATAAATAAAAAACAAATGAGGACTTGCGCGTGTGGCGCGCCAAAGGCTCGTGAGAGGCGCCCATGCCCCAGAAGGTGCGCGTAGTGCCTCCCGGCATCCAAAAATACCTTTTTATGTTGTTAGAAGCGTAATCATGTTCTCTTCTTGTTGGTGCAGTGTGTGTCTATAATAGTGATTCGATTTATCACCTGTGAGCCTTTCTTTTCCTTCCTTTCATCCTTCAATATTTGATTGACTTGAAATTGGATTTCATGGCTTGTTTAGATTGGATGTTTTAAGTTTAATAACTCAGGTTATGAATTTAAAAAGTTAACATGTTTTTTTTAAGACTTTATGATTCTTTTTATTTTTATTGGATTTTAATCTCATGATATAGGCTATAAATTTAACAAAATATCTCAGATTGACTTAACTTTAATTATTATGGTTATAAATTTCTCATGATTGATTTTTTTATGATATTTTTTTATCTTGACATCTAATATTGTTTTTTTAACAAGAAATTATAGTTCGGCTCATGCTATTATTAGTAAGACCTCGTTTAGAAATGCAGTTCAATTCATGTTCCATCAAAATTTAAATATTTTTTATTTTTTTATATTTTTAAATTATTTTAATGTGCTGATTTTAAAAATAATTTTTTAAAAATAAAAAAATATTTTAATATATTTTTAAATAAAAAATATTTTTAAAAATAATACTACCATCTCTTAAAAGAAAATAATTTATATACAGTGCACTGACAAGAGCAGGCAAAGACACAGTAGTCGTCTTCTTTGTAGGGTTTTACTGTTGGCTACTGTCCTCTCCCATTACCCTCAAACGACCACTCGTTTCCGCCATCAGTCACCCGCCCTCCATAGAAACAATGAGGTCAGGTCATTTCTCCTGTCCTCCCTTTCTCTTTGACTCTGACTCTGCAATTATTTTTTACTTTGGTGGTTTGTATGTGCAGTCGGCACCCAGAGGTTCTGTGGGCTCAGAGATCAGACAAGGTTTACTTGACGATTGCATTACCTGATGCTAAAGACGTATCAGTGAAATGTGAAGGTGGAGGGTTATTTAGTTTCTCTGCTGTTGGGGTTCAAGGCGAATCCTTTGATTTCAGTTTGGAATTCTTTGGAAACATTGTTCCTGAGGTATTTATTTATTTTATGTAATTTCTCTTTGTATTTTCACTCTTTTGGCATTGAGTTGTGAAATCTTTTGCGGGTTCTTGTCATTTTATCGGAAAGAGAACAGTTGTGTAGTTGATGGTTTGCAGTCATTTTGTTTCATTGGAAGAAGAATGTTAATGATGGGTTCTTTTTGAAGTTGCTGGTCCTTGTGTTAGAGGAGGTAAAATCATGTTTGATATCTGTGGTGTCGTAACACTTCCTGCATGCCAGTTTTACTGTTCTCAAGAAGGAAAAAATACTTGAATTTGGTAGATTTGAAGCCAAGTTGGGAATTGCTGCATTTCTTTTGGCCATACTTTTTAATGCATCTTCATGTTATGCATTTTTGTGTAAAAAATTGGCTTAGTTTGGAGAAAATAACTCATGCATGTTGTGCTTCATGCTCTGTTTTCTTTTCTTTTTTCTTTCGGGTGGGAAAATTTATGGATTAAGTTAGAATAGTTGACAGGAGATCCAATGTCGATCTATTTAACCATCAGTACTGCTCCCCTTAGAATAGTTCTCCTTTCTATCTGCTGCTATCGCTTTTGCTTTTAATGACTCTCCATCGTTGTCTCTGTCACTCTTTTTTTGTTGCCACTAGCTCTGGAACCATTTCCGATGTGATGCCTTTGCTTAAACGCCTCCTGGGAAAAAAGGAAACAGAAGGATAAAACTTAAACACGGAAAAAATTTCTTGCTGCTAATTCAATATCAAGCAACGCCTTTCTAATCAAAGAGATGCCACTCTCTCTCCTTCCTCTCCCTCCCTCCCTCCCTCCCTCCCTCTGGTTAGCTTACAAGTAAATGATTAACTATTTATGAATGAATTAACATAGAGCCAGTCAGTCTTCCACTTATACTCTGATCGACAAGTTAGCATGAAACCTCATTTTGAAGCCAGGCTTCCAAT
>Ga0307513_10009932_pt1 | contig 12005 bp, 7 predicted proteins | sample 15_EM_MG_FD_202174 | JGI IMG/M metagenome (GOLD analysis project Ga0307513, IMG submission 202174) | Populus trichocarpa ectomycorrhiza microbial communities from riparian zone in the Pacific Northwest, United States - 15_EM | ecosystem: Host-associated > Plants > Roots > Unclassified | place... | reverse complement strand
GAGGACGAATGGCACAAGCTGCTGACGCCGGATCAATACGTTATCCTGCGCGAGGCGGGGACGGAATATCCTTTCAGCAGCCCCCTGCTGCACGAGGAGCGAAAGGGCAACTTCGCCTGCGCCGGCTGCGACCTGGAGGCCTTTTCCTCGACGACCAAATTCGACAGCGGCACCGGCTGGCCGAGCTTCTGGGCGCCGCTCGACAATGCCGTCAGCACGACCAGCGACACCACCTTCGGCATGGCGCGGACGGCGGTGCATTGCAGCCGCTGCGGCGGGCATCTCGGCCATGTCTTCGACGACGGCCCGAAGCCGACAGGGCTTCGCTACTGCATCAACGGCCTTGCCATGACATTCCATCCGGCCTCGGCCTGATCGACAGAGAGACAATACAATGATCCTGTTCGTGCTTGCCTATCTCGGCGGCGTGCTGACGATCGTCAGCACGTGCATCCTGCCGGTGCTGCCCTTCGTCTTCGCGCGCGCCGGCCAGCCTTTTTTGCGCAGCACGCTACCGATGCTGATCGGCATGGCGGCGACCTTTGCTCTGGTCGCGACACTTGCGGCACTCGGCGGTGGATGGGTGGTCGAGGCCAACGAATATGGCCGTTACGCCGCGCTGGTGCTGCTTGCCGCCTTCGGCGTCATCCTGTTGTTTCCGGCACTTTCGGACTATCTGACGCGGCCGCTCGTCTCGCTCGGCGCTCGGCTTTCGCAATCGGCCGATCGTGGAAGCCGCAACGGCGGGTCGGCGGTCGCGGCCTCGCTGCTGCTCGGCGTGGCGACCGGGTTGCTGTGGGCGCCCTGCGCCGGGCCGGTCCTCGGGTTGATCCTGACGGGTGCGGCCCTTCAGGGTGCAAGCGTCAGCACGACGCTGCTGCTGCTTGCCTATGCGCTCGGTGCCGCGACGTCGCTGGCGCTTGCTCTCCTGATCGGCGGACGGGTCTATCAGGCGATGAAACGTTCGCTCGGCGTCGGTGAATGGCTGCGCCGTGGCGTCGGCGTCGCGGTTCTCGTCGCCGTGGTGGCGATTGCCCTTGGCCTCGACACCGGCTTTTTGACGCAGGCTTCGCTTGCCAGCACCGCCTCGCTGGAGCAGAGCCTTGTCGACCGATTCCATCCGCGCGAGGAGAAAGCCGCCAGCGAGGGCGGCTCGATGAAATCCTCGGTGATGCCAGCCGGCGGCGGTTCGATGGTGATGAGCGCCAACAATACGATGATGATGAGCGGCAATGGCGCGATGACCGGCGGCGCGAACACCATGATGATGGCGCTGAAGCCGAAGGCGGCGGTGGAACAATTGCCTGTCGAGGGCGCGCTGCCTTCGCTGAACGGCGCCGTCCAATGGTTGAACTCGCCGCCTCTCACGGCCGAGGGCTTGAAAGGCAAGGTCGTGCTCGTCGATTTCTGGACCTATTCCTGCATCAACTGCCTGCGCGCTATCCCTTACGTCAAAGCCTGGGCGGAGAAATACAAGGATCAGGGCCTCGTCGTCATCGGCGTGCACGCGCCGGAATTCGCCTTCGAGAAGAATATCGACAACGTCAAGAAGGCGGTCGGCGATCTCGGCATCACCTATCCCGTCGCGATCGACAACGACTATGCGATCTGGCGGGCCTTCGACAATCAATACTGGCCGGCGCATTATTTCATCGATGCCGAGGGCAAGGTGCGCCACCACCATTTCGGCGAGGGCGATTACGACCAGTCGGAACATATCATCCAGCAGCTTCTCGCCGAGGCCGGCAAGGCAAATGTCTCGAGCGACGTGGTCGATGTGAAGGCGACCGGTGCGGAAGCCGCTTCGAACGCTGCCGACGTGCAGTCGCCGGAGACTTATGTCGGCTATCTCCGTTCTGAGAATTTCGTCGACGACAAGGGGACGGTGAACGACGCGGCGCACAGCTATGCGGCGATGACCCCGAAGCTCAACGAATGGGGCCTGACCGGCAATTGGACGGTCAACGCCGAACAGGCGGGGCTGAACGACAAGGACGGCAGCATCTATTATCGCTTCCACGCCCGTGACCTGCATCTCGTGCTCGGCCCGGGCGCCGATGGCAAGCCGGTACGTTTCCAGGTGACTGTTGATGGCAAGGCGCCGGGCGAAAGCCACGGCACCGATACCGATGCCGATGGGAACGGCACGGTGACAGGACAGCGGCTTTATCAATTGGTGCGCGAGACGGGACCGGTCGGCGACCACACGTTCGAGATCCGTTTCCTCGATCTCGGCGTCGAGGCCTATGCGTTCACCTTCGGCTAGGGACGGCTAGCGCCGCAGCCAGGTCTCGATGCCGCGTGCAGCCGCCCGGCCGGTCGCAAGGCAAGCGGTCAGGAGGTAACCGCCGGTCGGCGCCTCCCAGTCGAGCATTTCGCCGGCGACGAAGGTGCCCGACAGGGCCTTCAACATATAGGCGTCGTCGACGCTGCTCCAGCGGATGCCGCCGGCCGAAGAGATCGTTTCGGCGATCGGGCGGGGTTCGAGAACCGAGATCGACAGCGCCTTGATCCTCATCGCCAGCCGTTCGGGATCAGTCCTCTCCTGCTCGGAGACGAGCTCCCGCAGCAATGCCGCCTTGACGCCGTCGAGGCCGGCGCCCTTGCGCAGGCGGTTGGAGAAACTGGATTTGGCGTCCTGTCGTGCAAGGTCTCGGCTCAGTCTTTCGGCCGTGCGGCCGGGTGCGAGGTCGAGCGTCAGGGCGGCAGTGCCGTGGTTTCGCAACCGGTCGCGGAGGCTGGCGGCATGGGCATAGACCAGGCTGCCCTCGATGCCGCTGTCGGTGATGACGAATTCGCCCGGAATTGTGCCGGCTTCGGATGTGGCGGTGACCGACTTTACCGGCTCGCCGGCGAAGCGCTCGCTGAAGTTCCCGCTCCAGCCGACGACGAAACCGCAATTGGCGGGTTTGAAAGCGTCGATTTCCACGCCTCTCTCGGTCAGCCGCGGCACCCAAGCGGCATCGGAGCCGAGGCGTGGCCAGCTTGCGCCGCCGAGCGCCAGCAAGGCCGCGTCGCAATGAACGATGCTGCGTCCTTTGGGCGTTTCGAAAGCGTAGCCTTCTCCAGCAAAACCGGTCCAACGGTGGCGGGTGTGGAACGTCACTCCATTGTTCTCCAGCCGCTTGAGCCAGGCGCGGAGCAACGGGGAGGCTTTCATCGCCTTCGGGAAAACCCGGCCGGACGAGCCGACGAAGGTCTCGGTGCCGAGTCCTGCCGCCCAGGTCCTGATATCATCAGGGGTAAAGGCATCAAGGGCGGGACGCAGGCGGGCGGAGGCGGTGCCGAAGCGCGTGGCGAAACGGGCATAGTCCTCGGAATGGGTGATGTTGAGACCCGACTTGCCTGCTAGCAGGAACTTGCGGGCGAAGGTCGGCATGGCGTCATAGACCGCGACCGCGTGGCCGGAAAGGGAGAGCAGCTCGGCCGCCGCGAGGCCCGCCGGGCCGCCGCCGATGATCGCAATCCGCTTCTGGTTCATTGGTGTCTTCGCCCGATTCTTTCAAAATTCAGTCATGGCGCGGGCGCAGGTCGCCTGCAAGGGGCGTGGTCAGTGATGCGGATGCATGCACTGACCGTGATCGGCGAGCACTTCGATGACGCGGCATTGGTCGACGCGGCCGTGGCCGCAGCCATCCACCATGATTTCCAGCTCGGCTTTCAGCGCCATCAGGCTGCGGATGCGCTGTTCCACCTCGACGAGACGTGCCTTGGCGATGGCATCGGCCGACGCGCAGGATTGGTGCGGATCGTCCTGCAGGGTAAGCAGCGTGCGGATCGCCTCGATCGCGAAGCCGAGTTCGCGGGCGTGGCGGATGAAGGCGAGGCGGCTGATATCGGCGGCCTCGAAGGAGCGCTGGTTGCCCTCGCTGCGGCTAGGCGCGGCAAGCAGGCCGATGCTCTCATAATAACGCACCGTCGGCACCTTGACGCCGCTTTGGCGCGCAGCTTCACCAATTGTGATCTTTTTCATAATTTTCCTCTTGCACCTCTAGTCGCTAGAGGATGTAGGAGAGATGCTTCTGTTTGACAAGGAAGCGGATCATGGCTGAGGCGAACGAAACACGATACCGGGTTGGCGGCATGGATTGCGCTGCCTGCGCAACCAAGATCGACACGGCGGTCAGACGCGTGGCGGGTGTCGCCGATGTTTCTGTCTCGGTGATGGCAGGCACGATGACCGTGCGGCATAACGGCAGCAGCGATCTCAAGGCGATCGAGAAGAGGGTGACGGGGCTCGGCTATTCCGTCGCACCACTTGCCGGAAATGCAGCAGCGCGGGAACACGGTTCGCACGATCATCACGACCACGACCACGACCACGATCACGGCGATCATGCCGGTCATGATCACGACCACGAAGGCCACGATCATGCAGGCCATAGTCATGATCACGATCATGCAGGTCATGATCATGCGAGCCATGATCGAGATCACGACCATGACCACGGCGAAAAGGCAATCGAGGGCCTGTATGGGCACGATCATGCGCCGATGGCCGGTCCCTGGTGGCAGAGCCGGAAGGGCCGGCTGACCATTCTTTCGGGTGCGGCGCTCGTTGCCGCCTATGCCGTCGGCCATCTGGTGCCTGCGATTGCGCCCTACGCCTTCATCGTCGCCATGCTGGTCGGACTGGTGCCGATCGCGCGGCGCGCTGTCATGGCGGCTCTCTCGGGTACACCGTTCTCGATCGAGATGCTGATGACGATTGCGGCCGTCGGCGCCGTCATCATCAATGCCGGTGAGGAAGCGGCAACCGTCGTGTTCCTGTTCCTCGTCGGCGAGCTGCTGGAAGGGGTGGCTGCGGGCAAGGCGCGCGAAAGCATCCAGTCGCTGACGGCCTTGGTGCCGAAGAGTGCGCTGCTCGAAGACAATGGGCAGACGCGGGAAGTGCCGGCCGAAAGCCTTGCCGTCGGCGCAATCATCATGGTTCGTCCTGGTGACCGTATCTCGGCGGACGGCGTCATCGTTTCCGGCGAAAGCGCGATCGACGAGGCGCCGGTGACGGGCGAGAGCACGCCGGTGCGCAAGGGCGTCGATGCCGTCGTTTTTGCCGGCACGGTCAATGGTGATGCCGTGCTCAGGGTTCGCGTTACTGCGGCTGCGGCCGACAATACCATTGCCCGCGTCGTCAAGCTGGTGGAGGAAGCGCAGGAATCGAAGGCGCCGACGGAGCGCTTCATCGATCGGTTCTCGCGTTACTACACGCCCGGCGTGGTCGTGGTTGCAGCACTCGTCGCGGTCGTTCCGCCACTGCTATTCGCCGGGTCCTGGGGAGAGTGGGTTTACAAGGGCCTCGCCATCCTGCTGATCGGCTGCCCCTGCGCGCTTGTCATTTCGACGCCGGCGGCAATCGCCGCCTCGCTTTCGGCGGGTGCGCGGCGCGGGCTGCTGATGAAGGGCGGCGCGGTGCTGGAAACGCTCGGCAAGGTGACGATGGTCGCCTTTGACAAGACAGGCACGCTGACGGAAGGCAAACCGCAGGTGACCGACATCATTTCCTTCGGGCTGAACGAGGCGCAGGTCTTGTCACGCGCGGCGGTGCTGGAGCAAGGCTCCAGCCATCCGCTGGCGCTGGCAATTCTCAACCGCGCCAAGGCGGATAGCGTTCCCGTGCCGCCGGCCTTCGAACTGGAGGCGCTGCCGGGCAAGGGTGTCAGCGGTAAAGTCGGCGGCGAGACGCTCGACCTGCTGTCGCCGCCTGCTGCCCGCGAGCGCGGGGCGCTCGGTGCCGAACAGGATGCGCGCATCACGGCGCTGAACGACGAGGGCAAGAGCGTATCGGTGCTGCTCGTCGATGGAGTTACAGTGGGCTTGATCGCCATGCGCGACGAGCCGCGCGAGGATGCCGAAGCGGGGCTCGCCACACTGAAATCGCGTGGCGTCAAAGCGATCATGCTGACGGGCGACAACAAGCGGACCGCGGCAGCCGTTGCCGGCATGCTCGGCATCGACTGGCGTGGCGAGATGATGCCCGAGGACAAGCAGCGGGTTGTCGGCGAATTGAAGCGCGAAGGCTTCGTCGTCGCCAAGGTCGGCGACGGCATCAATGACGCTCCGGCGCTGGCGGCCGCTGATATCGGCATCGCCATGGGCGGCGGCACCGATGTGGCGCTGGAGACGGCGGATGCCGCCGTGCTGCATGGACGCGTCGGCGACGTGGCGCGGATGATCGAGCTTTCGCAGCGGACGATGCGCAATATCCTGCAGAATATTACTATCGCGCTCGGACTGAAGGCTGTGTTCCTGGTGACGACGATTGCCGGCATCACGGGGCTGTGGCCGGCGATCCTCGCCGATACCGGAGCCACCGTGCTGGTGACGATCAATGCGCTACGGTTGCTTCGAATAAAGATATAAACATTCCTTTATGTCTCTTGACGATGTTCGCTTGAGGGCGCATTCTTGACGCATCGTGGTTCTCCTGATCGTTCGATCAGGAGCTAAGAGGGAATTCGGTGCGGCGCCTACAGCGTCGCGTGTCTCTTCAGACGCGCAACGCTGTGGCACTTAAATTGCTGCATAATCCGAAGCTGCCCCCGCAACTGTGGGCGGAGAGCCGCCGTCCAATTGACGTCACTGGGAAGACGCCCGGGAAGACTGGACGGTGGCAGCGACCCGCAAGCCAGGAGACCTGCCGCGATTGATAACGTCCACGGGCGGGGTGTCCGGTGTGCCGCTTTCAGCGAAACGGCACCTTCGTGTTGTTCGCCGATGCGTCTCGCCAGTGCCTTGCCCATAACCCTCGGGGTAAGGAAATGAGCATCAAGACTGCAAATCTCGGCTTTCCAAGAATCGGAAGCCATCGTGAACTGAAATTTGCGCTGGAAAGCTATTGGGCCGGCAAGAGCGAAGCGACCACGCTTCTGGAAACGGCGAAAAAGCTGCGCGCGCAAAATTGGAAGCTCCAGCAGGAGAAGGGGATCGCTATCATCCCCTCCAACGACTTCTCGCTCTACGATCATGTTCTCGATCTCGCGGCAATGGTCGGCGCGATCCCGGCCGCTTATGGCTGGAATGGCGGTCCCGTCGATCTCGACACTTATTTCGCGATGGCGCGCGGCTCGACCGGCCAGAGCCATGACGGCGATTGCGGTCATCTCCACCATGGGCACGGGGTGCCAGCGCTGGAGATGACGAAGTGGTTCGATACCAACTATCACTACATGGTTCCGGAACTGCGACGTGACCAGGCATTTACGCTGACAGCGAACAAGCCGCTGGAAGCATTCCTGGAGGCGAAGGCGCTCGGTATCCACACGCGGCCGGTCATTCTCGGGCCGGTCACCTTCCTGAAACTCGCCAAATCAGCCGAGGAAGGCTTCGACACGGTCGAACTGCTCGACCGTCTGCTGCCTGTTTATGCCAGGATTCTTGCCGAGTTGAGAGCGGCCGGTGCCGACTGGGTGCAGGTCGATGAACCATGCTTCGTCCTCGATCTTTCCGATGGGGAGCGCGCCGCGCTCAGCCAGACCTACCGCGGGCTCGGTGAAGTGGTGCCGGATCTCAAGATCATGCTCGCCGCTTATTTCGGCGATATGGGCGACAATCTTCCGGCCGCGCTTCAGCTGCCGGTCGCCGGCCTGCATGTCGATCTGGTGCGCGGGCCGCGGCAGATCGAGGCTCTTCGGGAAAAGGCGCCTGATGGTCTCGTGCTTTCGCTGGGGCTCATCGACGGCCGCAATATCTGGAGGGCCGATCTCGACGCGATCCTGAGGAAGATCGCGCCTGTGGTGGCGCAGTTCGGTGAGGACCGGCTTCAGATCGCTCCGTCCTGCTCGCTGCTGCACGTGCCGATCGATCTCGACCTTGAGACCGGGCTCGACGGCGAGCTGAAGACATGGCTCGCCTTTGCGACGCAGAAGCTGGCCGAGCTTGCCGTGCTCGGCCGTGGAAGCATTGGGGCCGTGGCAGAAATTGCTGCGGCATCACGTGTGATCGCCTCCCGCGCCGCCTCTGCCCGCGTTCACGATCCGCGGGTACAGGATCGGATCGCCGGTGTCGACGCCGTGATGAAGGCACGTAAGAGCGCATTCGCTCGGCGCAAGGCGCTTCAGGACGATAAGCTGAAGCTGCCGCTCTTCCCGACGACGACGATCGGCTCCTTCCCGCAGACATCAGAAGTGCGCAAGTCGCGTGCGGCTCATGCGAAAGGTGCGATCAGCGGGGTCGACTACGAGACCTTCCTGAAAAAGGAGACGGAATCGGCCATTCGCTGGCAAGAGGAGATCGGGCTCGACGTGCTTGTTCACGGCGAGTTCGAACGGAACGACATGGTGCAGTATTTCGGAGAACAGCTTTCCGGATTCGCATTCACGCAGCATGCCTGGGTGCAGAGCTACGGTTCGCGCTACGTCCGCCCGCCGATCATCTTCGGCGATGTCTCACGCCCGAAGCCGATGACGGTCGAATGGTGGCGTTATGCGCAGTCGCTGACCGAGAAGCCGGTAAAGGGAATGCTGACGGGACCGGTGACGATCCTCAACTGGTCCTTCGTCCGTGACGATCTTTCGCGTGCCGATGTCAGCCGGCAGATCGCGCTGGCGATCCGCGACGAGGTGGTCGATCTCGAAAAGGCGGGTGCGGCGATGATCCAGATCGACGAGGCAGCTCTTCGCGAGGGCCTGCCGCTGCGCAGGGCCGATTGGAAGACCTATCTCGACTGGGCGGTGGAAAGCTTCCACCTGTGCTCGACCGGCGTTGCCGACGAGACGCAGATCCACACGCATATGTGCTATTCGGAGTTCAACCAGATCATCGACGCCATCGCTGCGATGGATGCCGATGTGATTTCCATCGAGACCTCGCGCTCGAAGATGGAATTGCTGGAAGCCTTCCGGACGTACAAATATCCGAACGAGATCGGCCCCGGCGTCTACGACATCCACTCGCCGCGCGTTCCCGAGGTCGGCGAGATGACCGAGCTCCTGCAGCTTGCCCGCGGGCGGCTCTCGGACGGGCAGTTGTGGATCAATCCGGACTGCGGCCTGAAGACCCGCAAATGGGAAGAGGTGCGTCCCGCCCTCGTCAACATGGTCGCCGCCGCGCGTGCGCTGCGGACTATGGGGCCGGTGAAGCGCGTGTAAATCACCGAACCATCTGGAAGAGCCGGCTTTTGCCGGCTCTTTTTTGAGCGGGTTCTCCACAGCGCTTTTCCGTTAACGCTTCGTTGTCCACATCATACACAGGCGCGGCGATTCGTTGCTGCCGTTGCTGCCCCACCACAACAACTTGTTGACGTCATCATGGATTCGCGTACCATATCTAGTGTTCGAGGTTCCGTCGATTCGTAGGGATTGACGGCTAAGACGGGAATACGGTGCGTTGCGCCATTATGGCGCGGCAATGCCGGAGCTGCCCCCGCAACTGTAAGCGGCGAGCAACTGTCCGATTTCAGGTCACTGGAGCATGATGCTCCGGGAAGGCTGGGCAGGGTGCTTTGACCCGTGAGCCAGGAGACCTGCCTCGAACTGAACGTCCACGGGCGGGGTGTCCGGAAGGTCGCGTTGCATGACTGCGGATAATGTCCGCATCGCGTTTCGCAGGCCCCAACCTCCGCCCTCGAAACCTTCGCATTGAGCCACTTCGGGGTGAAGTCATGTCAGTATCTCAGTTCAGGCCGCCACCCGCGCCAAGTAGAAGGCGGATCACGCCCGGCGGCTGAAAAGCCGCATCGCTGCAAACCATCAGAGCATTTTTCGACGGGTATCGAGAGATATCCGATCGCTGTCCTGCGTCCCAATTGCGTCTTCACGAGGAATATCATGACCATTACCGTCTACAGCAAGCCTGCCTGCGTCCAGTGCACTGCCACCTACCGCGCCCTCGACCGTCTGGGCGTCAATTATGACATCGTCGATATCTCGCAGGATGCCGAAGCGCTCGATCGCGTCCGCAGCCTTGGTTACATGCAGGCGCCCGTCGTCATCGCCGGCGAGCAGCATTGGGCGGGCTTCCGCCCCGACATGATCAACGCGCTCTCCTGAGCTGAGGAAAAGCGATGGGCCTGATCGTCTATTATTCCAGCCGGTCCGAGAATACCCATCGATTCGTCGCCAAACTCGGATTGCGCGCGGCGCGCATTCCGCCAAGTGGCGCAGACGCGTTCCATATCCGCGAACCCTTCGTGCTGATCGTGCCGACCTATAGCGGCGACGGCGGCAAGGGGGCCGTTCCCAAGCAGGTGATCCGTTTCCTCAACGATGCGGAAAATCGAGGACACATCCGCGGCGTGATTGCCGCGGGCAACAGCAATTTCGGCGAAACATACGGGCTCGCCGGCGATGTGGTCTCACAGAAATGCCAGGTGCCTTACCTCTACAGGTTCGAGCTGCTGGGCACGGAAGACGACGTTGCCAACGTCAAACACGGAATGGAACGATTTTGGACACGGGAACAAACCTGACGCGGGATGCGGGCGCAAAACCGCAGCACACATTTGCTCATCCCGCCGGGGAAAGGCCGCTGAAGGCGGCCGAAGCGCTCGACTATCACGCGCTGAACGCGATGCTGAACCTCTATGACGACGAGGGGCGGATTCAGCTCGATAAGGATCGTCTGGCGGCCAAGCAGTATTTCCTGCAGCATGTGAACCAGAATACGGTGTTCTTTCACAATCTCCGGGAAAAGCTCGATTACCTCGTGACCGAGGGCTATTACGAGCAGGAGGTTCTCGACCAGTATTCCTTCAATTTCGTCCGTGATCTGTTCGACCAGGCCTATGCCAAGAAATTCCGTTTCCCGACCTTCCTCGGCGCCTTCAAATATTACACCAGCTATACGCTGAAGACCTTCGACGGAAAGCGCTATCTCGAGCGCTACGAGGACCGCATCTGCATGGTGGCGCTGGCTTTGGCGCGCGGCGACGAGAGCCTTGCCCGCGACATGGTCGAGGAGATCATTTCCGGCCGGTTCCAGCCGGCGACGCCGACCTTCCTCAATGCCGGCAAGAAACAGCGCGGCGAACTGGTTTCCTGCTTCCTGCTGCGCGTCGAAGACAATATGGAATCGATCGGCCGTTCGATTAATTCGGCGCTGCAGCTTTCGAAGCGCGGCGGCGGCGTGGCGCTGTCGCTGACGAATATCCGCGAGGCCGGCGCGCCGATCAAGCATATCGAGAACCAGTCCTCCGGCATCATCCCCGTGATGAAGTTGCTCGAAGACAGTTTCTCCTATGCCAACCAGTTGGGAGCGCGGCAGGGGGCGGGGGCCGTCTATCTCAACGCCCATCACCCTGATATCATGCGTTTCCTCGACACCAAGCGCGAAAATGCCGACGAGAAGATCCGCATCAAGACGCTGTCGCTCGGCGTCGTCGTACCCGACATCACCTTCGAACTCGCCAAGAACAACGAGGACATGTACCTGTTCTCGCCCTATGACGTGGAGCGCGTCTATGGCGTACCCTTCACCGAGATTTCGGTGACGGAGAAATACCGCGAGATGGCGGATGATGCCCGCATCTCCAAGAAGAAGATCAAGGCGCGCGAATTCTTCCAAGTGCTTGCCGAAATCCAGTTCGAGAGCGGCTATCCCTACATCATGTTCGAGGACACGGTGAACCGGGCGAACCCGATCGCCGGGCGCATCAGCATGAGCAATCTCTGCTCGGAAATCCTGCAGGTGAGCGAGGCCAGCGAATACAACGACGACCTCTCCTACAAGCATCTCGGCAAGGACATCTCCTGCAATCTCGGCTCGCTGAACATTGCAGCAGCGATGGATTCGGTCGATTTCGGCAAGACGATCGAAACTTCGATCCGGGCGCTGACGGCTGTTTCCGACATGAGCCACATCTCCTCGGTTCCCTCGATCGAGAAAGGCAATGACGAGAGCCATGCGATCGGCCTCGGCCAGATGAACCTGCACGGCTATCTCGCCCGTGAACGCATCTTCTACGGCTCCGAAGAAGGCGTCGATTTCACCAATATCTATTTCTATACGGTGACCTATCACGCGATCCGCGCCTCGAACCTTTTGGCGGTCGAGCGCGGCCAGAGCTTCAA
>Ga0307513_10009931_pt1 | contig 12006 bp, 5 predicted proteins | sample 15_EM_MG_FD_202174 | JGI IMG/M metagenome (GOLD analysis project Ga0307513, IMG submission 202174) | Populus trichocarpa ectomycorrhiza microbial communities from riparian zone in the Pacific Northwest, United States - 15_EM | ecosystem: Host-associated > Plants > Roots > Unclassified | place... | reverse complement strand
TTCTTGTTCGAATTTCAGACATTTGGGCGCTCTCTCAAGCAAGCATAGCCATCCACTACCCTGTTGATGATGGATTATGGGGTCAGAAGGGCGGTGCGTACTCGGTGTGTGAGGTGTCATGGCTGCGAGTGACGTGTCATGGCTGCGATGCGATCTTTGCCAGCAATGAAAAAGGAACCGGGCAGGTACCGCTGCATCGCTGCATCACACGGTGACTTGGCCGAGATTCTTACGTAACCCGTCCGTAGTTAGGCTTCGCTTTTCGCTTCTTGGTCCGGGGTAAGCGAAGAAGAATTAATTCTGTAGATAAGCACGCCTCATAGCTGTCCCTTCTCGTGTCCGCCTCCGGGGGCAAAAATCAACCAATGGTAAAAAGACTCGTGATCACCGGATGCGGAAGTCCTAAGAAAGCAAAAGAGGTTGACGCCACAGCCGTGGCAGATGGGGTCCGCTGGGGTCCGCTGAGCCTGAAATCACGAAGGAGTCCTTTGTTAAAAAGCTTTAGACTTTCGCGGGCTGTATAGCTGTATAGACGCGCTCGCGCATATAAAAGAGGGGGGTTTGCTGCTTCATGGTGTCAAGGATCAAGTCCCCACTTAGCCAAGAGCTAGACGCGTCTCGGTGGCGTGGGCCCCTCCAGACCTCGAGGCGCAAGCAAAAGGTTTCATAGCAAGATAACTATATGGATGGTAAAGGTGTGTACCTTTACCAGTCATCGAGAACACCGCACTGGCACGGTGGCAAGAGCTCCTAGCATAGGAACCGGCCACGGCCATAGTACAGTCATGCGGTAGACATCAACGACCCTCATCGTGAGGAATAGTGATGGCTGTGCCTAGTTGCGGGCTGAACTGGGTTCCAATCCACGGTGTACGGAGGGTATCCCTTCGAGCGCGGTGAAGCCGTGGAACCTGTGCTTGTGAAGCTTAAGGCTTGTCTCCACCTAGTCCCTTCAAGGGTGGTCACTGGAGGATGTGCGAGAGTCGTTCCCAGTTCACCTCTGAATCGTGTTTACGGAAAACCCTATCTCCTCGTTCATGGGAGAAGCTACAGTCTTCGGCTGTTCTCCTTCCTACATAGTCGCATGGTCCTTTATTAGTCCGTAGCGATAGCAACGGCCAGTCGGGAGTCCCTTGCTCTTTGTCATTCCATTAATCGATCCATATTTATCTGCTTGGATCTGCGGAGGACGAAGACGATGGATAGAGTCTAGTAGTCGCGATTTGCATTTGCAGTCTTTGTATAAAGTTGAGCTTGTCACATTCGTTTAAAATCCCTGTACCAGACAACCGGAGAAGCTCTTTGAATGTCCACAGAGTCACGGATTATTTTCTGCCACGTCCCGGCTGTAACACGGTTGCTGCTATCTCGATATTCGGCTATCCTTGTAATTGTCGCTATTAGCTTGTAGTGTATCCAACTTGCTTGCTGGGTAAAGAGGCCCGAGGGAAAGTGAGAACAAAAACAGGAACGGGAGGTATTAAAGCTGCCGGGTCCGCGAACGGCGTCTTCGCGCAACCGTTACAGATAGAATAAATAGGCTAGCTGACGACATTACGACATTCCCAATATCAGCAACTGGCTCAATATTGTGCGCTTTTTCCAATGGACCATTGCAAGTGGATATGTCATTCAGCGCAAATATTGAGCTCAAAAGTCTGTACACAACTAAATAAAATTTCACAAATAGGAAATGTATTTTCCTCCGATTCGTTTTCCGGCTCGGGTTACACCGCCTGTTGAGGATGCCCGTACTGCGGCTGGCCGTACACCTGCCCATACGAGTCTGCACCGGGTGGAGCACCACTGGGGCTCAACGTCCGCTGGGGATGGTATCCCACATACCCTCCAGCGCCAACTACGGCGTGAGACGGGCTCACAGTACTGCCCCTCACGCCCTCCGCCGCCTGCGAGTATCCATGAGCGGGTTGTTGGGCGGCCCAAGGAGCGGGTTGTCCTTGCGTCGGGCTCTGTTGCCCTTGCAGCTGTTGCCCCTGCAGCTGGGCCTGTGGTTGCAGCTGGGCCTGCGGTTGCTGCCCCTGCGGTTGGGCCTGTGGCTGCCCCTGCTGTTGAGCATTTGGATCGCTACCAGTAGGAGGCTTGATCCCTGGTATACTAATAAAGTACACGGTGCCAGCGGAGTCGTCCCCTCCTGCAGCATAGTACTGGGCCCAAGCCTGGACATTGGGGTCATCGTAATGCCCGTTGGGGTCGTAGACGAACGGCCCAGGTGAAGCCTGAGGTTGCTGTTGCTGCGGTTGAGGGTCAGGTTGTGATTGGGCGTTGGGGTCTGCCTGTTGTGGGTAACTGCCATCAGGTTGAGCTTGGCCGGCAGCATACTGCTGAGCTTGCTGCTGAGCTTGTTGCTGAGCCTGCTGCTGAGCCTGCTGCTGGGTCTGAGTCAGGTCGATAGCTTGAGGCTGAGCTTGGCTGGCGGCATATTGCTGGGCCTGAGTCAGGTCGATAGCTTGAGGCTGAGGCTGAGGTTGGGGCTGAGGCTGAGATTGGGCATACGCGTCGGGCTGTGGGGCGACGCCAGGCTGGGAAGTGGCAGGGTTAGGCTGCCCGTAGGGAGCAGGGTGCTGCTGCTGTTGCTGAGGGACAGACTTGCTCCCAGTCAGCCGATCTGATACGGAGATTCTGGAGAACGTAATGGTTGCGCACCTGCTGCTGTCCCGTCTGGGGCTGGGGCTGGGCGACATACGCGTTATAATCCGGCATTCCAGGCGGTGCTTGTCCCTGGGGTTGTGGCTGGGGTTGAGGATGTTGCTGTGGATAAACGCTGGGATCCGCACCAGACTAAATCGCCGCGGTGAATAACTTATCTCCGCTTTAAACTGACGAACCCACCTGTTGCGGGTAAGCGGGCTGCCCTGGAGCACCCACATTTTGCTGGGGAGGATAGTATGCAGCATTTGTATCGTACGCCTGATAAGCCTGCTGAGCGTAAGCGGCAGGGTCCATAGGGGCGGGTCCGTAGTGCTGCTGTTGGGGGTAGGCCTGCTGTTCCGGGTATGGTGCAGGTGGGTAGTTGCCATAACCAGGCTGGGCAGCTTGTGGGTACGGGCCCCAGTACCCAGGCTGTTGGTACCGGTGCTCGTATACTAAAATCGAGTTAGTAAGGGCTCACGGGGAAGGGTCGTCGAAATATATACGGCTCGGGTTGTGCTTTGCAAGACTCTCTTCCATCATCCGATCGAACATATTGCGTGCTTTGACGTAGCTTTCGTTCATTTGGACCAGTTCAGCTACCAATCGAAGTCATCGCATGAATACCGCATCTCTACGCTAAAGAAGGTTAGGGCGTACCCTTTTTTTGGCTGTACTTGTCAATCAATCGCACAATCTTCGGTCGTAGAGTCATGCTAGACCGATACAATTCCTAAGAGAACCTCAATATCATCGTGTTTAAGTTGAAGGACAGTATATACCTGGACCTCGTCGTTATCTGCCAGGTTGTCCTTTTGTATGTCGAAGGTCTTCAGCATATTCAACAGTTTGTCGATACTAGCGGCTTGGTTGAATATAGAGGCCTCCGCTTCCGCCTCTCGTGCAATTTCCGCTGGGGTGGGGTCGGGCATCGGTTCCTGCGACGGAGTTTGAGTTGGTCCATAACGATCGAGATGGAAGAACCACGTACGACATAGTTCACCGGGAAGATACCCGTCCGACCTTTCAACTGGCCTCTCCACCAGTCCTTGTGCGTCCGATCTACGACTTTGATGATATCCCCTTTCTCGAATGCCAACTCTCCCGAGTCCGCGGGCTCGAAACTATGCAAGGCTCGTACACGGCCAGTCGTCTCCAGGTTAGGAACAGGTTCAAGTGCGGGTGGGGGTGAGGATGATGGATTTATGGTTACGACGGTCGGGGACTGTGGGCCGACAGAAGGTGTCACAGTCGCCGCGGAGTAGGCAGGTGTCACAGCCGCCGCGGAGTAGGAAGGCGCATAGCTCTGGGTGTAGGCAGGGGCTTGGGTTGCAACAGCAGGTTGTGGTTGACTAATTGGAGAAGCTGCACGGGCGGCAACAGGAGAAGTATGCGATGTCTGTGAGGTGGGACCCGGTCCAGGAGTATACCCGGATATATTCTGCGCATGACGCGAGGAAGAAATAGCACTAGACGGTTGCTGGTTGTTCAGACTCGTACTTGTGCTTGTAGCCGCCGCAGAAGGGGTATACCCCGACCAATGGCCCCGGCCTCCTTTGTCTTGAACGGATAATTCGAGCACGCGTTGCAACTCTTCTTCTTCTCGTCTTCTTATATCGTCATCCACTTGCGGTGGTGGTGGCTCCATTGGTTGTTCGAATTTGTGACCTTGGGTGACGAGGTAAGGATACGGTACGCTGCTCATCGGGAGACTAGAACGGGATACCTTTTGCTTTGAGACTAGTGTATAGTTCGTTCATAATCCCTAGAGTCGCGTCCTGCTCAAATTCGAGAGCCCAGTCATGAATCAGGGTGAGCGTCTTCTTCTTAACTTTATCGTGGCCGGTCTGAGCGCAGCGTCAGAAATTCGAGGGTAATATGACAATGTTGTGGTAATATATACCCTATCTGTTACGATTCGTTCCAAGCCCTGGGTGAACGCGCGGCTAGCAATCTCTCGGTGGACTTCGGTACCACAGTTCTTGGACAGGGCCTCGGCTACAGCAAGAGAATACAATTGCACATTCGCGTTTCGATGTGCGAGACGCTTGAGGACCGCCGCAATGACATTACGGGCCCTGGGGCACGCATAATCGAGTAAGCACGAAGGCGCTGTTGCAGACGAAGACAGAAGCCTGACCCTTGTTCTCCCTCGTCCTGGACTTTATCACAGAGGTTGAGGATGATTTCCCAGTCCTCCGACGTCTGGTTCTCGTCTGTCGCCTTGACTGTGGGACATGATGAGGTCGGCCAGCGGGGAAGAACTGGGTGACGTTCAGCTCACTACGTACCTACGATCTCATCGTATGCGTTTGCTGATCCACGGCTGAACATTTCCAGAATATGTGGGAAGGGTCCAAGGCTACTCGGGTTTCCCCGACCCGCAGCTTGTACCGTTTCCTATCTGACTCATGGCAAAAGGTAGGCCCATTGTCGTCTTGAGCGGCAACTACAGTATCCATAACACTCATCGACATACCTTACGGCAGTCCCCCGCAATTTCCGCCTGCTCGACGAGCTCGAGAAGGGTGAGAAGGGCATCGGCGATGGATCGTGCTCCTATGGCCTTGTAGACAGTGAAGACATAAACATGACTCACTGGAACGGCACGATTATTGGTCCTGGCCACGTACGTCCTTCCGCCACAGGCAGTCGGCGCTTCTGTTAATCGCGAGTGGATTGCATCCTTACTGCTTGCTGAATCTATCACAGACCGTTCACGAGAACAGAATCTATAGCTTGAATATCACTTGTGACGGTCAATACCCCGATGTGCCCCCAGCCCTTACCTTCACCTCGCGCGTCAACCTTCCTTTTGTGGACCAAACCAAAGGAACTGTCGATTTAAAGAAGATTTCCACGCTCAGTCGGTGGTCGAGGGACTATACTCTTGAGACCATTCTTGTAGAGATCCGAAAGTAGGTTGCGAACCGGGCCATGATAGTCCTTATGCTACAAAATGGCGCTAACTACCCTCGCTTTTACTGCTCCTTTTAATAGGGAAATGGCCAGCTCAAGCAATAGGAAGCTTCCCCAACCTCCAGAGGGCAGTGTATTCGAATCTTAATGTTCTGTGAAACGCAATATTGGTTGTACGCTCTTGCATCATGCGTAAATCACTTTGAATCTTAGATTTGCTATTCGATCATTGATGAGAACTTTGAAATATAATGGTTTGATAGTCAGCGCAGAATGGTCGGCAGTTACATTTCTGATTCAACGATACAGGGTGTACGATTTTGATAACCGATGGAGCAGTTTCTGGCTCGAACCGACTTTGCTCGTGCCAATGTTACGTGCGACCTCGTACATTAATCTTCTCAAATAATGGTAGACCTATTGAGAACTACTCACCCTGGTGTATCGCCCGCAAGAGAACTCGATTCGCGTGCTTGTTCGACTGGACCAACGCCCTACTTATCAATTCAAAGGTCTAATCTATCTGTGCTGGTAGTGGAATAACGTTGCAATTGTGAGTGGCACACCGATGTGTCGGGTGACCCCAACTGATATCTTCCGGTCCCTTGGCGGCAGAATGATTGTTATCAAAACAGGAATTGAGGCATTGCGTAGCTAGTGCGACACGTACACATACCACCAGCGATTTAAATATTGAAATCTCGTGTTTAACGAAATTGCAACTTGGATATCTGATTCTGATTCTGATGCTGTCCAGTCTGGACTTTGGGAGCCTGCAGGGTGGAGTCGCAAAGCGCATCAGGAAGTCTGGCGCTTGGTAGGATCGGGAAGTCCCTCTATAGACATAGCATCAACCTTTCATAGCAGCACAGGAGGAAGATGAACGCATTGCCGTATCATCGCATGAGCATAGATCCGGTTCAGCATAAATCAAGCACCGCTCCACAAACCTCTCAAGACAGTAGAACGCCTCGATCTCATTGGGCATCGTGTACAAGAACATAAAAGCATAGGAACATGTGGTCCAAACACGAGGAGCGCGGAGCTGGTCGGCAGATATACGCATTAGTTCCAGACCGGACCTCGATATCTTGCCAGCGCCAGATGAATGCACCTACCAAGCGGGACAAAGCATTGTCCTTGGGAAAGGATATGACACTGGCAAACCTGGCACGTCCATGAAGCCTGGGCAGCAGAAGCCCAGTCACTAGATTGCACAAGCAGGAGATGGAAAAGTGCTGACTCAGAAACATTTAATTAAACTAGGCCATCACTTGACGAGGGTCCTCTGCTGACATAGCGATCGTACTCAGCGGTTGTTTGACTCGCAAGAGAATTTCCCATATCTGCGGGCATAGTGGGAGGTCCTAGAAGGAGGAAAATTTAGAAAGTTCCTTATGAACGCTCTGACATATGAGAGGGACAGCTCACATGACGGAATAGGTGACCTTTGGCAATAAGATCACGTTGCAAGACATCCCCCCGTTGTCCGCCTGCGAGTTGCCCATCTCAATCTCGAAGGCCCCATGGGTGCGCTGTGCCTGAATGTGGATCGGTTGAACAGGCAGGAGAGATGGCGAGGGGGGAATCCGCTGGAATTGCTGCAGTTCTGCAGGCAGGGTGCTGGGGAGTAGGGCTGGACAGATCGCCGCGGGGTTGAAGGTTGGCTCGCGTCAGTGGGTTGGTGACAATTGACAAAGAGCCGAATAAGAGCCGAGAGACCCAGGCGCCATCAGTCAGACCCAGGCGACATCAGGCGACGTCAGTCAGACCTAGGCGACATCAGTCAGACCCAGGCGACATCAGACCCAAAAACAGGCACACAAAGAAGCACTAGCGCCTGTCACTATTTGATTCAATCATCGATTCAATATTGCCATCGCGTACATCGCGTATAACTGGGAATTCAGTTGAAGGAGAGCGACGGTCCCGCATTCCCAGATATCGCACTTGGGCTCGGATGGCCCCCGACCATAACACCAAGTACGAAGCTGGATTGAGAACCCCCATATGGTATAAAAACGGTGCACTCTCACTATCATCCGTCCACCCCCCAGACTTGCTCGTCTCTCGCCCAGTCTACCCAACTCCAACCACTCCAACCACTTCGCCACCCATTACGCTCGAGATGCACCCCTACACGAAACCTCCCAGGCGCACTCAGCGTGGCCCTCCAAACATGTTCAACTTGCCGGACATGTTTCGTGAGATCGCCGACACCGTCATTCGATCCTTCCACCGTTTCCGTGAGAACCGCGCAAGACGCAGGCACGGTACGTCTTCACTCTTCAACCCATCTCTCTTCGATACGACGTGATACCCGGTTTGAGGTTGATGACTCTCGCACATATAGGCTCTCGCCGCCAGAAGGCACAAGTGGTGACCACGGTCTAGCGTTAGGTCAATGTCAGTTTCTCAGATAACATCAGGGAATCAGTGGAGCCGTAGACTCACGTCTCTCCTTCAGACCGACCAACTACTACACCGAAGCATCGCCAGCTACCTATCCTCCCTATATTCCTCCTCTCACACCTTTTGATCAATACGTTGTTCACCTATGATTCTACCCAGTACCTTGCCTTCCGATGATCCTCCACACCTCTGCTGTACCGTTTGTAGAGGCCTTTGCACAATGTTATTCCTCAGAGTCCATCTTCATCGTACATACTAAGATTAAAGTGCTTACGAGAGCACGCCTGCTACGTTGGTGGGAGCCGAATGGCTGCTAGAGTGAATCGGTAGACATATCCCAACAGCAATGGAAGAGCACCATTGATAGTACCCCATGCTCCTATGGTGCAACTATAAAGGAGCTCTCTAGCGCAATTGAGATGCAGTTCACGTCGTCTCCGGCTCCCGTTGTAGGTGCAAGGCCAGTTCCCGCAACTGTCGAAACATGATGGCAGAGGTCGAGAGCAGGGTGGATGCAGCTTTGACCTTTCCGGAAGGTTAACAAGGTCAGGTTTTCCCTCTATATCAGCGGCCCTTACACATAATCTGTTTCCGTGCTCGGGGAAAACCCGCTTGTGAGTTCTCACCATGCCCAGCGTCCCACAAGTCCTTGTTAACTAGTAGGTGGTTGTGTCAGTTGGATATCGTGGTGCTCCCGAACGTTGAGAAATCGTTAAGGACCGAAATTCCGACTGAAAGTCGATAGCTTGCGAGCTGGCACCGCCCCTTATATCCGCACTAATGTTGAGCACAGCTGGAGGTACCTGATCTAGATAAACCTTTCATTAGAGGGCGATTCGTTGTATTGTCACAGTTCTTTACCTTGCGAGTTGCGCACAGACACTCGTCCTGATAGCCTGGAGTCGTTGCGAACACAGATATGGAACTGAGAGAAAGAAATCCAGTAGCCCATCTGATATGGTACATTTACTTCACCTCCGACCTCGTTACGCCTGGGTTATATCGATTATCTTGGACGAACGGATGACCCGCGGTGCAGCTACACTGCATAGGAAGGACGTGAGGGTGATGGGAGGGTGACGAACTGAGCGACACAAACCCATATGACCAAACGAGGAGGTTGAAGTAGGGTCCAAACTGCGTCACGCCGAAGGGATTCCTGGGTACCTATCGCTTCCTCTACATGCTTCGTTCTTAAAAGTTCTGTCGATTTGCAGAGCTCATGGAGAGTGGAACGAGAGCCTACTCCCTGTCAAATCCAATTGAGCGAGCTTGTTCACCTCCAAAGCAGTAGAACACCTATACCATTAGCCGCAGTAGTTATTAGACGCTTCGGGTGGTGCCGTTCCGTGGCTCAGGTTACCAACAACGGCAACGAAAATACCATGCCATAACGGTTTTACCCCGATTGAGTCACATTGGAGACCTACATAGTCGGTTCGTCTTGACAAAATACCTTCCGCACCTCTGCCGCTCCCTAGTGCGCTCCTTTGGGCCATTTGACGCATGCGGTCGCGGTTCCCAGCCCAGTTCGAGGTTTCAAGACTCCAGAAGTGTGTTTATAACGTCGTTCCGCTAACAGCACGGCGTGGCGGAATCGAAGTCGATCCACGGAGAGCCCGAAACATGCCCTGGACTTTAGGTGCAAGGTATATAAGAGGTGGAGCACCGGTCAAACTATTAGTCCAACTCGGATCCCTAATACCTCGACACCACAACATTAATCCTCAGAGTATTAGCTAGAGAGACCAGTTCTCCATGCTCGGTTTAAGTATCACCCCTACTAGGCCCAAGAGGACGATGAGACTTATGTAAGCGTCTCGAAATATGTTTCCTGCAGGATTTTGTAGTGATTCCTCCAAATGCCTCGCAATTAATTTAATGCGTCAAACAACTTTGCTTGATTTAATTCACCAGCGCGATGCCTCTATTCAGCCAACGAGAGAGGCAATTAATTAATTAAATCGACACGTCCATTTCAGGCATAGTGGGATGGGTGGAGTGTGAATTTGAGAGGGCTCGGGTCATTCCACCTTCTAGTCGTCAGCGGGTATAAACCATCCTTCCATATAACCATCACAGGTGTATATATGGCATACCAATTTCGAAGTCACCTGGAGAATGTAGTCCGACGAACGTCACAGTATCCTAGTGCCAGGGTCGAATCCACGATATCAAAATAGACAAGAACGTTCCAAGTGGGAAGGCGGTCTGCGACTCCTGACGTTAATACCTCAAATAGTCTTTTGTTTACTTCCTGACAAGAGGCATCCCACAGGTTCTCTAAGTAGCTGTGCCTCCGCTACCGACAGGCTCAGTGATGGTGTCAAAACCATTAGGGTTCCCTGAGGAGAGCTTGTGGACCCGTGTACACCGCACGTTGCATCTATGGCGTTTCTGTCGCAAGTCTGGGGGCCACCTGTAAGGGGTACCCGTGTCTCGGGTGGAGTATCAACGGTAAGCAAGGGATGCCAAGAGAGAGTTGACTACCGACGACTATACAGGAGTCTAGACATGATCAGGTGAACATTGTCAAAGTGGGCATGGCCACTCACTTCATGTCCTTCCTTTACAGCACAAGGCCTCAAAGCAAACTATGGACGCACAAATTCGAAGAGTTCATCGCTTCGTCGGGGCTAAAATGCGAAGCACTAGCACAGAATTATCACAAAGGATTATATATGAGATACCTAATATGGGTGTAGAAGGTCGTCAGCAAGACAAACTAGGAATTTCGATACAATGGATACAATAAGTCGATGACTGCCCACAAGCCAAACGTAAGCAGTGATCTCGAACTAAGACGCTGTCCAAATAACCCAAAGAACAGGAGGTCTTAAACGCGGTTGGAGGTTGCAGCAGCCCCTCTCTTTCGTTTGCTGGCTCTTCGGATGTCGCCAAGATCCAAGTCGACCTCATTGTCTCTGGCCGATGACAGTGTATGAGGAAACCAGACGGGCCTCTGGGGCGCCCCTCCGGCATTTCCACTTTCCTTTTGCACACCCCCTTTTCCCTTGCCTCGTTTCCCACCACCACCAGTTGTGGTGGTATTATTCGTATTTGTAGTTGGACCGCTTGTCGGAGGTGGTGGGAGGGCCGTTGAGGTAAGAGCTAGAGGGAAAGGCGAGGGTATTTCCTCGATACGAAGGGAGTGTACCGAAGACGGGTACAGATGGTTGTTCGAAGTAACGCTTGGAAGTGGTGCGACCGATTGTGGCGGAGACAGTCCCGCAGCGTGTAGCTGGTGTCGGAATTTTCGAGTTATATGTTGTCGAGATTGGGCATCCAGTGTTAGTTCTACCCAAACGCCATAGAATCAGTCCCAACATGCCATACGGATGGTAATATCACTAATAGGTATACCATTTAAAATACCGTCTCCATCCTTGTCTTCCCTGGCCCTCCTTCGTCGTTCCTCGATACCTTCCAAGAGACGTTCTTTGACGCGTTCGCGTCCAGTTTTCCACTCATCGTGAAGTTTATTGAGCTCTTCTTCGTACGCCTGGTCCGCGTGTAGCAGGGCGCCTTCATAGTCGAGGGTGGCCTGATTAAGCCGGGCCGATCGCTCAAGGGTGATAGGATACAGATAAAGGTTGAAGAGCGTGTCTTCGGAAGCTTCAGTGCATAGTCGGTAGGCCGTATTGACGAGCTCAGTGGAGAGTTCTGCCGCCTTGTGGGAAAGCCTGGGTGGGTGGGGATATGAGCACGCCGGGAGATAGGTTTCTAGGAAACAGTGCATAACATACTCATCACGAACGACGCTGGTACCTCCCATGTCTCGGAAGCTTCGTTTTCGCTTAAGCCGCATGTCGTCTGGCCGCGAACTTGTCAGGCATGGTGAGCTCGTCGTTCAGGAAAGGCGGCTCACTCTGTCCATAATTCTGCTGTGAATGACCTGGCTGCTGTTGTGAAGGGGCCGCCATGGGCACCGCGAAAACTCCTTGTTGGGGAGGCATTCGTTCGTGAGTTCAAGGCTGAGTTGGTTGTTTGCCGCTTTGCTTTCACCACAGTCAGGAAACCCGCCTA